>Ga0180434_10010104_pt1 | contig 10164 bp, 15 predicted proteins | sample SS_ome_7_FD_132453 | JGI IMG/M metagenome (GOLD analysis project Ga0180434, IMG submission 132453) | Hypersaline lake sediment archaeal communities from the Salton Sea, California, USA - SS_1_D_2 metaG | ecosystem: Environmental > Aquatic > Non-marine Saline and Alkaline > Hypersaline >... | reverse complement strand
GCGCTCCCGGTCGTTGTCCAGGTAGTACCTGAGCTTCTCGACCAGCTCCTTCGGCCTGCGGAAAATCGCGCAGTGCTCGCCGTCCACCAGCGGCGGATCGGACATCCTCACCCGCGGATCCCCCTCCAGCATCAGCAGGCAGCCCCGGCGCGAAAGTATCTCCCAGTGGCGGACGCAGTCCCACCCGGCCCCCCGAAGCGAGATGCCGATCTTGGTGGAGTCCAGCATCGCCCAATACTGGCCGCTGTCCAGGCCGCCCGGGGAGATAATCGAGTGCGGGCTGTCAATCGCGTCCCGGACCACCCGGAGGAACGCGTTGCGCCGGCCGTACATCTGGCCCGCGAACACGAAATCCAGGAACTTGGCGGATCGGCCGGCGACCCATTTGCTCGGTATCGAGAAGGAGAGCGGCACCACGTTCGGCATGTCGTCGTGCAAGTCGGGGTGGTACTCCCGCTTGAATATCAGCGGCGCCGCCTCCGGCGAAATCGTCTTTATGCCGCTGAAGTCGCCGTAGTCGCTGCCGTCCACCACGGCCCACCTGTTGTGGACCTTCGCGACGTCCCGAATCATCCTCCAGTTCGTGCCTTGGTTGGTGAACACGAGCACCAAGTCGGCCCTCTTGCACCGCCGGTAGAACCAGGGGCTGGATTGGTCGTCGAACAACTGGATGGCCTTGCTGTAGCGGCCGGCATTCAGGCAACGGATGCCGTTCAGCAACATCGAGTACATGCCGTCCGGCACCGTCGGGCCGATGCAGCAGATGGTCTTCCTAGACATGCTCCGTCCTCTGGGGCTGGTGGATGCCGATGACATCGCCGGGCTTCGGACGCGTGTACTGAAGTCGCCGAATCAGCGCCTCGGCGTAGTCCTGGGGCGCCATCGCCAAGGCGCTCTCCTTGGCCTGCTCCCTGGTGGGCGCCTCCACTCGCACTCGCACCGTCGGCAGTATGATCGCCACATCCCACACGGGCATGGCTTCCGCGACGATCCTGGCGGCCTGTCTCCTCGCTCTGGTATCCATCAAGGCCAAGCGGCCTGTGAATACTTTATCAACCCTCGGCCGGCGGAGGGGTGTCGTCGCGCGGCTCCGGATCGGCTTCCTCCTCCAAGGAAGCCGCGAGTTCGTCAAGCCCGTCGGGTTCCGGCTCGTCGCCGAGGTCGAGTTCGTCGTCGTCGAGGTCGAGGTCGTCGTCTTCGATAGGCGTCTTTTGCGGCAAATCCGTTTCCCTCTCGTCCATCGGGACAATCTCGACGGTCACGGATTTCCTCTCCAAATCCCAAATCACATCGTCGACCGCGAACGTCTCGCCGCGGTGTATCACCGTCTGGTCGATGTCCGGGACCGGAAACGGGGAACCGGGATGCGAGAACTCACGGGGGGCGCCGTCCTCCGGATTCCTCTCGCCGTCACGTACCACTACGAAGTTCATCACCCACATGCTAACCCTCCTCCGCGCACCGCAAAATGAAGCACTTGATCGCCCACCGCACCTCTCTCTTGGCCGACTCCGGGCCGTCGCTCCCGTGCAGCAGGTTGGCCGGGCCCGTCACCGACAAATCGTCCCGCCCGTACCTCGACCGAATCAGGCCGACTGCCCCGCGTCCGACCTCCCACGCCGGCGCCCCCTCGCACGACCAGACACTAACGAAGCTGGGCGCGCTCGTCACAAAGTTCACCAGGGCGGCGCAGAAGGGCTTGCCCTTGTGCTCCTCGTACAGCTTCGCCGCCATGTTCTCCGTGATGTGCACCCTCGCCCCCATCTCCATTCGCCATTCTTCGCCGCCCTCCGAGCCGGCGGCGGCGACCTGGTTCAGCAGGTGCCGCAGCCTGACGGTGTCCTCCCCGTGCCGGAACCCAGCCACGCAGTCGGGCTTGAACATGAGCATGGTCCTGTTGCTAAGCATCCTTACCCTCCAACATCCGAACAACCTGCCTGAGTCTGATCCAAAACAGCATGCCGTTGACGCCGGGCAGCGACATGAGCACATCCGGCGCGGCGCCGGGTCCCTCCAGGAACTTGATTTGATCCACGGCGTCGCCGAACTCGCGGATGGCTCTCCGCAGGCCAGCCGCATCATCCCCGCTGAGCCTTCGGAGAAGGTTGGCGAGCGCCGGCGGGGCATGCGGGGTGCTGGCGTCGCAGAGCGCGTGGGCCTCGTACGCGACTTCCTCGGAGGGGTGCAGGAACTCCTCGTGGGAGTCGAAATCCTCATACCGCTTGACCGCCGACTCCAGCAGGGCGAGCATCCTCCTGGCTTTGTCCGGCGAGATGAAGTCCCCGTCCTCGACGGACTCGGTGAGTTGACGGCGCAGTTCTTCCAGCTCATCCATGGCCTATTCTAGCCCCCGGCTTTTTTTGTTTGTGGGCTTGCGCCCGGGCATGGAGGGGCAATGCCGCATCAGCCATGCATCGCGAAAGTGGGCGACTTCATCGTCGTTCGGGACATGTCAGTGGATCCGGACTGGCTCGGGAAGGTCTTCTGCGTGGAGACACGCTGCGCCGACCCGTTCGACCCCTTCGGCGGCTGTTGCCCGCCGAACGAGCCACAGGAGGTTTTCTACCACTATGTGGCGATGCGGCATGTCGGCCGGATAAGCGCGAACGAGGCCGAGTGCGTGAAAGACGAGTGCGACCTGCTGCTGCTGGAGAAGCGGGCCCGGGCGCACTGGGGGAGATGGATCGTCCCGTGCGGCCGCCGGGACGGAGCCATAAACGACAGCGAGGAGTGGCGCGTCTGGTCGCAGGCGCCGTGCCTCGGTTGGCAGTTCAAGCCCCCCGGATTCGAGGGTGAGTCGGGCGGGCTCATCGGCGGATGCGGTGGCGACCCCGAATGCTGTCCGCCACCCTGCCTATAGGAACGGCTTGATCCACTCCATGACGGCCGCCGATGCCTGCGGCACCCCGGCGAGGCGGAAGGGCTCGTCCGGCAGGCACTCCCAGAACCTCTGCACTGCGATCGCGGCCGAGGGCTCCGACATGTCCACATGCCGCACATAATCGCGCCCCTGCCCGGCCAGCCAGCGAATGGAGGGCCTCTCGTCGACCAGAACGATGGGACAGCCTGCCACAGCGCTCAGCGCTTGCAGGCGCTCGTCGTTCGCGACCAGCATCTTGCACTTCGCCACGCCCTCGGCGACTTCGCCCATGCCGTTCGGGACATGTAGCTCGAAGCCGTCGGGGAGCGGCACCCCGACCCTGACTATCGTGTCCCGGAACTCCCGGCTGGCGTACACCACGAACCGCCTGCACGCGTGCATGCACGCGTCGATGACTTTGGCGATTCGCCCATACTGGTTCGCCGAGGCCGGGCCCAGCAGCACCAGGCAACCGCTGGAGCCGGGTTCGATACCGATCGCCGAGGGGAGGGAGGAGGCCCACGCCTCCATCGAAGGCCAGCCGACCACGCGGGTGGTCGCGGAGGAGAAACCAGCGTGCTGCTGGTCCCGCCGCGCGATGAACGACAGCAGGTTGGACGTGGAGTCCAGCGCGGTGCCTATCCTGTCCGACGCCAAACTGGAGCCCCTCAGGCCGGCATGGTGGTGCATCGTCGGGATGCCGTTGTGCGAGGCCCACATGGAGGCCCACAGGGCGAGCGGGGTGTTGCCTACGGTCATCACGAGGGACGGCGGGGGCAGCGACTCGAGCGCGTCCATCGCCGCAGACGGGGTGGCGGCCGCTAGCGGGGTCGCGCAGTCCGGCGTCAGGCCGTCCGGATTGGCGCAGACCACGCGAAAGGCTCTCGCGTGCGGAGCCCTCCGTAGGATCGCGGCGCCCTCCACCGCGTCCAGGCCATCGTTGGCAACGAAAAGAACATACCGCATGCCAGACCTCACACGAGTATCCGGAAGTCGTCCGCGCCTAGGCTGTCGGCCGCAAGAAGGGTGTGGGCTTGGAACGCGACCATGCAGCCGGCCACGCAGGCCAGGGTGTCCTCCTCCCATCGGGAGTCGCTGCTGACCGGCAGGAGGCCCGCGAACGCGCCGCTCTCGAACCTGCTGTCCATGAGGCTGGCGTTCAGCTTGTCCAGCTCATCCCGGCCGACAATCTCCTCCCCGAGAACGGCGTTGGCCATGAGGCCCGTCCTTATCGCCGTCGCGATCAGCCTGGGGCGCCGGTGCCCCGCCAGCGTGCCGTCGGGCTCCACCGAATCACCGAAACCGTCGGCTTCGCAAAGCTGCGCAACACCCCGCCGGACGCCGCTGGCCGCGGCGCGGAGCGTGTCGTCGTCCCCGGACTCCGCGAGGTGCTTGAGGATCGACTCGCATGTGACGAAGTGCGGCAAAAGGGGCACCGTCGGCTTGTAGCGATCCGCGTCGAACAAACCGGCCGCCGTCCGGGATCGGAGAGCCGACCCGATCACATCACCGATGTCCTCGACCACGGAGTCGCCCCATGTCGAGCACGTGAACTCATCGAGCTCAAGCTGCGCCACCAGCGACTGGTGACATGACGGCTGCTGCGACCAGTGATCCGGTGTTTTGGACTGCGGAAGCTCGAAGTGGTACCAGATCGGCAAGAACTCGCCGGGCGGAAGCTGGTCATACGACCACCTGATGAAGTCCAACGACCTCCCCAGCAAATCTTCGTCGCCGCACGCCTGGGCTGCGATGGCTGTCGACATGGAGTCGAACACAAGGTGCGGACACTCCCTGACCGAGGCTAGCGTGTGCGGCACCATCTCGTACGGCACGGCACCGTTGTCCAGCATCTTCGACCGCAAAAAGTCGGCCGGTGCCTGGACGTTTGCCGCGGTGCCGGGGCGCGCCGTCTCCAGCCACGAGCAGAAGCGGATGTACTCCGCCGTCGCACTGCTCCTCACTGGCGGCTTCTCGGCCTTGTTCCAGAGATACGGGTGGATTCCACCGGATCTGTGCCGGGCCATCTTCAGCACGCTCAGCCACCGCTCGGCTTCCATGTTATTTCCCCTTCGCCTTCTTGGTCTTCTTGGTCTTCTTGGCGGTCTTCTTTTTGCTGGCCTTCTTGGTCCGACGCCCCCCACCAACCGACAGCATTGGCGAGTCGCCGGCCTCCAGAATCTTCGCGCGGCGCGCGGCGGGAACCCGCGGGACCTTCACGGCGTCGAACATGGTGTCCACGAAATCGAAGTCGAAATGCCCCACAAAGCCGTCGGGCCACTCCAGCTCGTAATGCGGCGCCGAGGGGTCGCCGTAGTGGGCGCTGACGACCAACACTGGGGATTGGTCGTAAAGATGCGCGATGAGCCCCTCGGACTCGTCCTTCGTCATGTCCGACGGCACGAGCTTCTGTAGCTCCCGCACCGCCGTCTGGCTGTTCCGCACAGCGACCCTGGACTGGCCGGGAAACGCGTAGCAGGTGTACCTGATCTCGTCACCTACCGTGGCGCGAATCTTGACGGGGCGAGAGCCCGGGCACATACCGCATACGAAATCCGTGACCTCGCGGATCAGCCCCTGCTTGTCCGACGAGTGCCCGCACTTCCACCTCAGCAGCATGCGCAGCTCGGAACCCTGCTTCGCGTACAGGCGGTACTCGCGATCCCCGTTGCGGTAAATCAGGAAACTGTACCTGCCGACCTTCGCGCGCTGCACGAAATCCAGGTTCTCCACAGCGTCAGTCTTTGCCATCGCCACCCTCCGGGCAGAACCTCTGCGGATCGACCTGCTCCGCCACCGCCTGAAACGCCCGTTCCTTGGCCCCGAGCACCACGGCCTCGCGGTCACCGGCCAGAATCGCGACCAGCTCCGCCATCCCGGCCTCCTTGTCGGCCTCCACATAGTCGGCTGCCACTTCTAGTATGAAGGCGACCGCCGCCTCGGCGGCGGCGCGGCAGGCCTTTTCCATGTCGCCGTCCGGAATCTGCACTACTCCTCCTCCACCAGCTCCGGCGGCGCGTACGCCGTGTGCTGGCCATATTTGGCGTTCCCTACGAAATCCCCGGGCGAGAGGCCGCTCTGCAACTTCATCCTCACGGCCTCGGCCCTTGAGTCCGCCATGTCGGCCCAGGCCACGATCTCCGCTTCGATGGTCTGCGGCTTCTCGGGCGAACCGTACTCCCTCGTCCCGTGGTGACTCACAACAATGTGCTTCACCATCGCGGCGGTCTCGGCATCGACACCGTGCTCCTCGCAGAGCCTGTCCACAATCGGCAGGGCAATCGCGATGTGGCCCAACAGCCTGCCGACGGTGGTGCGGTTCAGCCCCTTCTCGACATACGCGGTGAACTTGCCGATGTCGTGGAGGAACGCCCCTGCCAGCACCACATCCCCACTGACATACTTCTTACCGATCCGCTTCGCGTGGTGGTGAGCGAGATCCATGACCGCGCACACGTGCTTCGCGAAACCGCCTTCGTAGCCATGGTGCCCCTCCTGGAAGGGGGCCGCGGGGCAGTGCCGGAATCTCTCCTCGTTCCCGTCGAGGTACGCGAGGCACATCTTCCTGAGCTGCGGGTGCTTAATCTGCGCGAGCATCTCGCGCGTCGACTCGACAAGCCCATCGACCTCCTCCGGGGACGGTCCGAACCTGACCAGGTCGACATACTTCTTGTACCTCGGATCGTCCTCCGTGATGATCTGGTAGGTGAACCCCTTGACCTGCGGCGCCCCGCGGAACAAGGTCACCTCGGTGACCTTGATCTGCGCGATGCAGCCCGCCTTCAGGTCGTCCGCCTCCTGGTAGCCGGTCGGCGATTTGGTCGGCTCCCAGACCTTGAATCCGATCTTTCCGCTGTCGTCCCGCCCGTCGAACTCGAAGAAATCCTTGCCGCGACTCGTCTTCCGCACATCGGGGTTGAGCACCTCCACCACAATCGACGAGACGCCGCAATCGGGCACGAGATTCTTCACCAGCGTCCTAGCCATCTGCGTCTTCCTCCTGTTGCTCGCTTTTCAGAAGCCTGTACTCCGCGCCGAGGCGGGCCATCTCGCCGGACATCCTCTCCATCTCGTCCAAGAGATCCCGTTTGGACACGACCGCGGACGAGTGCAGGAGCGTCATCGGGGGCCACGCCGCCCAGCGATCGCTCATCGCGGCTATGCGCTGGGACTTGGTGGCCATCCTCTCGCACAGGCCCAGCATGCCCTCGAACGCGTCCATCGCCGCGGACATTCCCCCCAGCGCCTTCTCCAGCTCCGCCAACCTCGCAGGCACCGGATTCGGGGGAGCCGTAGGGTCGGGACCTGGCTCCGCACAAACCTGCTCGCCGTCGCCGCCGGCAGTCTCCTTGCCGTGCTTTTTGCCGGCGCATTTGCACTTGTCATGCTTCTTGCCGTCGCAGGCGTTCTTAGCCATCTGTTCGCTCCTTACCTAGCTCCTGTTCGACGCGCGTCTTGCCGAATATGTCCTTGCATGTGGACCAGCCCCACCGCACCTCACGGCTGGCGTCCGTGTCGTCCGGCCTGTCGACAAGCGATTCTAGCCAAGCCCTCGTCTTTGCGTCATGCGGATAGCCGCTCCCGAGATCCGCGCCGAGTCGCGACGCCAGCCTCGCCAACTTCGTATCCCGCATGACCTTGGCGATGATACTGCCGCCCGACGCGGGCTTGTACCGGTGATCGGCCTTGTGCTCCGCGACCATATCGATGTCCGGAAAACCCAGGATGTCGACGAACTTGGCGGGCGTGGCGTGAGGGCAGTCGATCACGGCGCGGCGTGGGCGGAACCTCCGCAGTATCAGCTTCGTGGCCGCCATCTGTAAATCGAGGATGTTGCCGGGCTTGATCTCGCTGGCGTGTATGGAGACAGTCACGCACGGGCAGACCGACACCAGTTCCTGGAACAGCCTGGCTCTACGTTTGGGCGGGAGCACTTTGCTGTCGCGCAGCCCCTTAACGGGCGGATCGTCCGATGGCCAGAAGACGGCTCCGACGACGAGCGAACCCAGCACGCAACCCTTCCCGGCCTCGTCAATCCCCACGACCATTCCGGGCGTGGGCTGCTCCCCCAAGACTTGCAGATACATGCACTATTCTAGTCACCGGGGCGTTCAGGCAGGGAGCAGGCTCGGTTCCGGGGCTGCGGACGGTACGGGGGCGGGCGGTTCGGGGGCGGATTCCGGCTCGTCCCCACCCTCCCGATAGCCCGTGATGGCCGCGCGCACGAACTCGGCGACCTCGTATGGCGTGTCCAGGTCTTCGGAGCGGGCGACTTGCGTGCCGCCCCAGCCTAGGGTATGCGGATACGCGGTTATCTCGCACGAGAAGGAGACATTCCTATGTCCGCTGGCGCTGTCCATCGTGTCGGGGTAATCGTACGTTTCGTATTCGGTGTTGTATCCCGGCACGGGCGAATCGACGGGCTTGGTTACGGTGTCGTAACCGAGGCGTTGGCGGACCTCGACCCTGAACTTTGACTTCTTGCCGTCAACGGTTCCGCCCAACTCGGTGCGCCGTCGGCGAAGATCGTTCTCGATGTCGCCACGGTCGTCCCACTCGCCCGGAACCAGCATTTCGATGGACTTTCGGACATGGGATCGCCATGCGGCAACATCGATTTGCTTGGACAGCTTCCAGTACGACATGTTACCCTTCCGGATGCAACACCCCTGCCGGCAACTCCTCTTCCTCGGCGGCCGGTAGCTCTTCGACAGGCCCCTCTGCGTCGGCGGGGACCAGCTCCAGCTTCACCCGATCCACCGAGCCGTCGGCTCCGGTGGGGACCAGCTCCAGCTTCACCCGATCCACTTGCAGCGCGGTGCGGCCTCCGCAGCCGCAGTTGGGGCAAGGGCAGGCTCCCGCGACCGAATCCACCGCATTATCGACCGGGTCCAGCATCTGAGAAACCTTCGCGTACATATATCCTCCCTGTCACCGTGACGTCCTGTGCGTCTGCAAGTGCTCGCGGCCCTTGTCCGTGATCTCTCGGCCGCCATGTCCGCGCCGCATGAGCTGGTGCCGAATGAGCCTCGGCTCAAGGTCGTCTTCTATGAATCTCCTGTCCAACCCGAGGGTGTTCGACAGCTCGTTGAGCGATGTCGGCTGGCCGGGGGACTTCTTCTCCAGCGTCTCCAGTACACCGCGCTCGTTCTCGTCCAGCCCGAGGTGGTCGAGCCGGAGTTTCCCCTGCATCGCCCGCACAACATCCGCGTCGACCTCCGACTTCTTCAGCAGGGCCATCGCGTTGCGCGCCTTCATCAGCATGTTCTTCGTCAGCCCGGGCGTGCCGCCGCCCATCATCGCGAGCATGCCGATCGCCTCGTCGGTGATCGCCACGCCCAGCGACGCGGCCATCGACCTGGCTATCGGCTCCAAATCCTCCGGCTTGAGCAGCTTGAGCGGGAACTTGTTCGGGAACCGCCGCTTGAGCGCCGGATCCAGCTTGTGCGGGAGCGTGGTGGCTCCGATCAGGGTCCACCTCGGCAGTTCCACGTCCCGCGGGCCCTCGCCCGTCTGGAGGACCATCCTGTTGTCCTCCATCGGGATGAAAAGATGCTCCTGCACCTTTTGGGGCACCTGGTGTATCTCGTCGATGAAGAGGATGTCGCCGTCCCGGAGCTGGCTCAGGAACTTGTAGACATCCTCGGGCCTTTTGATGCCGCCGACGCCGACGTCGATCAGCCTGCCGCCGACCTCGTTCGCGAGGACGCGGGCAATCGTGGTCTTGCCCGTGCCCGGCGGGCCGGCCAGCAACACGTGGCCCAGCGACTCGCCGAATTGCCTGGCGCCCGCGAGGATCATCTCGGCCTCCTCGACCAGGCTATCCTGGCCGGCGAGATCCGTCAGTCTCTCCGGGCGCTTCGGTCCCGCGGCCGCCACTGGGGCGCGCCCGATAATAGTTGCCGCCGCTTGCCTGAGGAGTTCCATGCGCGTCCCCCGTAATTACCCAACCCTTGCCACGCTTGGGGCGTGCCGCCGGACGGGCGTGCCTACGGAAAGCGCGCTACTCCGCCGTGTCCGGGTTGGTCTGCCCGGTGCCGCTCGGGTGGATGAAACCGCCCTCGGTCTTGCCGCCGGTCCTCTTCGCCCGGACAATATCCTTCTTGTCGAAGTCCTCGCCCTGCTGGCCCTCGTACTGCTGGCGGTCGGGATCCTGGTGCAGGACGCCCCGCTCGCCGTCGGCAGGCGTGCCCATGTCCCCGGCGTGGCCCGTCGTCTGGGCTCCCATGTCCGCCGTCTTCTCGACCGCGTCCCGGACGTTCCCGTCCGTGTCGCCCTGGTCGGTCAGGCCGGCTCCCTGGACG
>Ga0180434_10010103_pt1 | contig 10165 bp, 9 predicted proteins | sample SS_ome_7_FD_132453 | JGI IMG/M metagenome (GOLD analysis project Ga0180434, IMG submission 132453) | Hypersaline lake sediment archaeal communities from the Salton Sea, California, USA - SS_1_D_2 metaG | ecosystem: Environmental > Aquatic > Non-marine Saline and Alkaline > Hypersaline > Sediment... | reverse complement strand
TTAAGGCGGGATATGGGTTCACGTGTGCGAATTTCCAAGTCGAGTGAACAGTCCACCTGATTCGGATAATACATGACCCTGTAATTCGAGCAACAGTAACATCGAGGAGATTTCCGCGGCGGAAAAGCGGGTTCGCTCGACCAGTTGGTCGGTGCTGACAGGGTCGAATCCCATGGCGTCAAGCACTTCCTGGTGATCTGTTTCGGCCTCTGTCTGCTGTGTGGCAGATACAACATTCACAGCAGCCGCAGCAGGAGTAAAGGCAACCTGGGAAGCGAGTTCCTCAGCGATGTCATGCGCGCTTTCCACCAGCTTGGCGCCCTCGCGGATCAGCGCATGACAGCCGCGTGCCATCGGGTTGTGGATGGAGCCGGGAATGGCAAATACCTCTCGCCCTGTTTCTGCTGCGAGTCGGGCAGTGATCAGTGAGCCGCTTTTGAGGGCGGCTTCAACCACCAGGGTGCCCAGCGCAAGCCCGGCAATGATGCGATTCCGTTTCGGAAAATTCTGTGGTTGCGGTGGTGTGCCTGGCAGGAATTCGCTGACCAGCAGACCCTGCTCGGCAATCTGGTGTGCCAGGTCGCGGTTACGAGCCGGATATACCCGGTCCAGACCGGTGCCCAGCACGGCAATGGTGGCACCGGCCTGCAGTGCGCCCTGGTGCGCTGCAGTGTCGACGCCCAGTGCCAGGCCGCTGGTGATGGCGATACCGGACCCGGCGAGAAAACGACTGAATTGCCGGGCATTCTCCAATCCGCCCCGGCTCGCACTGCGGCTGCCGACCACGGCGATCTGGGGGGCATTCAACAACCCGGCATCACCGCGTAGAAAAAGGGCCAGCGGGGGGTCCGTCAGTTCGCGCAGTAACTCCGGGTAATCGGGATTGTTGAGAGGCAGGAGCCGATTGCCGGACTCGCGCAACCATTGCGCGTCCTCTTCGGCCTGCTGCCAGTCTGCCTGGCGTAGTACCTGGTTGAGTTTGTCCGGGATGCCGCCAGGGGGTGAGGTCAGCAGCTCGCGCGGGTCGATGCCGGCGTTGATCAAGGGGGCCAGGCTGCGCGGGCCCGTGCTGGGCAGGCGCAGCAGCGTCAGCCAGGCCAACAGGAGATCGTCGGGGAGGGCAGGTACATCCATGTTGCAATTCTACCGCAGGGCTATCCTTGCCCTGCTTTGCCTCGTGAAAAGTTACGGGGTCTTGACGCGATCGGCCACGTGGATCGGACGTTCGGCATGCATCACGAGACCGAAGCTGACCCGCTCGAAGCTGCGGAACACCATCAGGATACCCGCCTCCTCGTCCGGCAGGGTGACGGTGTCACGCGAGTCCGGTGTGACCACGTCACGCACGGTTTCGCCGCGTTGGTCGATGCGCAGCACGTGGCCCGGTTGCAGGCCGTCCCGGCTGCCACGATCGATGACAACCACGTTGTACTGGCCGATCTGGCTGACGCCATTGAGTACGCTGATAATCGAGCCGTTGATCTCGCTGTCAGGGCGCTGGGGCGTGAAATTGGCCCAGGGTCTCTCGTCGCCGATCGGCAGCAGACGGTCACCAATGGCGCTTTCCAGCTGCGAACTGTTGAAGAAGACAGTCGCCGGGTCGCCGGCGCGGGTGCTTTCCACTGCGCCTATGTAGATCGCCTCCTGGCCGAGCACTTCGCCGGTTTCCCCGTCCTTGTAGGGTTTGCCGGGGCGCACCACGTGGTACTTGCCACCCATGGTGTCCAGGCTTCGGACGTATGCACTCAGACCCGCGCCGCCAAGCACATGGTCATCGGCAAAGGCGACGATGTAGGGAGCAGCCTCGGCCTCACCCTCGTCCAGCACGTAAGGGCGGGAGAGGAACGGGGCAATGGCATCGACCGGAATGGTTGGGATGGCGCCATCCCAGGGGGTCGAACGAATTCCCGGGGACAATTTCACCGTGCGGTGCCCGCGGGTCATGCGTAATTGCGGTTTGCCGTTGATGTAGACCAGCTCCAGCCGGTCACCCGGGTAGATCAGGTGCGGATTGGCAATCTGTGGGTTGACGTACCAGATATCCGGCCAGCGCCAGGGCTGATGCAAAAATCGCCCGGCGATGTCCCAGAGGGTGTCGCCCTTGACCACGGTGTACTGTTGCGGGTGATCGTCACGCAACATGGCGTCGGCAGCTGCCGCGATGCTGGGTAAGGTGAAAATCAGCAGCACGGTGAGCTGTTGAAAGATATTTTTACAGACTCTCTTCATGGGATTCCCTTGGCGTAAACAGCGGTTCCTGTCGGTCTAATTGTCAAGTTTTCGGTATGATGTCGGCCAGATGATTAACGGCAGCTGTTGGCATTTCTGAAATTCTAGCTCAAACAGTTGTCTGGAAACGCTTTTTGAAACTTTACTATAGGACTAGTACGGATTTCATATGCATGCACCTTATTTTCGTGCGCCAAGCCACAAACCGCACCTTTTTCCGACCGATTCACGGAGTCGCTGATGGCGCTTCTCGAAATTCTGCACTTCCCTGATCCGCGCCTGCGTGACAGCGCGAAGCCCGTCGAAGAAGTCGATGCCAGGGTACGCAAGCTTATCGATGACATGTTTGAGACCATGTACGACGCGCCGGGAATCGGCCTCGCCGCAGTCCAGGTCGGTGTCACCCAGCGGGTCATCACGATCGACATTTCCGAGGAGAGGAACCAGCCGCTGGCACTGGTGAATCCCGAGATCCTTGAGAAAGACGGTATCGAGGAGATGAGCGAGGGCTGCCTCTCCGTGCCCGGGGTGTTCGAGAACGTCAAACGCGCCGAGCATATTCGCTTCAGGGCCCTTGACCGGGAAGGCAACGAGTTCGAGATGGAGGCAGACGGTCTGCTCGCGGTTTGCGTGCAGCACGAGATCGATCACCTCGATGGCAAGTTGTTTGTCGACTACCTGTCGAACCTGAAACGCCAACGCATTCGCAAGAAACTCGAAAAAGAAGCGCGAGCCGGTGCTCCCGTTGCCGCTGGCACTGCTATCTGACACCAGCGCATCCCCATTGCGCGAATCCCGGGAGCCCTTCGCATGACAACGCCCTTACGTATCCTGTTTGCCGGAACACCGGACTTCTCGGTTCCTCCGTTGCGCGCACTGCTCAAATCCGAGCATCAGGTCGTGGGCGTGTACACGCAGCCGGATCGCCCGGCCGGGCGTGGCCGCAAACTCACGCCCAGCCCGGTCAAGGAAGTTGCACTTGAAGCCGGCGTTCCGGTGGAGCAGCCGCCCAACTTCAAGGACCCGGCCGACGTGGCGCGCCTGGCGGGCTACCAAGCCGACCTGATGGTGGTGGTTGCTTATGGATTGCTGTTGCCTGAATCTGTGCTGCAGGCCCCGCGTCTGGGATGCATCAACATCCATGCCTCTGTCCTGCCGCGTTGGCGGGGAGCGGCGCCGATCCAGCGAGCGGTGCTCGCGGGTGACAAGGTTTCCGGCGTGTCCATCATGCAGATGGAGAAAGGCCTGGATACCGGCCCGGTTTATCTGATCGACGAGGTGCAGCTCGCCGACGACGAGACAGGTGGCAGCTTGCACGACCGTCTGTCCGTGGTCGGTGCCGATGCGCTCATGAAGGCCCTGCCGGGCATCGCCGATGGCAGCCTGCCGGCAGTGCCGCAGGATGATGCTCAGTCCAACTATGCCAAGAAGCTGGATAAGTCGGAGGCCTGGGTCGACTGGAATCGCCCGGCAACGGACATCGAAAGACAGGTGCGTGCCTTCAACCCATGGCCTGTGGCACAAACGCGTTTCGAGGACGCCAACATGCGCATCTGGGATGGGTATGCCATCAAGGGGGAAGGGGCTGCCCCTGGCACCGTGATGGCCGCCGGAAGGGATGGTATTGATGTCGCAACGGGCGACGGCCTGTTGCGCATCACGCAGCTGCAGATGCCCGGCAAGCGTGCCATGAGTGCGCAGGACTTCATCAATGCGCATGACATTCAGGGCACGCAGCTCGGTGATTGATGGATGACCCCCGCCTGGCTGCGATAGCCAACCTGGCAGCTGTCGTCGACGGCCAATCGCTCGATAATGCGCTTGCCAGGCATGCAGAACACCTGTCGGAGCAAAATCGCGCCTTTGCTGCCGAGTTGAGTTACGGGCTTTGCCGCTGGTATCGGCAATTGCACGCGGTGATCGCCGCACGACTCAAAAAGCCGTTTCGGGAAAAAGACCGCGATCTGCATTTCCTGTTGATGCTGGGGGCTTACCAGTTGCTGCACGCGACCACACCGCCGCATGCGGCGATCTCCACCAGCGTTGACCTGACACGACGGCTCGAAAAGAGCTGGGCGGAAAAGCTGGTCAACGCCATATTGCGCGGTATCCAGCGTGATCTGGAAAAAGAGGATTCGCCCCTTCATCGGCAGATCGAGAGTGACCTGTCTTTGCGTTTCGCACAACCGAAATGGTTCGTAAAGGCCATGCAAAAGGCCTGGCCTGATCAGGCGGAATCGGTCCTGGCTGCCTTGCAGCAACGTGGCCCGATGACTTTGCGCCTGAATACCCGCCGCCAGTCACGCGAGGCCTATCTGGCGATGTTGCAGGCAGAGAACATCTGTGCACGGGTTGTCGAAACTGTACCCAGTGCCGTGGTTTTGGAGAAGCCGGTCCCGGTCCAAGCGGTGCCAGGCTTTCGGGAGGGGTTGGTGTCCGTGCAGGACGCCGGGGCGCAACTGGCGGCATTATTGCTCGATGTTCAGCCCGGTCAACGGATTCTCGATGCCTGCGCGGCGCCTGGAGGTAAGACCGGCCACATCCTGGAGCTGGCAGACGCCTTATCGGTCACAGCTGTGGATATCGATGCCCAGCGCCTGCACCGGGTAGATGAAAATCTGCAGCGCCTGGGGTTGCAGGCGGATTTGGTGGTCGCAGATGCCGCACAATCGCCAGGCAATTGGCTTGAGGAGCCTTTCGATCGCATTTTGGTCGATGCGCCCTGTTCTGCGACCGGTGTGATGCGGCGACATCCTGATATCCGGCTGCTACGCAGAAAACAGGACATTGAACCTCTGTCACAAAGACAGGCCTCCATCCTGGATGGCTTGTGGCCCTGCCTGCGTCCCGGCGGTAAGCTTCTGTACGCGACCTGTTCGCTGATACCACAGGAAAACCAAGAGCAGATCGAGGCGTTTCTGCAGCGCCATGCTGATGCGCGCGAATCGCCAATGCGCTTGGAATTCGGGCACGAATGCATACACGGTCGACAGACACTGCCGGGTGAAGGGACGATGGACGGTTTTTATTACGCTTTACTGGAGAAAAAGAATGTCTAGGGCGGGTATTTGGGGCCCCGTGCCTGCATTTTTACTGATCCTGGCCATGTCGCTTGGAGCGTCTGCCTCAGGCCTTCGTTTCGACGAGGTGACAATCACCCTGGGTGAGGACAACCGCATCATGTTGGATGCACAACTTGCTTATGAGCTCACTGAAACGGCCTCGGAAGCCCTGCAGAGCGGTGTGCCATTGACCTTTGAAACCCATATCCAGATGCGTGCGGTGGATGCCTGGATATGGGAGCCGGACACCGTGGAGTATCGGGTCCGCAGTGTCCTGAGGTATCGACCACTATCCGCTCTGTATGAAGTGCGCCGCGTCGGCTCGGATGACAAGCAGGTGTTCGCGACGCGTGCCTCGGCCTTGCGCTACATGGGACGCGTTCGGAACCTGGCGCTGATCGATCGCGCTGAGCTGGACGCGAAGGCCGAGTACCTGGTGCGCCTGCGAAGTTTTCTGGATATCGAGGCATTGCCCTTGCCCATGCGCCCGATGGCTTATATTTCCTCTGACTGGAATCTCCAGGCCGAACCTTGGGAGTGGCAGTTGCGTCCATGATGCGGTTGCCTGATAAAGACGTTTGTCACCTCCAGCTGTGGCGGGCGGAATAATGCGCACCAAACGGCTCGACGTCATGGCGACCATCTTGCTGGTGGTGCTGATTCTCTCATCCCTGCACATGATGAGCGGCGCTGTGCAGCGTTCCGAGGCGCTCGACGAGTGGTTTATCCCACTCCTGTTGTTCACTGTCGTGGGTTTGGTGGTTTTGGTCATCTTGGTTGGCTGGAGCCTGTGGCAACTGCTTCGCGATTACCGCTCGCAGGTCGCTGGTTCACGCCTCAATCTGCGCCTGGTTCTGATGATCGGAGCCTTGTCTCTGGCCCCGGTGGCCGTGGTCTATACCTATTCGCTGCAGTTTCTTTCCAAGGGCATCGATGGATGGTTCGACGTGCAGGTCGATAGCGCCATGGAGGATGCGTTGGCACTGTCCAAGGTGTCACTGGACCTGCACAAACGGGAGTTGCTGAAGTTGTCTGAAAGTCTGCTCGACTCAATCGAGGATTCCTCTCAGGCGGCCCTGGCTCTGGCAGTAGGCGACCTGCGTGAACGCTCCGGTGCGTTGGAAATCTCCTTGTTCAACCGCCAGTGGAAGGTCATGGGGCTCAGTCACCAGAACCCGGAGGTGCTGACCCCGAGCCCGCCGACGAGTCACATGGTCCAACAGGTGTCAGCGGGGAAGAATTTTGCCAGCCTGGTGCCCACCCGTGACGGTCAGCTGGTCGTTCGCCTGATGGTGCCGGACCCCAAGGAACGTGGGCTCGCATTGCAGGCAATCTACCTGGTCTCCGATACCCTCAATGACCTGACGACCAATGTGCAGGACGCCTACGAAGCATACCGGGAGCGTGCCTACCTGCGCGGTTCGATCAAGTTCAGCTTTGCCCTGACTCTGTCACTGGTGCTGCTGCTCGGCCTGTTCGCCGCGGCCTGGGGTGCCTTTTACACCTCCCGACAGTTGGTCAAGCCAATCAAGGATATCTCCGAGGGCACGCGAGCAGTCGCTGAAGGTGATTATGAGACCCGTGTGCCGATTCCGAGGGTGCGTGATGAGCTGGGTTTCCTGGTCGATTCGTTCAACACGATGACCCGGCGCATTGCTCAGGCGCGCAACATTGCCGACGCGTCACGCCGCGAACTACAGGCCCAGCACAATTACCTGGGCACTGTCCTTGGCGCGCTTTCCACCGGCGTCATGACGCTGGATGAAGAGAGTCGTATCCAGACGGCCAACCCGGCAGCCGAATTGATTCTGGGGCTTCCGTTGGTGCATCGAAGCGACCAGGCGTTGACCACACTGTCGCATATTGATGGACGCCTGGAGCCGTTCGTGGAGCGCATCAGCGAGGCCATTCGAAGCGGTCAACCCGGTGGGCGGGCTGAGATCACTTTATATCGAGAAGAAGGCCGCCAGGTGCTGTTATGCCAGTATTCGCCATTGCAGTTGGCAGCCGGCAAGCCTGCCGGGTATGTGCTGGTATTCGATGATGTGACCGAACTGGTGCGCGCGCAGCGCGATGCGGCCTGGGGTGAGGTGGCGCGACGCCTGGCACACGAGATCAAGAACCCGCCGACGCCCATCCAGCTGGCGGCCGAACGCATGCGCCGCAAGTATCTCGGCAAAATGGATCCGGACGAGGGCGATGTCCTGGACCGGGCCACCAATACCATCGTCCAGCAGGTCGAAGCACTCAAGGCAATGGTCAACGAATTTTCCGATTACGCACGTCCCTGCAAGATGGAACCGCGTCCTGTCTATGTGGATGATTTCGTGAGCGAAGTAATGGCTTTATACGAAGGGCCGCATAGTCGTGTGGTATTCGATCCGGGAGCCCCGCGTGCGGCCATCGAAGGTGATCCGCTGCGTCTGCGCCAGGTGCTGCACAACCTGATAAAGAACGGCCAGGAAGCCCTGCCTGCCGATGCGGGCAAGGTGCATGTGAGTACTTCTCCGATTCAGCGCGCGGGTCGCGAATTGGTGCAGATCTGTGTAGAGGATGATGGGAGCGGTTTTGATCCGGACCTGATCGATCAGGTTTTCGAGCCATACGTGACCAGCAAGCAAAAGGGTACCGGCCTCGGTTTGGCTATCGTAAAACGCATCATTGGTGAACATGGCGGTAATATTCGTGCCGAAAACCTGGATGCTGGCGGGGCGCGGGTGACAATCAGCCTGCCACTGCGCCAGACAGTCGCTGCAGATGAAATGAGTATGAAAAAAGAACAAGCTGGGTCAGAGGGATGAGTGCGCCCTATGTACTGGTCGTCGATGACGAACCGGATATCCGTGAATTGGTCAGCGAGATTCTTGCGGACGAGGGTTACCGTGTCGGCGTGGCCGAAAATGGTGACATGGCAAGGCATGCACTGCGTGATCGACGCCCCGACCTGATCCTGCTGGATATCTGGATGCCTGATATCGACGGTATCAGCCTGCTGCAGGAATGGAGTGAGGCGGGCGAGCTGCCGTGCCCGGTGATCATGATGTCCGGTCATGGCACGGTCGAGACGGCTGTGGAGGCAACCCGCCTAGGCGCCTACGATTTTCTGGAGAAGCCGCTGTCGCTGGCCAAGCTGCTGTTGACTGCCGAACGTGCGCTGGAGGCGCAGCGTCTGGCGCAGGAGAACGTGGGCCTGCGTCGCCGTGCGGCCAACCTCTTCGAACCGGTGGGAACCAGTCAGGCGATGCAGCGTCTGCGCGAGCAGGTAAAACGCGTGGCGCAGCATGACAGCTGGGTGCTGATCAGGGGCGAGCCCGGGTCGGGCCGTGAAACCTATGCGCGGTATCTGCATGCGCACAGTTCTCGCAGCGATCGACCGTTCGTAGACGTAGGCGTGTCGGCGATCACCCAGGGTGGCGCCGCCCTGGAGCTGTTTGGCCGGGAAGAGGAGGGGCGCATCCAGTATGGCCGTCTTGAACAGGCCAGCGGCGGGACCCTGTTCCTGGATGAGGTTGCGGACATGGACATGGAAGTCCAGGCGCAACTGGTGGCCGCGCTCGATACTGGAACCTTCCTGCGTGTCGGTGGCACGGAGCCGGTAAACCTGGATGCGCGTATTGTTGCGGCCACTGCACGAGACCTCCAGCAGCTGGTGGCGCTTGGCAAGTTCCGCGAGGATCTCTTTTATCAACTCAACGTCGTGCCCTTGCAGGTACCGCCTTTGCGCGAGCGCCGCGAAGATGTGCCGTTGTTGCTGGCGAGCGCAGTGGACCGGCTCGTGGAAAATGAAAAACTACCCTATCGAAAGTTTTCCATGGCGGCGCAGAACTATCTGCGGAATCATGACTGGCCGGGTAATGTGCGTGAGCTGATCAACCTGGTGCAGCGTGTCCTGATCCTTGGTACCGACCCTGAGATCAGCCTTGATGAGGTTAAGGCGGCGATGGGCGAGGCCGAGGAAAGCGGCGAGCAGAAGACCATTGCGGGGGTCATCCTCGACCAACCGCTGCGCGATGCAAGGGAGGCCTTTGAAAAGGCCTACCTGGAGTTCCACCTGCAGCAGAGCGACGGCAATATCTCGCAGATGGCGCAGGTTGTCGGCATGGAGCGCACTCATCTCTACCGCAAGCTGCGTGATCGCGGGATCGAAATCAAGGGACGCTGATCACAGGCCGCCGCTCCTGCAAAAAACTGAGCTGTCTCATCACAGAAGGTTTAATCTAACGTCGTTGGCGTCCCCGCCATTCCTGTCGAATGGCATCACACCCGAGGTAAAAGCAGTGGCTGAAATGTTGGGCTGGCGTGAGTGGGTGATCCTGCCCCAGCTGGGCTTGCCGCCGATCAAGGCAAAGGTGGATACGGGGGCGCGTACCTCCTGCCTCCATGCCTTTGAAACAGCGTCTTTCACGCGCGAAGGGCAGTTATGGGTGAGGTTCAGCGTCCATCCGCTGCAAAATGATCTGACACAGTCGGTGACCTGTGAAGCCCCGGTGCTGGAGGAGCGACTGGTGACGGATTCGGGTGGCCACTCTGAACCGCGGCTTGTCATCGAAACCCCGGTGCAAATCGGCGAATGGTGTGACACGGTCGAAGTGACATTGACGAATCGGGACACCATGCGTTTCCGTATGTTGCTCGGCCGAACCACCTTGAGCAAAGGGGGATTTCTTGTCAATCCGGCGGCCTCCTTCCTGCTGGGCAACAAACATACGGAAGAATCAGAATGAAAATAGCCATCCTTTCGCGTAACCCGAAACTCTATTCAACCCGTCGGCTGGTGGAAGCTGCCAAGGAGCGAGGACACGAGGTGCAGATACTCGATGTTTTGCGCTGCTACATGAATATCACTTCGATGCGTCCATCGATACATTACAAGG
>Ga0180434_10010102_pt1 | contig 10166 bp, 7 predicted proteins | sample SS_ome_7_FD_132453 | JGI IMG/M metagenome (GOLD analysis project Ga0180434, IMG submission 132453) | Hypersaline lake sediment archaeal communities from the Salton Sea, California, USA - SS_1_D_2 metaG | ecosystem: Environmental > Aquatic > Non-marine Saline and Alkaline > Hypersaline > Sediment... | reverse complement strand
CCGCATGCAAACGTGTAGTGTGTGCCAGCGTTCTGACGTTGGGCGGCATTGGGATTCAATCGCACTGGAGCGTCGGATGGGCAACCATTACAACATCGCAATTCTCGGGGCCGGGCCGGGCGGATACGTCGCAGCCCTCAAGGCTGGGCAGTTGGGCGCGAGCGTCGCCGTCGTCGAGCAAAGTCACCTTGGCGGAACGTGCCTCAACAACGGCTGCATACCTTCCAAGGCGCTACTGGCCTCGGCGGAGCTGATCCACCACATCTCTCACGCCGCCGAGCTCGGCGTGAAGGTAGACGGCCATCCCGCAGTCGATTGGCCAAAGGTGCAGGCCCGCAAGGACACTGTCCTCAAGAACCTCCGCGGCGGAATCAAGTCGCTCTTCAAGGGACGCAAGGTGGTGCACTACGACGGACGGGCCGTCCTCAACGGTCCGGGCAAGGTCGCCATCCAGAAAGACGGCAAAGCGGCCCAGGAGATCACCGCCGACAAGATCATCATCGCAGTCGGCTCGGTCCCGACGCGGATTCCCGGCTGGCCCGACGATCCGCAGAAGGTCTGCACCAGTGACGAGGCGCTGCACTGGGACGAACTTCCCAAGCGGCTGCTGATAGTCGGCGGCGGAATCATCGGCTGCGAGTTCGCCTGCATGATGCAACCGTTCGGCGTGGAAGTGACCGTCGTGGAGATGCTGCCCGCCCTGCTGCCGACGCTGGACACCCACCTTGGCGCGGAACTGGAAAAGACGCTCGCCGCCCGCGGCATCAAGTGTTTCACGAACACGAAGGTCGAAAGCCTGGACACTGACGGCGAGGGCGTTACCGCCCGACTCAGCGGTGGACAGGAAGTCGCCGCCGACAAGGTGCTCGTAGCCATCGGGCGCAGCGCCAACACCGACGACATCGGCCTGGACAGCTTGGGCCTGACTACCGATCGCCGCTTTGTCCGCGTCAATGACCGCATGGAAACCGGCGCGAAGGACGTTTACTGCATCGGCGACTGCAATGGCCGATCGCTGCTGGCACACGCAGCCTCGCAGCAGGGCATCGTCGCAGCCGAGAACGCCCTGGGCCACGATCGCGTCGACGACGCGCCGATACCGGGCGCGGTCTACACCTTCCCCGAAATCGGCTCGGTCGGGCTATCCGAGCAGCAGGCCCGCGAGCGGAACATTCCTATAGCCATCGGCTCGTTCCCAATCGGATACCTGGGCAAGGCCATGGCCGTGGGCGACACGCAGGGCTTCGTGAAGATCATCCGCGAGCGCAGCAGCGGCAAGCTGCTGGGCGTGCACATGCTGGGCCACAATGCCACCGAGTGCATCGCCGCAGCCGGGGCGATGCTGCACTGCAAGGCTAGCGTGGCCGAGGTGGCGGAGGTGGTCTTCGCGCACCCGACGATCAGCGAGGCCATCAAGGAGGCTGCCGAGGATGCCCTGGGCATGGCACTGCACCTGCCGCCGCGAAAGCTCCTCCGAGTGGCGACCAAATAACAGGGACGTACTAATGACCGATTCGCTCGGTGAAGCACTCGACGCAGTAAGACAGCTCGGCACAATCGAGCAGATGCGGGCATCGGCAGCAGAGGGCGTTGCTCCGGCGCAAAGGCCGGCGGTGAACTCCCACGTTCACCTGCCGCCGAACTTCTCAGCCTTCGAGAGCGTCGAGCAGGTTTTGGACCTCGCCGCCGAGCAGAACGTCGGCGTGCTGGGCGTTAGCAACTACTACGACTTCGGCATCTACGCGGACTTCGTTGCCCTGGCACGACGGCGGGGCATCTTCCCACTGTTCGGCCTGGAGGTTATCACGCTCATCGACGAGCTCGTCCGTAGCGGCGTGCTGGTCAATGACCCGAACAACCCCGGCCGAGCGTACCTGTGCGGTAAGGGCATCACGCGCTTCGTCGAGATGTCCGCCGAGGCGGCGCGACTCATGGGCGTCATCCGCGACAGCGACCGCAGCCGAATGGCCGAGATGACCGCGAAGGTCGGAGCCATCTTCGAGCGTGCCGGAGTGGCTACGGGACTCGATGCCGACGCCATCGTTGACAGCGTCGTCGCCCGCCACGGGTGCCCGCCCGAAGCGGTCACCATTCAGGAGCGGCACATCGCCCAGGCGTTCCAGGAGGCCGTCTTCGCAGTCGTGCCGACCGACAAGCGTCAGGAAGCCCTGGCCGGTATTCTCGGCGCCCAGCCCAAGGATGCCGCCGACGTCGTGAAGGTCCAGGGCGACATCCGCACGCACCTCATGAAATCCGGCAAGCCGGCATTCGTACCCGAAAGCTTCCTGTGCTTCGCCGACGGCTATCGGTTGATCCTCGAGTTGGGCGGCATACCGTGCTACCCGACGTTAGCTGACGGAGCCTCACCGATTTGCGAGTACGAGCAGCCCGTCGAGAAGCTCATCGACAACCTGCGATCGCTCAACGTTCACTGCGTCGAGTTGATCCCCATCCGCAACGAGCCGGACGTGCTGAGTCACTACGTCAAGACGATGCGCGCAGCGGGGCTTGTCGTCACGGCCGGGACTGAGCACAATACACTGGACCTGCTGGACATCGAGCCGACCTGCATCAGCCGCCAGCCAGTACCCGACGATCTGAAGGAAATCTTCTTCGAAGGCGCGTGCGTTGTGGCGGCGCATCAGTTCCTGACGCTCCACGGCGAATGCGGCTTCGTGGACAGCGACGGCCGAACGAACGACCGTTACGCCACTGCCCAGGAGCGCATCGAGGGGTTTGCCTCGCTGGGCGCTGCCGTCATCGAGAGCTACTACCGAGCGAACAGGACCTAGAGGGGAACTGGAGCTGCAATGACGTCAACACGAACATGGCCGAAGTTCACAAAGTCCGACAGTCCGTTGGCCAAGCTGGTAGCCCTGTCGCAGTACTACGGCAGCGATCCGGACTTTGTGCTGGCGGGCGGGGGCAATACGTCGGTGAAGATCGGCGACAAGCTTTACGTCAAGGCCAGCGGGTTCGCCCTGGCAACGATCGAAGCCGACGGCTTCGTCTCGCTGGACCGCGCCAGGCTCGACGCCCTGCTGGAGATGCAGCTGCCGACTGGACGCACGGAGCGCGAGGAGCACTTCAAGCGTCACCTGCTGGCGACGCGGGTAGACGCCCAAACGCCCCTGCGCCCGAGCATCGAGTCGGTGCTGCACAACCTGCTGCCGGATGAATTCATCGTCCACACGCACTCCACCTACGCCAATATGGTCACCTGCTGCCGCGTCGGCGAGTCGGTGGCACGCGACATGTTCGGCAATAACGTTTTGTGGATTCCGTGCGTGGATCCGGGCTTTCCGCTAGCCAAGGCCGTCGCCCGCGAACTGAAGGCCTGGCAAGAGCGAACCGGCCGACCTTCGCCCGAGGCGATTTTGATGCAGAACCACGGCCTGATCGTGCCCGGCAGCGGTCCGGACGAAATCCGCAGCCGTACCGACCGCGTGATCGGGGCGATCTGCCAGCGTCTCGACGAGGCTGACGGCGGAACCGATCCGTTCGGCCCGACCACCCGATTGAGCGCCGAGGCTGTACGGCAAGCGGTGATGACCATCGCGCCGGCGCTGCGGGCGCTGACGGCAGCCAACAGCCAGCTTAACATCGTCCGCTTCGACAATTCCGACGTAGCGATCAGCCTGGCTGCCGGGGCTGAAGGCAAGGCCGTCACCAACGGCGGGCCGCTCAGTCCCGACCAGATCGCGTTCAGCGCCTCCTACCCGATGTGGTTCGAGCCGGACGTGGACGAGCCGTCCGAGCGCACCCTCGAGCGACTGGCTGAGGCATTGCGAGCACACGAAGCAGCCACCGACTTCCCGCCAAAGGTGGTGCTGGTATCCGGCGTAGGCATGTTCACTATCGGCAGCTCGTTCGTCACAGCCGAGAACGCCCGCCTCCTATACACCGACACCATCCGGGTGATGGTCGGGGCTACGCGTCTTGGTGGCGTCCAGCCGCTATCGGACGAGCAAAGGCTGTTCGTGGAGAACTGGGAAGTCGAACGCTTCCGCCAGCAGGTCGCAGCCGGCAGGGCTGCTCAGGGCCGGGCGGCTGGGAAGGTCGCCCTCGTCACTGGTGCTGCCCAGGGCTTCGGCTTGGAGATCGCCCAAGACCTCGCCGCCCAAGGCGCGTGCGTCGCACTGGCGGACCTGAACAGCGAAGGCGCCGCCCAGGCAGCTGGGGAAATCTGCGAGAACCTAGCCGCCGGTCGAGCGATCCCACTGGCAATGAACGTTACCGACCCCGACAGTATCGCCGCCGCCATGTACCAGGTTGTACGCTGCTATGGTGGGCTGGACTTGCTGGTCTCGAACGCCGGCGTCCTCAAGGCTGGGAGCGTCAAGACCCAGCCGGTAAAGGACTTCGACTTCGTCACAGCCGTCAACTACAAGGGCTATTTTTTGTGCGTCCAGAACGCCGCGCCCGTGCTGGCAATGCAGCACGCCGCACGCCCGGAATGCCGCGGCGACATCATCCAGATCAACTCCAAGTCAGGCCTGGTCGGTTCGAACCGCAACGGCGCGTACGCCGGCAGCAAGTTCGGCGGTATCGGCCTGACCCAGTCGTTTGCCTTGGAGCTTATCGAGGACGGCATCAAGGTCAACTCGATCTGCCCGGGCAACTTCTTCGACGGGCCGTTATGGTCGGACCCCGAAAACGGCCTGTTCGTGCAGTACCTGCGAACAGGCAAGGTCCCCGGGGCCAAGACTATCGAAGACGTGCGGCGCGCCTACGAACACAAAGTACCCATGGGCCGCGGATGCACCACGGCCGACGTGATGAAGGCAATCTACTACCTGATGGACCAACAATACGAGACCGGCCAAGCCCTACCCGTAACGGGCGGCCAGGTGATGCTGAACTAGGCGCAGCAGCCCGGCTGCTTGACCGGCGAAACCGGGCGAATTAGTTTGGCGATCTTCGCAAAGAGAGAAAACCCGCCACCACATGCAGGATGCATTAGAAAAGGGAACACAAATGGCTGACACCGACGGCGTGAAGGAAAGCAAACAGTTCTACGAGGACATCCCGATGGAAACGCCGGGGTTCTTCCTGCGAGGCTCGGGCTCGCTCGACTGGGGCATGAAGAACCGCCTTTCGCGGGTATTCAACCCCCAGACCGGGCGAACGGTGATGCTTGCGATAGACCACGGCTACTTCCAGGGCCCCACGACAGGCCTGGAGCGAGTGGACCTGAACATCCTGCCGCTCGAGCCGCAGATCGACGCGTGGATGCTGACGCGCGGCATTCTTCGGACGACCGTCCCGCCGACGACGAACAAGCCGGTGGTCCTCCGCGCGAGCGGGGGCCCAAGCATCCTTAAGGAACTCTCCGACGAGCAGATAGCCGTAAGCATGGAAGACGCGGTCCGCGTCAACGCCGCAGCCGTGGCGATACAGGTGTTCATCGGCGGGCAGTTCGAGACCCGCTCAGTCCACAACATGACTCGCCTGGTGGACGAGGGGCTTCGCTGCGGCATTCCGGTCCTGGCCGTCACCGCCGTCGGCAAGGACATGGTCCGCGACGCCAAGTACTTCCGCCTGGCCTGCCGCATCTGCGCCGAGCTCGGCGCGCAGTTCGTCAAGACGTATTACGTGGCTGAGGGTTTCGAAACGATCACCTCGTCGTGTCCGGTGCCGATCGTGATGGCAGGCGGCAAGAAGCTGCCCGAACTGGACGCGCTGACGATGGCCTACAACGCAGTCCAGCAGGGCGCAGCCGGCGTCGACATGGGCCGGAACATCTTCCAGTCCGACGCCCCCACCGCCATGCTCGCAGCCGTGCGGGAGGTGGTGCACAACAACATGAAGCCCGCCGACGCACTCGACCTTTACAAAACGCTCAAGAGCGAAAAGGGCAACGAGTAACGCCCGGTCGCCGCAAGGGCAAGTTTCATCCGCGGACTTACGCCCGCAGGCAGAATAGCGAAGGTACATAAAAAATGGTTCGCAAGCCCATATTCGACATGGTCCGTGAAGCAGCCCCGACCGTCAGCGTCGGGATGCTCACCGCCGACATGCTGCACCTGGGCGACGACTTGGCTGCTATCGCCCAAGCCGGCGTGCAACTGCTGCACGTTGATGTAATGGACGGCGTTTTTTGCCCGATGATGACGCTCGGCGCGCCGGTCGTTAAGGCGGTGAAAACGCCGATGCTCAAGGACGTCCACCTGATGATCCGCAACCCGCTGGCCCACCTCGACGCCTACGAGGCCGCCGGGGCGGACATGATTACCTTCGCCGTCGAAGGTGCCGACCACCCCCACCGCGTGCTGCAGGCGATCGGCGAGATGACCAACGCCAACGACCCCGCCCGGGGCGTGCTGCGCGGCGTCTCGCTGAATCCGGGCACGCCGCTGGGCGTCATCGAGGGCCTGCTGGACGAGTTGGACATGGTCCTGCTGCTGGCGGTCAACCCAGGATGGCGCGGGCAGAAGTTCATCGAAGCCACACAGCGGCGAATCGCCGACCTGCGGCAGATGCTCGACAAGGCCGGCGTCGATGTGCTCGTGATGGTCGATGGCGGCATCAAGCGGGCCAACATTGCCGAGGTGGCTGCGATGGGCCCGGACCTGATCGTCACCGGAAGCGCTGTCTTTGACGGCAAGGCCGCAGCCGAGAACGCCAGGTTCATGCTCGAAGCCGTAGCTGCTGCGGCCAAGACCTGAGCCAACCCACCGGCACGGGTCCGTCGAACACAGCCAACGAAAACACCGGAAGAATAATCCTATGGCGACAAACCGAATAACAGACTTGGCTCCCATCGTTCGAGGCCTGCTGGCTGGCAAATCCGACGACGAGGATAGGCCACACCGCACCGTCCTCCTCGAAGCTTTCGCCGACGACGCAGCCATTGATTTCGCCTCCTCGCCGGAGGCTGCACAGGTCGGCGCCTGGCCCGCGGGCCTGAGACAAACCGACGCTGCGCCGCTGTACGTCGAGCCGTCAGCCGAGCCGGCGGAGGCCCGGGAATCGCTGGCCGCTGCCGTGGCGCAGTACGCCGACCAGCACAGCCACAAGCCTTCCGTTGTGTGCATCAAGGGCTTGGGCGTCCTGCAGGCCGCCGAGGCCACAACCGACGCTTCGTTGCCCCTGCACAATAAGATCGCGATGGTGACCGGCGCCGCCGGGGCTATCGGGCACGGCATCTGCCTTGGCCTGCTGGAAAAAGGCGCGTGCGTCGTTGCGACGGACCTCGCGGGCGAAAGGCTTGACGGATTGGTCGATTCTCTCCGCGACCAGGGCGACCAGGCCGTGATGGGCGTAGCGATGGACGTCACCGACAAGGCATCCGTCGCCGCTGCATTCGACGCAGCGACGGCCCGATTCGGCGGCGTGGATATCGTGGTGGTAAACGCGGGTATCGCGCTGGTGTCTAAGCTCACGGAGATGGATCTCGACGCCTTCCGCAAGCTCGAACGGGTCAACGTAGAGGGCGCGTTGCTGACGCTCGCCGAGGCTGGGCGGCACATGAAACGCCAGAGCACCGGCGGGGACATCGTGATCGTCTCGACCAAGAACGTCCCGTCGCCGGGGGCAGGCTTCGGGGCGTACAGCTCCACCAAGGCAGCCTGCCACCAGCTGGGCCGAATCGCCAGCCTGGAGCTGGCCGAGTTCGACATCCGCGTCAACATGGTCTCGCCCGACGCGGTCTTCGGCGGCGGACAATTCAAGTCCGGACTGTGGGCTGAGGTCGGCCCGGGCCGAATGAAGGCCCGCGGACTCGATGAAGCAGGCCTGCAGGACTACTACCGCGGCCGAAACCTGCTCAAGGCGCGCGTCACAGCCAGGCATGTATCCAACGCCGTGCTGTTTTTCGTAACCCGGCAGACGCCGACGACCGGGGCGACCATCCCCGTCGACGGTGGCCTGCCCGACGCGACGCCGCGCTGAGCGTCACCCCAGGCGACGCACATTGGAGAAGTCAATTGCACGCAACGAATGAAGATTCAGCCGCGATCCCACAGACCCAGCACGCCCTTCAGTTGATCGGGCCCAGCCAACTGAAGCTCAACACTGCCAAGGACGTTCACCTGCCCGGGCCGCACCAGATTCTCGCGAAGGTCGAGGCGGTCGGGCTGTGCTTTTCGGACCTGAAGCTGCTCAAGCAGTTCGCCGAGCACCCCCGCAAAAGCCAAGTGGTCAGTGGAGTGGGCCCTGACGTGCTGGATTCGCTGCCGAGCTACGCCCCGGACGACAAGCCAACCGTTCCGGGCCACGAGGTGGTCTGCGACATCGTAGCCATCGGCGAAGGTGTGACCCGCCACGAAGTGGGCGAGCGCGTGCTGGTCCAGGCTGACTGGCGTTTCGTCCGCACAGCCCTGACCAACGGGGCGTTCGGCTACAACTTCGAAGGCGGCCTGCAGGAGTACGTCCTTTTCGACGAGCGCATCGTCATCGACCCGCAGACGCAACAACGCTTCCTCATGCCGGCCTCGAGGGAGCTGAGCGCATCGGCGGTGTGCCTTGTCGAGCCGTGGGGCTGCGTCGAAAACTCCTACGTCAACGCCGAGCGGAACACGATCAAGCCCGGCGGCAAGCTGCTCGTCGTCGCCGAGGCGGGGCACGCGATCGAGGGACTTATCGAGAGTTTCTCTCCCGATGGCCGCCCGGCCGAGATCACAGCCTTCTGCACCGAGGACGTGCAACGTCAGTCGCTCACGGACGCCGGCCTGGTGTTCAGCGAGGCTGAGTCTCTGGCCTCTCTGCCGGACGAAGCCTTCGACGACGTCGTTTACTTCGGGGCCATCAAGGAAACGCTCGACGTACTCAATGACAAGCTGGCCATCCGCGGCATAATCAACATCGTTACCGCCGGCAAGCGGATCGGCCAGCCGGTATCGGTGGGCGTAGGCCGGATTCATTACGGCCTGACGCGATGGATCGGTACGCTCGAGACCAGCGCCGCAGACGCTTACAAGACCATTCCCCCCACCGGCGAGATACGTTCGGGCGACAGCGTCGCGATCATCGGCGCCGCCGGACCTATGGGTCAGATGCACACCATACGCACGCTTTGCCTGCCCATGGAGAACATGTCCGTCGTCGCAACAGACATGGACGATGCACGCCTGGAATCGCTCCGCGAGAAGGTCCAGTCGCTCTCGGACGAGCGCGGCGTGCCGCTTCGCCTGGTAAACACCAAGACCAATCCGCTCGACGACCGGTTCAGCTATTTCGCCCTGATGGCCCCGATCGGCGCGCTGGTAGCCGACGCGGTCGTCCACAGCCTGCCGGGCTGTCGCATCAATATTTTCGCGGGCATCCCAGCCCCCACGCGGCACGATATCGACCTGGACACTTACATCGCCAATCGCTGCTTCATGTTCGGCACGAGCGGTTCGCGAATCGAGGACATGCAGATCGTGCTGGACAAGGTCACGGCCGCCCAGCTCGACACCGACCTCAGCGTTGACGCCATCTGTGGCATGGCCGGCGCTGCCGATGGCATCGCAGCCGTCGAAAACCGCACGATGGCCGGCAAGATCATCGTCTACCCGCAACTTCACGAGCTGCCGCTGATCCCGCTGAAGGAACTGCCCGCCAAGCTGCCTGCCGTGGCAGCCAAGCTGAATCGCGGCATGTGGACCAAGGCTGCCGAGCGTGAGCTGCTCAAGACGGCCAACGAAAGGTAGGGCTCTGACGGTGACCGCAAGAAAGACGTTCGTTGGTTTTGGTTTCGGCCCGATCCAGAGCGGGCTGTTCCTGCTGGAGGCCTTTGCTTCGGGTAACTTCAGCCGCTTCGTCGTCGCGGAGATCGACGCCGACCTGGTAGCTGCCGTTCGCGCCGCCGGCGGACGATACAACCTGAACGTCGCCCATCCCGATCGTATCGAGCCCGTCGCCTTGAAAGGCATCGAGCTACTCAATCCAACCGACGACGCGGATAGGCAGCGTTTGCTGGATGCGATCGCCGAATCCGACGAGCTAGCCACCGCGCTTCCGAGCGTGAAGTTCTACGATGTCGGCGGGCCCGCGAGCGTGGCTGCGCTGATCGGCCAGGGCCTTTCACAACGCGACGCCACGCTGCCGACCGTTATCTACGCCGCCGAAAACCACAACCACGCAGCCGAGTTCCTCACCGAGGCCCTCGCCCAACATTGTCCCGCGGAGAAGCTCAAAGAGGTCCAGACGCTCAACACCGTCATTGGCAAGATGAGCGGGGT
>Ga0180434_10010101_pt1 | contig 10167 bp, 11 predicted proteins | sample SS_ome_7_FD_132453 | JGI IMG/M metagenome (GOLD analysis project Ga0180434, IMG submission 132453) | Hypersaline lake sediment archaeal communities from the Salton Sea, California, USA - SS_1_D_2 metaG | ecosystem: Environmental > Aquatic > Non-marine Saline and Alkaline > Hypersaline >... | reverse complement strand
TTATGCTGAAAATTGAAGAATGAAGCTTTGACCCCATCTTTGGAAGTGTTTATTCGTGGAGGCTGGTCTCCATCTGGGCTTGGTTGTACATCCCCTCCAGACCGGACATGGCCCTGAGGCGCTCGATACGCTTATCGATGGGAGGATGGGTGGACCATATGCTCGACTTGCTCGACTTATTAGCCTTCGCCTCCTTGGCGAAGGGCTGGACGATAAAAAGGTGAGCAGTGGCGTTATTGGTCCTCTTGTAAGGCTTGTTTTCATAGCCGAGCTGCTGAAGGGCGCTGGCCAGCCCCTCCGGGTAGCGTGTGAGCATGGCCGCGTTGGCGTCGGCCAGGTATTCCCGCTTGCGGGAGATGGACAGCTGCATGAGCTGCGCGATTATAGGCGAGAGGATAATGAATACCAGGGCTACGATAAAGATTATCAGATAGGCTATCCCGCCTTCACCACCTGCGCCCCCTCCTCTATCACGATCTCCTAAAACGCCCCCCCAGAAGATCATACGCACTACCAGGTTAACGAAGAGCACGATCAAGCCAACCAGGATAACCACCATGCACATGAGGCGGATGTCATAGTTCTTGATATGGGACATCTCGTGGGCCAGAACTCCCTCCAGCTCCAGCCGGTCGCACTGTTCCAGCAGCCCGGTGGTGACAGCTACGGCTGAATGCTCGGGGTCCCTGCCGGTGGCGAAGGCGTTCATGGCCGGGGTATCGATGATGTAGGTACGTGGAGGTGGGAGGCCTGCCGCGATAGCCAGCCCCTCCACCGTGTTCACGTAATAGGGGTATTCCTCGCGGGTCACCTGCTTTGCCCCGGCCGTGGCCAGGGCTATCTTATCGCTACGGTAGTAGCTGACCAGGGACATGATGCATGCGATTATCGCCGCGATAACCAGGCCGAAGATGGCCGTCTCCATTCCCCATATGTATCCGATGGCGAAGCCCAACGCCAGTATTATGGCGATGAAGGCGCTGACCAGCAGCGCCGATTTTATCTTGTTCTTCCTTATCTCGTCGTAGAAGGTGGTCGTTTCCATGTTATCCCTTCAAGTCTTAACCGGCTATGGGGATTCTCCACTCAGCCGGGCCTCCATCTGGGCCTGATTATACATCCCCTCCAGACCGGACATGGCCCTGAGGCGCTCGACGCGCTTATCTATGGGGGGGTGGGTATCCCACATACTGGACTTGCCGCTGGCCTTCTGCTTGGCCTCCTTGCGAAAGGGCTGCACTATAAACAGATGCGCCGTGGCCTTGCTCGCACGGTTGAAGGGTTTCGCCTTCACGGTCAGCTTCTCCAATGCGCTGGCCAAACCCTCAGGGTAACGGGTTAACATGGCCGAGTTGGCATCGGCCAGGTATTCCCGCTTGCGTGAGATAGACAGTTGCAGCAGCTGCGCGATCAAGGGCGAGAGGATGAGGAAAAGCAATCCGAGTATGATCATTACGAGGGCGACCCATCCGCCCGCCTCCCCTCCCATGCCGCTGTCTCTCCTGCCCCTTCCTCCCCCGAAGATGAACATGCGAAGCATCACTTCGGCGAAGATGACCACCATGCCCACCAGTACCACCACCATGCACATGAGGCGGATGTCGTAGTTCTTGATATGGGACATCTCGTGGGCCAGCACACCCTCCAGCTCAAGGCGATTGCACTGTTCCAACAGCCCGCTAGTGACAGCCACCGCGGAGTGCTCCGGGTCCCTGCCGGTGGCGAAGGCGTTCATGGCCGGGGTATCGATGATGTAGGTACGGGGAGGGGGAAGGCCCGCCGCGATGGACAGCCCCTCCACGGTGTTCACGTAGTAGGGGTATTCCTCGCGGGTCACCTGCCTTGCCCCTGCCGTGGCCATGGCTATCTTGTCGCTGTTATAGTAGCTTAGAAAAGCCATGATAGTGGCGATGACCGTGGCGATGATCAATCCTATGATCGCCCATTCCCAGCTGCCCAATAAATAGCCGACTATGAAACCCAACCCCACGATAAGAGCGATAAACACGCTTACCAGCAGGGCGGATTTCCACTTATTCTTGGATATCTCCTCGTAAAAAGTGGTTGTTGCCACTCCCGTTTTGACCTTCCGCTATTAAAACTCCACCTTGGGGGCGGCGCGCTCCGCCTCTACCTCGATCTCGAAATACTCTTTGTCCATGAAAGTGCTGGAGAACATACCGGCTATCATGTTGGCCGGGAACCTCTGGCGGTCGGTGTCGTAGGACATCACGCTGTCGTTGTAGAACTGCCGGGCGTAAGCGATCTTGGACTCGACTCCTGACAACTCCTCCTGCAGCATGAGGAAGTTCTGGTTGGCCTTGAGGTCGGGATAGTTCTCGGCTACCGCGAACAGGCTCTTCAAGGCTCCGGATATCATATTCTCGGCCTGCGCCTGCTCCCCTACTCCTTGGGCGTTGATACCCATGTTGCGTGCCTTGGTGACGTTTTCGAATACCTTGCTCTCGTGGGCAGCATATCCTTTGACCGTTTCCACCAGGTTGGGTATGAGGTCATACCTCTTCTTCAATTGCACGTCGATCTGGTGCCAGGCGTTGTCCACGCGGTTCCGATCCCGGATCAGCTTGTTGTAGATGTAGATGATAGAGATGATGAGCAGAACCACCACTACCCCGATAATGACTCCGACTATCCACATAAGCGGCATTACCTCCTTCTTATCTCGGGCCCCCCTCAATCGACGAGTGCTGCTGCAATGTGTATGATCCCTCGAGTGGAGCACTACTTCAGGTCACGTTTCACAATGCTTATCGGCATTCACTGCCGTTGTTTCCATGTCCCGGAATCTCAGTTTGATGTTGCCGAACATTCTATCATAAACTTGCTTCTCCTTAAGCCGTCTGGTCTCCTTCTCAGTCCCCCATCTTGATCCGGGTTCCCTGCCACTCTCCGATGGTTATCCAGGTACCGTAACCCGCCTCCGCGGAGGAAATGGTGACCGCCGCTCCCAATCCCTCTCCGGAGAGCAACAGGAAGACCACACCGCCGGCCTGACCATCGCTGCCGCTCACTGTACCGGTTATCTCCTTGGCGCCGGAAAGCTGCTCCCGATACCAGGAAACCACCGTATCGAGGGAGTCACCGGTTAAATAGCTTGCCCCCTCCACGGTGCCCTCGGCACGAGTCCCGGAGAAAGCGGCCGCTCCGCCCTCTCCCTCGAACCGAGCACCTGGATAGACGGGGATATCACCGGAAACCGACCTCTCCTCATCGGGTGGCTTGCTCTCTGTTGGGGTTCCCTCCGAGGATGCGGTCGTCTCCTCACCATTTTCCTCTACGGTCACACCGGCTTCATCATCTCCCATCTTGGTTTCATCGCTGCTGCAGGCGACGACTATAAGAGAGAGGACGACCACCAGAATCAATGCAATCATCAGGGCACGTTTCATCGCATAAACCTTATGGATTAATCATAATTCATTGCCTCATCGCTCTTCATTGAATATCGATAATGTGAGTACAGAACTTTACCTGTGGGCCGGACTGCTCTCTAGGTTTGAAGTCCCTTTCGGCCGGGCTAGAAAAGATGTTCCAGCCCGGCCCCGATGAACCTTCCCCCCAGGATGATCAGGAAGGCACCGCAGGCCAATATGATGTAGTTATATACCCGGTCGGAGAAGAATCTTTTCCCCGTCACCACCAGGAAGGCCACCAGGAAGAACCACAGCACGTCCGCCATGACATGCCCCGTGTAGAAGGCGAAAACACCCGCCACTCCATGTTCCATGGAGAGCAGTAAATAGCTCAGGCCGAAGGTGGCCCACCACAGGAACCAGTAAGGATTGGAGAGGCTGGTGGTAAAACCGGCCGCGAAGGGCCCTATCCTGGTCTGCGACGGGCTATCCAGGTTGACATGCAGCTTATCGTCCCTGACATCCAGCACCATGTCCAATCCCATCCATAAGAGGAAGGCTCCTCCCGCCACTCCCACCACGCCGAAAAAAGCATCGTTGCCCAACACCTGGTCCAGCCCGAGTACCAGTAGGACGATCAGGGCCCCCTCCAGTACCGCGTGTCCGGCCACCACCAGGGGGCCGGCCACAAACCCCCTGCGGTAAGATTCGTTGATGGTCACGGTAAGCATGGGTCCGGGCATCAGGGCCCCGGATAGACCCACGGCAAGGGAAACAAAGAAAATCGCGGCCAGACTGTCCATACATCACCATCCGTAATGGCGGCGCATACGCTGGATGCCCGCGTCTATCTCGTCGATTATATCCGCCAGAAGACCGGGAGTCACCGCCGCCACGCAGGAGAGTTGTCCCGACGTGCCCGAGGCCAGAAGGGGGTATCCTTCCAGCGTTTTTCCGTATGCATCGGTTACGGCCGCTCCCGCCTCGCGGGCTATCAGCGCCACCGCGGCGAGATCGTAAGAGTTGTTATTGAGAACGTACCCGTGCCCGGCCTTCTTGAACATCACCTCAATCTCGGGAGCATCGCGTAGCATGCGGTCCCCAACATCCACGTAGGCGTCCAGTTGGCCGGTAAGCAGCCGGGTCACGCAATATGTGGCGCTTCCCAGATCGAAGAGCCCGCCGTCCACGCTGGAGGTGTCGATCAACTCCTCCAGCACCAGGGCAACGGGGAGGGCGGGCCTTCCCCGGAATCCCAGGGTCCAGAAAAGTGTGGAGAGTTCCTCATGTGGATGGATCCTTATATCCTCCTCTTTCCCTTCCACCATCATCCTGCTTCCTTCACCCCGCACTGCCTCGAAAAGGACGTCGTGCTTTATCTCGTACACCACTCCATAGTACACATCCTCCAGAGTCGGATGCGGATTGTTTTCCTGGTCGTAAGGGGCGGCTGCGATGGATACGCAGCAGGCCTCCAGGCCCGCCGCCGCCGGGCGGGTGCCGTCTATTGGGTCTACCACCAAAACCCAGCGCGCTCCCTCCACCCCCACCAGTCCGCGGTCCTCGGAGAGATAGGCCACCTCCGGATATTCCTCGAGGCGCTTTTCGACAAGCTTCTCCGCCACCTCGTCTATGGTAAAGGTGGAGTCGCCGCTGGCGCCTCTGCCCTCCATCTTCCTCGCTTCCGGGTCCCCGAGATGGGGGCGGACAAGCTCCCTTACCTCGCCGGCCAATTCCCTGCAAAGCATCTCTATCTCATCGCGGAGCATTATAAACCTCCTTGAACTTCCCTACCGCCTCCTCGTAAGCCTCCTCCACATCTACCACCAGGCTGTCCCAGGAGAAGTCCGCAGCTCTTTTTAGGGCTGCCTCGGACATAAGCCTCCTTCTATCTTCATTCATTATCAGTTCCCGCAAGGCCTCCGCCAGAGCTCGCGCATCACCCGGAATCACCAGAATGCCCTGCACCCCATCCTCCACTACCGCCCTGTAGCCGGGGATGTCCGAGGCTACTACCGGCAGCCCGCAGGCCATAGCCTCGATCAAGACGATGCCGAAGCTCTCCCAACCCAGGGCGGGAGAGACCATGATCCGGGCCGAGCGGTAGCTGTCGGGGATCAACTCATCCTCCAGCCTCCCAAGCCAGACCACGCCATCCTCTTTGCTTGTCCCGCCTTCCGCTCCTACCACGAGAAGTTTGACTTCTGGATTGGTCTCGCGTATGAAGCCAAGGGCCTCGAGCAGAACGTCCAGGCCCTTGCGGGGTTCCCGTCTGCCCACAAAGATGAGATAGAAGGCCTCCTCATCCAATCCTTCCAGGTGGTGACCTTCTGGCTTGAAGACAGCGGTGTCTACCCCGTTGGGCAGGATGCGATAGGTAGCGGGGAAATATCGAGATACCAACTCGAGGGCAGCGGGGCTGACCGCGGCCCTGAGATGTAAGCGCCTGGCCAGTGGGTTAAGCAGGGGGCGGCCGAGTCGGTATCCCAGGCTTCCGCCCTCCCTCGCGGCATGAAAGGTGGCCATGTTGGCCGAACGGGAGTACATCAAGGCCAGCAGGGAAACACTGGGTACGAGGGGCTCATGCAGGTGAAGAAGATCGTAGTCTCCCTCCCTGATCAGCCCTTTTATTCTAGCCGCTACCCGGGGCCCAAAGGAGAGGTTGGCGACGGAACGATTTGAGGAAACGGCGAAGGACCCTCCGGCTGAGAAGTAATCGTCGCCATCCTCGCCCCCGGGGGCGATAATGGCCACCTGGTGTCCGCGCCAGCGCAAGTGCAGGGAGAGCTGCTCCACGTGTTTGTTGACACCTCCGGGGAAATCCCAGGAATAAGGGGATATCATGGCTATCTTCATTGCTGCACTTCTTCTCTTTCTTCATCTTGTGAGAAGATAGGTTGAAACATGTGCCACTGGGTGGGGTCCTCGCGGATGAATTCCTCGAAGACCCGTGCCAGTTTCTGGGTATTGACCCTGACATCCTTCTTGGTGTCCCCGGTCACCTCAATATCCAGCGGCGGGCCCACGTGGCCGTGGAATAGCTTGCCCCTGCGGATGATCAGGCATGGGATGACGGCCGTGCCCAGCTTTACGCCTAAAAGAGCGGGGCCTATGGGCATCTCCACCCTTTCCCCGAAGAACTCCACCTCCACGCCGCTCCCGGCGACCAGGCGGTCGGACAGCAGGCACATGATACCGTTTTCCATCACGATCTCGATGACCCGCTCTACTGTCCTCTCTCCCAGGGGGACTATGCGTATACCCATGCGCCGGCGCAGCTCGGTGTGGAACTCGTACATAAGGCGCGGTTTCAACTGTTCGGCCACCGCCCAGAAAGAGGGGTAATTATGTCCTAACCAACCGCCGATGATATCCCAGCTGCCGTAATGAGGCAGAGCGATGACCACTCCCTTTTTATTCTCGAGACATGTATCGAACCACTCCACACCGTAGGGTACTCCCATAGTGTAGTAGATCTCCTCGAAGGGGATGTAGTAGCAGCGTAGGAAATCCACCCAGTATCGAGCGTAGTTGTGAAAACTTCGCCGGGCCAGGTCTCTCCATTCGCGGGGATCGCCCTCGGGCACTACCCGTCGCATGTTCTCGTATACTACTTTTCTCTTTTCCTTGGAAAAACGGTAGTTTACATCAGCTACCGCGACGGCCAGTGCGTGGGCTAACCATGCGGGTATATGCCCTACTATCCAGCAGGAAAGCCTCAAGCCGTAATATGTTAAATGGCCCGGTATATCATCGAGGAATCTCTCGTGCTGCTCCATGTTCAACACCTCGAGGAATCAATCCTCTACCGCGGCCTCGTCCTTCTTCCTGGCATGGACGTAGACCACTGCCACACGATGGATGAGGGTCTCCAGTCCCAGCAGCAGCACCAGGTATAGCGATCCCCTGAAAACCCATATGTTGCCGGTGAACCCGTAGATAAACAAGGGGATACCTAAAAGCAGCATGCGCAGGGGACGCGCCAGCACGCCGACATTGCATTCCAGACCCAATCCCTCCGCCCGCGCCTTTACGTAGCTGATAAGCGTAGAGAGGACCATGTAGGCGACCAGCAGAAAAGCCACATCATATATCTCCTCGACCACAAAGAAATAAAGCGCGCCCAGAGCGTAGAGTAAATCGCTGAACCTGTCGGCGAAGGAATCGTAGAAGGCCCCGAAGGTGGTGATGCGGTTGGTCATCTTGGCCACCTGGCCGTCCCAGACATCGAAGAGACCGGCCAGGAACAGGAGCCATGGACCCAGGAAGAAACGGCCTACCGCGAAACAGTAAGCCACCGCCACCGAGGTGAGTATGGACAGGGTAGTGAGCAGGTTGGGGCTGAGGACGCGGGCCATGGCCCATCCCACGGGATGGAATACCGCGTTGGAGAATCTTCTCAATCCCTGGTCCACGCTCCATGCCCTGGCCAAGTTATCTCCCCCTTTACCAATCGATACCGTCACCTATACGACATACCGCTACTGCAGCGGCCCATAGAAAATACTGATGATGGTGCAGCCCTCCTCGCCGGTGGAAAAGGGGCCGTGTTCCACCCCGGCGGGATAATATACCAGATGGCCTTTCCTGAAAACCTCTTCCTCGCCTTCGGGACCCACCTGCTTGAGTTCCCCCTCCAGGATATAGGCTGCCTCGTCCGAGGAGGCATGGGTGTGTGCCGGCATCTCGCAGTAGGGCTCGAACTTCAGCAGGAGGATCTGCCCTCCACCCCGCGCATCCATGTAAAGCACCTTCATTTGAGCCCGGGGAAAATCGGCGGGAACCCATTCCAGGTTTTCCTCATGAACTTTGAAGATGTCCATCTTCCCCCCTAATAACCTCAATCCTCATCTCGAAGAGAATCCAGGGCTTCCTGCAGGTGATCCAGGACGGATTCCAGGTCGGCTTTGATCTTCTCGCCCGTGGCCCTCACCTGCAGCTCGTATTTTCCGTCTTCAAGATATCCCTTTCCGATGACAGCGCGGTAGGGTATGCCCAGGAGGTCGGCATCGGCGAACTTCACACCCGCACGTTCCATCCTGTCGTCCAGCAATATCTCCCAGCCCCTGTTGCGGCAGCTCCGGTAGAGTTCTTCAGCCGCCTCCTTCCGTCTCTCCTCCTCGTAGTCCAAAGGTAGGATATGCAGCGGGCAGGGGGCTACCGACAGGGGCCAGATGATGCCCCTCTCATCGTGATGCTGCTCGACTATGGCGGCCATAAGCCTGGTCACCCCGATACCGTAGGTGCCCATGATCATAGGGCGTGAGTTCCCGTTCTCATCGTCATAGCAGCAGCCCATGGGATGGGAGTAACGGTCGCCCAACTGGAAGACCTGCCCGACCTCGATCCCCTCCTCCACTTTTAAAATCCCTCCACAGCGTGGACAGGTATCGCCTTCCCTGGCAAAGGTGACATCGGCGAAACCCTGTACACCGAAGTCCCTTCCCTGCTCCACATTGCGCAGATGGTAATCCACCTCGTTGGCGCCACAGGCCATCCCGGCCGCACCCTCGAGTGCGGAATCCGCTATTATCTCCACGCCCTCCATCCCCACCGGACCCACGAAACCCTGCAACATGTGGGGAAACCGCTTCCAATCCTCCTCGTTGAAGAGCCTGAACTCATCGGTGGAGAATATTCTCTCCAGTTTGACCTCGTTGGCCTCTCGGTCCCCCGGCACCAGTACGGCAATCGGCCTGTCCTCCACCAGAAACATCAGGCATTTGATCATGCGCTCGGGTTCCAGGCCGAGGAACCCGCTGACCTCCTCGATAGTGCGTTTATCGGGTGTGGAGACCTTTTCCACCGCCTGCCCTTCTCCCTGCAAGGGTCCCCGGCGGCTGTAGGCGGCCAGCTCCAGGTTGGCGGCGTAGGAACACTCGCCGCAGAAAGCGATGCTGTCCTCACCGACCTCGGCGGGAACCATGAACTCGTGAGATATATCTCCGCCTATAAGGCCGGTGTCCGCCTCCACCGCCCGCCAGGTGCAGCCGCTGCGGGTAAAGACCCTGCCATAGGCCTCGTACATGAGCTCGTAAGTACGTACCATCCCGTCTGTGTCCCGGTCGAAACTGTAACCGTCTTTCATGAGGAATTCGCGGGCCCGCAGCAATCCGAAGCGCGGCCTTATCTCGTCACGGAACTTGGTCCCTATCTGGTAGAGGTTCAGGGGAAGCTCCCGGTAGGAGGACACGTTGGACCTCACCAGGTCGGTTATTATCTCCTCGTGGGTAGGGCCCAGGCCGAAGTCCCTCTCGGCGCGATCCACCAGGCGCATCATCTCCGGCCCATATTTGGACCAGCGCCCGCTCTCCTCCCAGATCTCCCGGGGCTGCATGATTGGCAGTTGCACCTCCTGGGCCCCCGCCCGGTTCATCTCCTGCCGGATTATCCCCTCTATCTTCTGGACCACACGCAGACCCAGGGGTAGGAAATCATATATCCCCGAGGCTACCTTGCGTATAAAGCCGGCGCGGACCAGCAGGCGGTGGCTGGCGATCTCGGCATCGGCCGGGCTCTCCTTTAATGTGGGTATAAAGGTCTGGGATTGCCTCATCCGTCCTCCATCTCTATCTCCTCGGCCATCCTCTCTACCTCCGATAAGAGCACTTCGAGCAGCTCCTCCTTGGCGTACCATCCCACCTGCTCGCCTTCACGGAACAGGACCCCCCGCGTCTTGCCCCCGGCCACGCCTATGTCCGCATCCCGGGCCTCACCGGGACCGTTCACGGCACAACCCATCACAGCGATACGCAAGGGCGCCTTGAGATGAGCCAGCCTCCTCTCCAACTCC
>Ga0180434_10010100_pt1 | contig 10167 bp, 8 predicted proteins | sample SS_ome_7_FD_132453 | JGI IMG/M metagenome (GOLD analysis project Ga0180434, IMG submission 132453) | Hypersaline lake sediment archaeal communities from the Salton Sea, California, USA - SS_1_D_2 metaG | ecosystem: Environmental > Aquatic > Non-marine Saline and Alkaline > Hypersaline > Sediment... | reverse complement strand
GCGATCGACGTGGAGCGCGTGGCGCAAGAAATGATCAAGCGCGGCGAAGTGAAGGTGGCGGTGGCGGAAGAAGTTTGCGCGAGCCTGAACCTGTCGCGCTTGATCATTTCTTGCGCCACGCGCTCCACGTCGATCGCCGGCACGCCGGCACTTAGCGCGACGCTCCGGGCGTGTAGCGCCATGTGTCCCTTCTGCACGCCAACCGTCGCCAGCGCTAAGCACGCGCCGAAATTCTGCGCCAGTCCCACCGCCGCGAGCAAGCCGGCGAGTTCCTTGGCGTTTTTCACCCCGGTGATCAGCCGCAGCAAGCGGACACCGGGATGGCTATTCACCGCACCGCCGAACCAGCCAACCTGCATCGGCATCTCGATCTTGCCTACCAAGCTGTCATCGACGATGGAAAATGTAGACAGCCCCCGATACTGGCCATCCCGCGCGGCGTAAGCGTGACCCCCCGCTTCGATCGCCCGCCAGTCTTGACCCAGCGCCACTGCCGCCGCGCCGATGCCGTTCATAATGCCTTTGTTATGTGTACATGCCCGGTAGGGATCATGCCAGGCAAACCTGCTTGCTCTCACCATCCGCTGAGCGACGTCTTCACCGCTAAAGCCTTCTGTACCCAGCTTCTCCACCGGCAGCCGAAAACGTGCCCGGGCCAGACGCTGGGAGGCTAGATTGCTTAAAATCCGCAGATGGACCTGCCCGCCGGTAAGCTTTTCGATGATCGGCCCGGCGGCCTCGCAGGAGTAATTAACCGCATTGGCGCCCATCGCTTCGCAGACATCTACCAGGAGATGGACAATCAGCATCATGCCCACGCCCTCGCCACCGTCGACAAGCCGCGTTTCGAGATCGAAAGCGCCCCCGCCCCGGGCCACCATGCGCATATTGGGCATATTCGCTTGCTGCAAGATTCTCTCTTTATGCTCGCGCACCAGCGCTGCGGCGGCTTCCGCGTCTTTGAGGTCCAACACCTGGATTTGCCCGATCATCACGGGACGGTCCACCTGCGTGGTAAACCCTCCGCCGCTGCGAATGATGAGTGCGGCTTTGCTGGCTGCCGCGATAATCGACGCTTCCTCCACCGCCATCGGCACCAAGTGCTCGTGGCCATCGACTAAGAAATTGAGCGCCAAGCCCAGGGGCACGCCAAAAACGCCCAGTGCGTTCTCCACCATATTCACCGCATGCTCCACCCGCAGGGCGTGACCGTCCCGTAGCTGCGCGATTTGATCATTGGTCAGGTTGAAGCTGCGCTGCAGGTAGGCCAGACGCTGCTCTACCGATAAGCGGTAGAAGCGGGGGATGCGCGACGTGGCGATCCCCGGAACCTGGTCCGTGCCATAGCTTGGTTGGCTGGCTTCCGACATGCTCAATGCTCCTTGCGACGCGGCAATCGCGCGCTTAGCAATTCCTGTTTAGTCAAAATGATTAACCCACTCGGCGAGCTTGCCAGTGTACAACTTGGGCGCTTGTTTCAGTGCCGGCAAATCTGGACATCCGGTCAAGATCAGCGTTGTCTTTAGCTCGTGCACCACCCGCTTAAGATACGACTCCACTCCCAATTGACCCCCATCCCGCCATGCTTCCAGCACCGGGCGCGCCACTCCTGCGAGATCAGCACCACAAGCGATCGCTTTAGCTGCCTCTAGTCCCGAGTAAACGCCACCGGAAGCGATGATCACCGCCTGCTTGCCAACTGCCCGCCGCGCGGCGATTACGCACACCGCCGTGGGCAAGCCCCAGTCGGCAAAAGTCTCGGCGACAGCACGGCTCCCGGCATCATTGGCCCGGTATTGCTCCACCCGCGGCCATGATGTTCCCCCGCTGCCGGCAACGTCGAAGACGTGCACGCCAACTGCCTGCAGCCGCTTAACAACATCGGCCGACAGCCCGTTGCCAACTTCTTTTACTACCACCCGCCCTTCAAGCGCCGAAACCAGCTTGCCGATGGCGCTGAGAATCCCCCGGAAATCACGCGCCCCTTCGTCCTGGGCCATTTCATGCGCCGGATTAAGGTGCACGCAGATCCCGTCCGCCTCGATACTCTTAACCAATTCGCAGATACGCTCTATGGGGTACTCCACCAGCTGCTGCCCGCCGATATTACCGAGTAGCACCCCATCGGGAATCTGCGGCCGCACGGCGAACTGCTCCCTCGTTTCGGGATACTCCAGCTGCGCGCGCTGGCTGCCCACGGCAAAGGCGATACCCAGCCGCCCGGTGACTGCGGCTAGGTCGTGATTGAGCCGGCTACCCTGATCCACCCCCCCGCTCATACTGGTCACCATTAGCGGCGCCGCCAGCCGCTTGCCGAATAGCTCCGCGCTGATGTCGATTTCAGCCAACGCCAGCTCGGATAGCGCGTTATGGACCAGCTGCACGTCGTTAAGCAGCGTTCCCTGCCAATGCGCGACTTCTTCCTCGCTGACGATGCGCAGGTGGTCTTTCTTGCGCCGCTGAGTGGGTTTTTCCGGCAAGTCCTTCGTCCTCTTCGCCCCCGCTAAGTATAATGCCCGGCTAATAATCGCCGGCAACCTCACCCACCTTAAACGAAGGAGTTTCCGTTGAAGCTAAAACTGCACGTGCAAATTCTGATCGCCCTCGGTCTAGCCGTCGTTGTTGGGCTGCTCACCGGCACTGAGGAGCCGTTCAGTATTGTCAGTCCCCAGGTGCACGCCTCGTTCTATGAAGTCTACGACTTTATCGGTCGCTTGTTCCTCAACGCCTTAAAAATGCTGATCGTTCCCTTGATCGCCAGCTCGATCATCAGCGGGATTGTGGCGACCGGCGGCGGGCGTGATTTCGGGCGCCTGGGCGGCAAGACACTGCTGTACTACATGAGTACCAGCCTGATCGCTATCTTGATCGGTTTGATGCTGGTCAACCTGTTTACCCCCGGCGTGATCAACGGCGAACCGGCAAAAGACCGCCTGGCGCTCAGCAGCACAGCCGCGGAAGTGGAAGCCAGCGTCGGCGAGCGTAGTGCCAAGGATGTGCTCGAGGTTTTTATCCGCATGGTGCCGCCCAATGTCGTGCAGGCCGCGGCGGACGGACAAATGCTCGGCTTGATTTTCTTTTCCATCCTTTTCGGATTCTTCATCATGGCGATCAACGCCAAAGGGCGAGAACTGCTGACCAATTTCTGGCGGGCGGTCTTTGAGGTAATGATGAAACTAACAGAGTTCATCATCCGCTTTGCCCCGCTGGGCGTGTTCGCTCTGCTGGCGCGCACGGTCAGCGAAACGGGCTTCGCGGCGTTCGTGCCCCTGGCGATTTTCTTCTTCACCGTACTCACCGCGCTGCTCATCCACTTCGCGGTGGTCTTACCCCTAATCCTGCGGTTTGTCGCCCGCGTCTCGCCGCTGCGCCACTATACGGCGCTCGTACCCGCACTACTCACCGCTTTTTCCACCGCCAGCTCCGCCGCTACGCTGCCGATCACCATGGACTGCGTGGAAAACCGCGCCGGGGTGAGCAACCGCGTGACCAGTTTTGTCTTGCCGCTGGGCGCAACGGTGAACATGGACGGCACCGCGCTCTTCGAGTGCGTGGCCGCGATGTTCATTGCCCAAGCTTACGGCCTTCAGCTCAGCTTCGCGATGCAGTTCATCATCGTGGTCACCGCGCTGCTAACCAGCATTGGCGTAGCCGCCATTCCCAAGGCGAGCCTGGTCGCGATTGTCGTGATCCTGGGCTACATCGGGCTGCCTGAGGACGGGATTCTGCTGATCCTCGCGGTGGACCGCATCCTCGATATGTGCCGCACCAGCGTGAACGTACTCAGCGACTCGGTCGGCGCGGTCGTGGTGGCACGCACCGAAGGGGAGCAAAATGTGCTCGCTGCCGCCCCGGCTGCGCCGTAAGCCGCTTTAGAACTGCTGTACAATGCGCCCATGGGCAAAGCCCGGGCTTCACACTCCCACGTGGTCGACGCGACGATTCTGTTCATCGACCTGATGGAAAGCGTTTCCTTGTCCAACGTACTGACCCTGACTGAGTACAACGCGCTGATCAACGATTACCAGGACACCTTGCGCCGGATCGTCGAGCAGCTGAAGCAGCGCTACCCCATTGGCGAGTACTACATCCAAGGCGACCAACTCGCCGCGTTCTTCTACGCGCCCGACGCGGTCGCCAAGTGCGAGCGCATGGAGCGCCTGCGCCAAAAGAATCCCGCCAGCCCGACCGCCGCCAGGCTGGAAGCCGAACTGGAGCTGCAGAAAAACCGCTGCCTGTACGGCGCCCTGCGCTGCGCGGTGCAGGCGAAAAATGCCTGGACGAGCCACCCGCGCAACGTCGCCCGGATTAACGCGCACCAACCGGTCCAAGACGTCGGTGTAGGGATCAATACCGGCAACGTAATCCAACAGCTACGGGCCGATGGACAGACCAGGATTGAAGGCTTCGCCATTAACCTGGGCAAGCGCGTGGAGGGTTTCTCGCGCTACGGTACGTTTTGCAAGATCATGCTTTCCAAAACGGCCTACGAAACGTTCCGCAACACCATCGTCGGCCATACGATGCTCAAGCAGCGGGCATTTTTCGAGCCGTACTCCCCGCATCCCGATTTACTAAAAGGCTTACAAGCCGGTACCCGGCTTTACGAACTGAAGTTCTTCCACCGCCTGGCGGGCTTTTCCATCCCGCTGGAGCAGGTGCAGCTTTACGCCCGGATCTTTAAAGCCGATCCCACCAATTTTTGGGCGTACACCAACCTGATTAACTACCACCACTACGAGCAAAGCAACACCGAGATCGCGCTTGAGATCGCCCACCACGCCCTGTACTCCAATCCGCAAAACGAGAAGGTGTACTACGACCTGGCCAATATCAACCTGATTCGGGGCGAGTACGAAACCGCGCGCGAATACTGCCTTTTGTGCCTGGAGCTAAACAACGAAATGGACATCGCCTACGACTTGCTCGCCCAAATCGAGCAAATCCGCAGCGGCGACTGGGACCAAGTGCTGGAATACCGCGCCCGGGCGCTGGCCCTATCGCCCGGCAGCGCGGAATACCACCTGGACCTGGCCGTGACCTTCGGCCATTTAAACCGGCTGGATGCCGCCGCCTGGCATCTGCGCGAAGCGAAGAAAATCTATCCCGAGATTCGCAAGCGCTGGGCGGAGCACGTTATCCCGCTGGAAAAACGGATCAAACGCGGGAACTAGCCTGCGCGCACTTCGCGAAGCAATCACATGCGCTCAAGCAATGCTTCCAGCGCGCGAGCAGTAGCTTGCCGCTGAATCTCTCCGCGTTCCCCGCTGAGCTGCAGCTGGATAGTGCCGACTCCATCGGGAGTAGCGATCCCCAGATAGACCAGGCCCACCGGCTTTTCTTTGCTGCCGCCCGTGGGACCGGCGATGCCGGTGACCGCAATCGCGTAGTCGGTGCGGAATACGACCTGGGTGTTCACCGCCATTTCATGCGCGGTCTGTTCGGACACGGCGCCATGAGTATCAATGGTCGCCCAGTCAACGGCGAGTAGTTGCGCCTTCGCCGCGTTGGAATACGCCACCACCCCGCCGACAAAGACTTCCGAAGCGCCGGCGATACCGGTAATCGCCGCGGCAACCCTGCCCCCGGTACAGCTTTCGGCCAGGCTTAGCTTCTGGCCCCGCGCGGCGAGTTGTCCGACTACGTGCTCAGCAAGTTCAGTGCACACCTTCAGTTCCTCCCGTAACGTGCTACTGCACGTGCATCATCATCGCATAGCGCGCCGCGCCATGGGCCACCGCATCCTCGCGCTCGGGAATGAAATGCAGCTCTGGCACGGGGATTGCGTGCAATAAGTGCGTATTCAGCGCGTCCTGTAATGTCGCTAGGTACAACTCGTGTGCACCCGCCAGCCCGCCACCCAGCAGCACATGCTCCGGCGAGCAGAAATTGCATAGCGAGGCCAGTCCCGCCCCCAGGTAGCGGCCCAGGCGCTGCCAGGCCTGAAGCGCCGCCGCTTCCCCGTCTTGCGCGGCCTGAGCGATGGCTTTGGGTTCGTCCACGGCGGTTCCGCCGGCGAGCCAGTAATAGCGCAGCAGCGCATTCCGCGCGGCCAACGACTCCCAGCTCCCGGGAATCCCCGTGTTCGCTACTTCGCCCTCTACCGCCAGCGTGATATGCCCGCCTTCCGGGCTGATCCCCGATCCGCCGCTGAACAAGCGGTCCCCCAACCAGAGCGCCGTGCCGATCCCCGTCCCCAGCGTGATGCCCAACACCACACTGTGCTGGTCCGGCAGCGTTTGCAGCGCATCGAGCAAGAATGCATCGGCATCGTTAAGCAGGCACACGGGATAGTCCACCTGTGCGCCCAGTAGCTCGACGAGCGGCAGCTGGTCCCACGGCGTATTGGGGGACTGCAGAATCACGCCGTCGCGGATCAGGCCGCAGGAGCCGATCCCCAGCGCCACCGGAGCGGCGTCCACTTCATTGCGCAGCCCGTCCAAGCTTTTCACCAAATCCGCGACCACGGCTGGCGCTTCGGCGGTAGCCGGCACGGTCAGTCCCGGTTGCCAGCAGACGCGCTCCTCATCGTGCCAGGCGCCGAGCTTAATCGAGGTTCCGCCGATATCCATGCCCCAGATGTCTGTCATGGCTGCTCCAGATACTGGAAAAGGGTATACGACGTATCACCATCGACATACTTCACCAAGCGATAGGGAGGCAACCGCTCCACCCACCAGGTCAACTCGCGGTCACCGAGTTGCATCGTAAGGCGCCAGCATTTGCAGCTCTCGGGCTGCGCCGACATCAGATACTCGCGTTCCGGCTTGCCGATCACCAGCGGCACTTGCCCCGCCCTGAGGGGATTCGTCACCGCCGCTTCGAACGGCCAGTCATCATGATCGCACTGCAGCAACCTTAAGAGCAAAACCAGCTGCTCTTGGTCGAAGCTATTGGGCAGCTGCCTGAACTGCCGCGTAGTGGCCACGCCGCCGCTTTCATGCCGCACGGTCACCCGGTCGAACAGGTAGTCCACTTCAAGTGTTTCTTCCGCGAGACTGCTTACGTCCGGCGCGCTTTCCGCCCAGCGCTCGCGCACAAGCGAGCGGGGCTGCAAGGAGTCCGCATACATCCACAGTTCCACTTCCGTAAAGGGCGGATACTCACTGCGCCGGGTGAGCCGGATAAAATCGCCCAGGCGCTCATCGGAGCTCAGCTCGATCCGCACCGCTTCGTAGCCGATTACTTCGCCCGCCGCGTCCTGCACCACGTAGCGGCTGAGATCGGGGGTAACTTCGCGCCGCAACCAGTCATAGGGGTTGTACACGGCGGAAACGCCGTCTCCATTGTTCGTCTCCGGTGGATTAAGAAAGGGATCTTCCGCCGTCTTTTGCTGCTTGCGCTCCCGCTCGTTTTCTTCCTCTTCCGCGTCGCCGTTGTCCGGCGCGGCAGAACCTACGGCATCGTCAGCGCGCGCGGTCCCTACTGCTAAGCGCGCCAGCCCTTCGCGCCAAGCCCCGTCAGGCTTGACTAGCCGCGGCGATTGCATTAATGCCGTACTCCCAGCAGACAATAGCAGCGCTACTAGTAGACGGCGCATCGAATGAACCATAATCCGATCCCCAGCAGCAGTACCGCGCCCGCCGCCATACTCAACAATCGGGCATAACGCTCGCCCTGTAGCTGGGTCGCGGGCGCCGCCCAGCTGCCGCAAAAGTCGAAGCGCAGGTGCCCAACCTTGCTCGCGTCTTCCCGCGCGAATTGTTCGCGGGATGGCGCCGTTTCAAGAGCCTGACGCCGGCTGGGCCACCACTGTTCGGCGCGCTTGATCCGGGCTTGGATGTCTTGGCCCTTGGCGGTCGCCACCTGCACCCACGGGCTATGCACATCCTCGCCGCGCGCCGCCGCGGCTTTGAGCGCGGCGATCTGCTGCTCCTCGATCTGCCGCTTGCGCCAGCTCATTTCGGTAACCTGCAATTGATCCAGCGGATCACGGCTGATATCCAAAGCCGAGTACAGCTGCTTTTGCGCTGGCGGGGCGTCCGGCTGATACATGTAGTAGCTGTCCTGCAAGGCCAAGCGCTCCACTTCGGCGGGGGAGGCCAGCCCGAGCGTGGTCACCAAGCGCTGCTCGCGCTTCAGCATTTCCGCGGCTACGAAATACGGCACCTCATCCGCCGCGACCCGCGCGCTTTCACGCAAGGCCTCCAGCATGCTGCCCGCCTGCTCATAGCACGCCGACATGAGTAAGCGGGCGCGCGCGTGCAAATGCGGATTAACGTGCTTGACCAGGATCAAAGCCGGCTTCAGCACCCGGGTGGCCGTCCGGTATTCGCCGCTCAAGTAATGCGCATAGGCGAGGTAAAAGTTGCGGGCCAGTTCGAGCGCATCGCGCTTCGTATCTTCCCCCACCACCAGCGCACGCTGCGCCCGGTCCACCCGCCCGCGCTCGAGGTGGATTTGCCCCGCGACGAGCTTGATCTCGTCATACAGGCCCCAGTTCATGCTCATCTCGCGCAGCACTTCCAGCGCCTCGGCGCCCTGGCCGGAACGCCATAAAGCGACCGCGTACATCAGCGCGGTGCCGTAGGCGTTGGGGTACAACGGCAGCAATTGGCACGGGCTAATCCGTAGCAGTAAGCGCAAACTGGGGCACAGGTGGCGGATCCGGTCGCCCGGCGGCGGATCGGCCCGGTAGCACCGATCGAGTGCGGTGCAGGCCTCAGCTAATTGCCCTTGGGCGAGGAAAAAGGCGCCCGCGAGCAAGTCGTTATCCGGCAGCAGCGTGCCGCTCTTGTACTCGTTAATCGCGAGCACGGCAGCTCGTACATACTCAGCATCGACCAGCAACTGCAGGCAATTGAGCAGCACGCGCTCGTCATGGGGGAGCAGCACCCGGGCCAGGATATCCGGGCGGCGCAAGCGGCGATCGGGCTCCTGCCCATAGCCGACGTCTAGCTCGAGCAGTGGCAGCTCCGGATAGCTCGCCAGCCACCTCTTCCACACGGCGGGATTGTAGCACGCCAGCCGGGTCCGTGCCTGGATGCAGCGGCTCAAGGAAGGACCAGCCCGGATACCGGATCGCGCCGGTCAGTTATTATGTGCCGGTGCGGTGGCAAACGGGCAGCCAGTTCCTTTACGACCTTAATCGCCGGGCGTTTGCCGATGGGCGGCTGCACCTGGTGGAAACCACCGCGATTGCCGCGCTGGCCGGCGGGCTGTCCGGGATCAAGCTCGACGAATGGGGCACGCTCACGGTCGGCTCGCCGGCGGAAGGAGTCACCTGGGCGGTGGTAGCCGCGGCAAGCTGGATCATGGTTGGCAGTATTTTGTATTACTTCGCCCGGCAGGGCCAGCGTGCTTACATCGGCAGCGTGCTGGTGCAGACGGGGCTGCTGTACCTGGTGCTCGAACACGATCCCCACGACGCCTTAAAGCCGCTGCGCCAGCGCGAGACCTGGCTGCGCCTGCGCTCAAAGCCCGGCGCGGACTTAAGTTTCCGCCAGCGGATGCTCGCCTTTTTGCGCGTTTACCCCAAGTGCGCCAGCATCCTCGGATTCGAAGCCTATCCCCAGCTCTGGCGCAACTTTGAATGGAGCCTGGGCGCAGTGCTGGTGGGATTTATTGTCTTTTATCTGTTCTTAGTCGGCCAGGGCGTTTTGCAGGCTTTATCCCACGAGCTGGAATTCCCTTTGCATCTCAAAGCCGCCTGCTGGCTGGTGCTGGCATTGCTGCTGCTGCGCGCCATGCTGGCCCTCGCGCGCAAAACCGGGCTGTGGCTGGCGCTGGTTGACGTGCTGATCGGCGAAGTCGACCGCCGCCAAGCCACCCTGGCGCGGTGACGGTGTAGCGTTTGCCGAGTAATAACGCCCGTTAGACTCGTAGGGACAAGGCTTGCCTTGTCCACCTTTAAACGCAACGGGCTTTGTGCCCGTTGCCATAAACAAATAGCATTTGTGAGTGAGCGACGATCCGGTACTACAGCCGTCCCCGGCTGTAGTCATTTAAAGGTCTACGGGCAGGGACGCCCGTAGTACCAATAGTGGTAGGCTCCACAAGCGAAGCCCCTACGATCCTAATGTGCATCCTGGCTTCAAACTCGCGCGCTGTCAGCCAGCAATCGACCGCGATAAGCCGTATTCCTGGCTTACCAATCTCCTCTAGGATCGACGCGCTTCGCTATCCGGTAGTGATGGCTAAAATCGCCCCTGCCCGGTTCGCCCTGCG
>Ga0180434_10010095_pt1 | contig 10170 bp, 9 predicted proteins | sample SS_ome_7_FD_132453 | JGI IMG/M metagenome (GOLD analysis project Ga0180434, IMG submission 132453) | Hypersaline lake sediment archaeal communities from the Salton Sea, California, USA - SS_1_D_2 metaG | ecosystem: Environmental > Aquatic > Non-marine Saline and Alkaline > Hypersaline > Sediment... | reverse complement strand
TTCGAGCGAGCTGATTACGGCCGCCTATCACCTGGGTGTGGGGCATTCGCCGGGCTATCCGACGTGGATGCTGATCATGCATCCGTTCAGCCGGATTCCCGTCGGCGATGTGGCCTTTCGGGTGAACTTCATGACCGCATTCCTCGGGGCGGTGGCGGTCGCTCTCCTCTATCTCGTCTATCGCACGATTTCGGGCAATCGTATTGCCGGCTTTATCGCGGCGCTGACGTTCGCCTTCGCCGCGACCTTCTGGGACCAGACGACGGAGGCGGAGGTCTATACGCTCCACGTAGGACTGGCGGCGATCATCATCTCGATCGTGCTCGCATGGCGGAGCACGGATAACCAGCGGTGGCTGTTCCTGCTGTCGTGGGTGATCGGGATCAGCCTGGGGAACCACGCGCTGACGGCGCTGATGATCCCTGCAATCCTCTATCTGGTGTGGGCGGAGAAGGGCCGGCGGTACTTCACCTCGAGGCGAGTGGCGATGTGCGCCGGGCTGTTCCTGCTGGGCCTTTCGATCTACGCCTACATGCCGATTCGGGCGATGTAGAACCCGCCCCCTCATCTGAACAACCCGCACAATGCAATGGAGATGTGGGCGCAGCTTACGGCGCCGGGGGCGCGGCAGGCGATGTTCGACCGGGGGCTGCTGGTGCCGATCCAGCGGGGGGCGTTTCACACGAAGCGGCTGATCGCGGAGTTCGGGTACTTCGGATGCGCGCTGGGGCTGTTCGGGGCGGGGCTGCTGTGGCGGCGGGACCGGAAGCTGAGCATCTTCCTGGCGCTGATCGCCGGGCTGGATATCGCCTACTCGTCGAACTTCAGCATCTTCGATATCTACGTGTACTATCTGCCGCTGCATGTTGTGTGGGGGGCGTGTATTTCGGTGGGCGTCGGAGGTGTGATGGCGCTCGCCGGGCGGGGGATGGCGCGGGTGCCGAAGGGGCTTGTCTCGCCGACGCCGGCGTGGAGGTATGGGCCGGCGGCGGCGCTTCTGATGGTGCTGCCGGTGATGCAGTTCACAGGGAATCTGGGCCGGGTGGATGGGAGCGATGACTATGGGTCGGAGCGGTTCGCCAGGGCCGTGGCGAGCATGGCCGAGCCCGGCTCGCTGATTCTGGCGGACTGGTGGACGATCGCGCCGATCGGGTATCTGAAGTACATCGAGGGGATGCGGACGGACCTGGTGATGTTCGCGGCGCCGTCGCTCTACTCCGAGGACGGGTTCGTGGACTTCGCCCAGGAGGACTTCATCCGGCGATATCCGGCGACGTACTTCGTGGAGATGCTGACCTATCGCATGCACCTTCTCCGGGACCGGGCGTATGTGGTGCCGCAGGGCCCGGTGTACCGGGTGTTTGTGGATCGCCCGCGGCGGGAGGAGATGCTGGCGGAGATTCCGGCGCGGCCGATGGTGAAGCTCGGCGATCAGGTGGGGCTGGTGAAGGCAGAGATGTCGCGGGGAGCGATTCGGCCGGGAGAGCCGTTTGCGTTCGAGCTCTACTGGACACCGCTGGAGGCGTACAACGGGAAGAGCCACCAGGCGATCCTCGTGTTGGAGAATGAGGAGGGGGGGCGGATCTGGCAGGAGAGCAACCTGCTGGGGCATGACCTGTATCCTCTGGACGAATGGGTCGAGGGTGAGGTGCTGAGGGAGCCGCATCGCATCTACCTGCCGGACCCGGTGGAGGCGGGGGAGTACAACCTCTTCGTGCGGGTGCGAGAGCACGGGCAGTCGGCGTGCTTGAATTGCGACCGGCCGCTGGACGGTCACAACGAGCGGGACTACCTCTTGGCGACTATGCAGGTAGGCGAGCCGGAGGAGTTTTCGGAGCGGGGTCGGATTCCGACAGTGGTGGCGTTTCTGCGCCCATAGGATGGGTTGATATAGCTCGGCCGATGACAGCGGAGGGGCCGGGCCGGTCGTGGGGCGCATTGATATATAGGCACTCGTAACGGCGCCGCGCAAGGCCTTGCGCGGCGCCGGCTTTGCTGGAGATGGCGGTGTGGCGATGGGGGTGGCGGCGTGGTGATAGGGGCGGCATTTGGCTCATTGTGAGGCCCTGTTTCACTAAGCAAGGATTTGTCGTGATGTCGGGCGAGTATCTTCTTGACACGGGCGGAGTGCGTGGTAGAATATATCTGTCTGCGCTTACTACTGAGCACCGTGCACCGCCGAGAGGTCCGATAGCAGACAAGCCTCGCAAGAGAAGGGGGAGCGGTGCGTCGTGGTTCTGCTTATACAGGATGCAGTCTCTCTGAGCTGCTCCTCGCTGTGCTCATCGTCGTCGTGCTGTCGTCTCTGCTCGTCCCTGCGCTAACGCAGCACGCAGACCAGGCGCGGCAGGCGGTGTGTCTCGCCAACGTGCGCACGGTAGCCCTCGCCCTCCGTATGTATCTGGCGGACCATGACTACGTCTTCCCACCCCGAGAGACAGGCCCGTCCGCTGTGGCGTATTTCAACAGGTTTCCCGGGCGAGGCGATCTGCTTCCATGGGAGAGCGTGCCGAAGGACGGCTCGGCTTACTGCCACCGCTCGACACAGGCGAATCCATATCTGCGGTGGCCGGTCATTCTGGACGATTACGTGCTGACGCGGGATGTCTGGCGGTGTCCGAGTGCGCGGTTGCAGCAGGGGGCGTCTTTCATCAACGGGGCCGGGGCACAGTGGGTGGAGAATCTCCGACGGCATGAGGGGGTGTGGGGGAAGGGCCGAGATTTCTGCCCGATGGTGAGCTGGCCGCTGGGGTGGGGCGGAGAGGTGACGGACACGCTGGCGCAGAGGCGGCTCGCGGTACCGCGAACGGCGAAGGGGAGACAGGCTTCTGCGGGGATGTTCCTGCAGTCCATCGGGGTGAACACGAGCGCGGCAGAGTTGGAGACGGCGCTGGCGGTGGAGGGCCCGGCGTGGTATGTGGTGTGCGCGGATGGGGGCGCGACCATCGATGACTACTGCACGGGGACGCTGGCCTATCCGGACCTGTGTAAGCTGGAGTGTGCGGGGCCGGGGTATTGGGAGGCGGATTGGGAGAACTGCCCATGGAGCCGGCAGTGTGGGGCGAAGGCGATTCTGAAGAAGTTCCCGGAGATGCGCCGGCCGTATGCGCGGCACTATGGGGGAGTGAATATCGGGTTTCTGGATGGGCACGCGGCGTGGTTTGACTCAGAGACGGTGATCGCGGAGTCGCCGAGCACGGGGAACCCGAAGCGGGGGCGGTTGAGGGGGTATCACCCGTGGTATCCGACCAGCGACGCGCCGGGAGCAGAACGGTCCAGCGGCGTGTCGGCGTTGTATTGAGGGAGAGATGTACGGAAGATGAGAGACTTGGATAGGTGTGCTTGCCATCTTCTCGGTGGCGCTGCTGAGTGCAGCGGCGTGGGCTGGCGGCGCCAGTCCTGAGAAGCCGAACGTGCAGTACTACTTCCTGAACGTGGAGGGGACGGGGCCTGACGTCGGGGAGATGGACGGGCGGCTGAAGGGGATAGCAGATGCCTTTGGGCGGGGGGAGTTTGCGAGGTGTCGTGAGCTGGGGGAGGCACTGATTGAACTGTCGGACGATGAGGGGCTGCGCGCCGAGGCCGTGACCTATGTGGTCGAGTCGTACGTGGCCGAAGGCGACTTTGACGGTGCGCGCGCGGGGATCAAGGATATGCTCCCCACCTCCCCTGAGACCTGCCGGGATCTGCTCGCCGAAGTGAACGGCCGGGAGCGCGAGTACAACGCCCAGGTCGCCCGCCTCCAACATATCGTCGCCTCGAGCGACGAGCAGGAGACAGCGGCGCGAGCTCAGTTGCGCACGGCCCATTTGCACCGCATATGTGGACGATTGGAGCTAGCCGATCGGTCATATCGGAAGGTGGTGGAGCGGTATCCCCTGTCGCGCGAGGCCGGAGCGGCGTTCGGCCATTTGTCGTCTCGTCAATGGGAAGCAGGTGATCACGAGGGAGCTATCCGCGCCTGGATGTGGGCGGTGGACACAGCTCCGGATCACGCGCTTGGCGCACGCGCCTGCGAGTTCCTGTCGATGCGCTTCGCACAGGCGGAAGGAAGGAGCTATGAAGGGACCCGACAGAGGCTGTCCGCCATTGCAGCCCGCCACCCAGGAACACAAGTAGCAGATATCGCTCGCTTCGGCATCGGACGGCTCTACCTCATCGAGGGCGTTCCCGAGCTGGCAGAGCGGAAATGGACATACCTGATCATGGAGCGCCACGGATCTCCCGTGCTGCCGGAGGTCCAGGCATCGCTGCTTGAGCTTCGATACGACCTGGGCATGAAGGCGTTCGAGCAAGCGGACTACGAGGGAGTTGTGCGATGGCTCGACCCCATGGTTTCGGACCCTTCGTTTGCCGGACGTCATCAGTGGAAATCCACGGCTCAAAGCCAACCCCATATTAGCCTGGCGAAGCAGCGGACGGCCGTGTTTCAGCTCGCACAAGCGTACCAACATCTCGAACGATGGGACGACGCAGCGGAGACATTCCTGCTAATAGCCACTCCGGACTGTGATATGTATGAGGGAGCAGCGCTGCCGTGCGCCGAGAGTCTCTACGAAGCGGATAGATGGGAGGAAGCGCGGGAGATGCTGGTCGGCTTCATCGCCGATTTCCCGGAGTCGGCCTTGGTTGTCCACGCAAGGGACCTGATTCGCAGGATGGGGGGAGACACTACCGATCCGGGTGCGGAAAGACCCAAGGGAGAAGAGCCATGCGAAGGATGCTGATGGTCGCGGTGGTCTTGGCGGCCGTGCTGGAAGGACGCGGAGCCACGGAGCTGCACGCGTGGTCGGGGGGGGGGCTGCACAAACAGCACCACGAGGAGCATGAGCGCCACCAATCCGGGCGTGTGCCTCGGTAGCGGAACTACGCATACTATCAGTGTTACCGCGCGGGATTTGGACGGCATCAAGAGCATCAGCATCTCCGGGAACGGTGTATCGAAGACGTGCAACTACACCCCGCCGACGACAGTTTCGAAGACATGCTCCACAACATGGTCATCAGTCGGAAAGCAGGCCGGGATCTACTCCTTCACCGCCGAGATCACCGACGCATGCGACAACGTCGTCGGCACCAATTGCACGGTCAGCGTAATGGGAGGGGCGATTACGGCCAATGGGCCCTGCGACAAGAAGCTGGTCCTCTACAACCCGTACAACGACGCTGTCGCGGTCCTAGATACCTACTCGGGTGTAGCCTGCTCGACGAGCTACAACTGGATCGTAGATCAGGGCGGCGACAAGGCGGAGGTCATTCTTGGAGCCAAGACGATAACATGCACCGTGCGTGCAAAGGCCGCGAGCACGGCCGTGGATGACGTCAGGCTCAGGCTCACCTACACCAGGGGCGGGGTCAACTGCTATAGCTACTTCTACACGACGGTACAGAAGCCGTCATCGCTCACGCGAGAGGACTTGGGGTATGACCCGCCGCCAACCTGTAATCCGCAGGGAGATATGACCAGATGGTTCCGGGATACAGTCCACGATCAGTTCGGTAGTACAGTCGCGAACGCCACGTGGGACGAATCATGGACAGGCGGTTGCGGGCTTGAGGAAGGCGATACGACGACAGGGTGTAACGGCGCGATGATAGGAAATGATGAGTGGTCGCGCTGGGGCTTCGCCTGCACCGTAGGCAACGACCTGTGGTGCACCGATGATCAGACGGTGAATGTTTCCGGTTGGGGCTGTAAGCTGAAGTACCAACGATGGGACTACCTCGGGCCGTCTCCGAATCCGCACATAGATGCAGAGGACCTCGGCTGTGGCCCGTAGCACTGGAACTGGGGCGTAACGGGAGGTTGGCAATGAGTTCACCGATGGCAGTACACCGTGTTGGAGCGATGGTGCTAGCATTGGCCGCTCTAGTCGGACTGTCTGGGCGAGAGTGCGGAGCGAGCAAGCAGATCGATCCGGAGGGAATGCCGTTCAAATCCACTCCCCAGCGCGCGTGGGACGCGATGGACCGGACTCCACCGAGTCTGTCAAGCGTGATCGAGCGCTTCGACGTCGCCAACGAGACCGTTCCCTCCGCAGTCGTCCGGCTGGCCAACCAGCAGGGCGTCTTATGCGGTCTCTATGTCGTCCCCTGGACGGAGGTGGGGACTGAGATACCGGAACCGTTCGCCTCGGTATCCGTGACCTTCCAGGGCGCCACCGTCGCGCAGATACTCGATGAGCTAGTGGCGCTCGATCCGCGTTTCACTTGGGGGGAGGACCGTGGGGTTATTAATGTGGCCCTGGCTTCCACTGGAGGTGACCCCACGCACCCCCTGAACGTCAGGCTGCCGGTGTTCGATGCGGATGAGGTGCCCTATTACCTCGCGCTCTTCGGACGTGACAAGTGGCGAGAGCGCCTTGTACCAGGACCCCTCTTTGAGGAGGTGTATTTAGTCACGGGTCTGCCTGTTGGATTTGCATATAGCGGTCCTTCGCTGGACCTGTACCCTATCGTGACGATCAGCGCGGAAGGCTGGACAACCATCGAGATACTGAATGAAGTGGCAAGGCAACTCAAACTCCCGTGGTATATCGTTGACCGCAGGATGTTCGGGGGCAGGGACATCGGGTTCTCGATGGGCGTCGACCTTTTGCGACTCCCAACGGGACAGCCGATCTCGCCACCAGATGATATGGCTGCCAGGACAGGGGAGGAGACCCCGTGTCCTTGTCCGAGCGCTGCCAGGGTCGAGGTCGCATCGGCGCCAGGCAGAGAGATCAACGAGTCCGAGTTGCGAGCTACCGACATGGTCCCATTGAGGGAACGGCTGGCCGCAGACGGATTTGGTCTCGTGTGGAAGCCGACACGGCAGGAAGCCATCGCACAGAGGGGCAGCACTCGTTTGACGGTAACTGCAAACAGTCGCCGGGCGTGTTTGGACAACGTGCCGCTGAACCTGCCGCAGGAGTCGGTGGTTATCGAGGGCAGACTCCATGTCCCCGCGTTGCTTGTCGATCTTACGCTGTCGGCGGCCCGCCGCGTCGCGTCGGCCCCGGATGCAGGCAGCTCGTGATGTGAGGCGCTGACGGCCTTCGCCTGGAGAGTTTGGCGTCGCGGTTTCTCTAGTTCAACTGCTTCGGCAGCTCACTGCCGTAGTTTCTCCGCCCGCGTCCATCAGCGGCTGCCTCGGCCCGTCCTCTTTGTGCCCTTGGTGCCTTCGTGGTTCACCGCCCTTCCCACCTAAGCACATCCACGATTCGGGCCCCCCTTGGCCTGATCCCGCCCCCGTCCTTCAGCCCTCAATCACATCCAGCTCCGTCACCACCGGATGCTCCGGCCTGACTCCGCTCCGGCTGTGACCTGCACCCCCCGCGCGCTCTTGCGCGGGGGTGTGCGTTTGTGTTAGACTGAGACACCGGCCGGGCTTCGGTCGCCGATTGTGCGCGTCTTGCGGCGACGGGGCACGCCGGAAAACATATTTCGGCGTGCTGCGGTGTCCCAGTTCACTGTCGGGAAGGTTACGGGCAGTGGATAGGCAGCACTCCCAGTGATGGGGCACGCCACCGAAAGGGGACGTACCTTGGCGTTGGTCACCATGAAGGAACTGCTGGAGGCCGGGGTTCATTTCGGCCACCAGACCCGCCGTTGGAACCCGAAGATGAAGCGGTTCATCTACGCGGGACGCAACGGGATCTACATCATCGACTTGCACCAGACGCTGCGGCGATTGGATGACGCGTACAAGTTCATCCGAGAGATTGCGGCGGGTGGGGGGAAGCTGCTGTTCGTCGGGACGAAGAAGCAGGCGCGGGACGCCGTGCGAGAGAACGCGGAGCGGTGCGGGATGTTCTACGTTACGGAGCGTTGGCTGGGTGGGATGCTGACGAACCACCAGACGATCAGCCAGCGCATCGAGCGGATGCGCGAGCTGCGGAAGATGGAGGAGACCGGGGACCTGACGAAGCTTCCGAAGAAGGAGCGCACGCGGCTGCTCGACCTGAAGGTGAAGCTGGAGAGGTTCCTGTTGGGGATCGAGAATATGGGCGGGGTGCCGGAGGCGATCTTCATCGTGGACTTGAAGCAGGAGCACATCGCGCTGCTAGAGGCGCGCCGGCTGAAGATACCGGTGGTCGCGATCGTGGATACGAACTGCGACCCGGATGGTATCGACTACCCGATTCCCGGCAACGACGACGCCATCCGCGCCATTCGGCTGATGAGCGGCAAGATGGCGGATGCGGTGATGGAGGGTCGGGCGGAGCACGAGAGCCGGCAGGCGGATGCGGAGGCGGCTGCAGTCGAGGCGGCGGCGGCGGCGATGGAGGAATCGGCCGTGGGCGGAGGCGCCGCTGTAGAAGAGGGTGAGATGGAGGTCGAGGTGCCGTGGGGGTCTGAGGAGATCAAGGTCGAGCCGGCGCCGGAACCGGTCCGGGCGGCGGCGGCTGCGCCGGAGACAGAGGTGGCTGCGGGCGAGCCGGTGAGTGCGCCCGCGGAAGCAGCTCCGGAGCCGGAGCCGGAGCCGCGACGAGAGCCACCTCAGGAGTACACAGGCGGCGAGGCCGAGCTGACGTAGCGGTATCACCGATTACCCCGCGTTGCGCTAAAGGAGATCGCAGGTGGCCATAACTGCACAACAGGTGCAAGAGCTTCGCCGGAAGACGGGCGCCGGCATTATGGATTGCAAGAAGGCACTCAATGAGTGCAATGGGGAGATGGAGAAGGCGGCCGTTCTGCTCCGAAAGGAAGGGATGGCACGGGCGGACGCGCGGGTTTCGCGGGAGACGAGCGAAGGGCTGGTGTCGTCGTACATCCACGCCGGGGGCAGGATCGGGGTGTTGGTGGAGGTGAACTGCGAGACGGATTTCGTTGCGCGCACGGATCAGTTCGAGGAGCTGGCGCTCAATCTGGCGATGCATATTGCGGCGGAGAATCCGGGCTACCTCCGGGCTGAGGACGTGCCCGAGGACGTGGTCGAGAGGGAGAGAGAGATCTACCGGGCGCTGGCCGAAAAGGAAGGCAAGCCCGAGCAGGTATGGGATCGAATAGTGGAGGGGCGGCTCAAGAAGTTCTACTCGGAGGTGTGTCTGCTGGAGCAGGCATACGTGCGAGATGACCAGATGACGGTGGGGGAATTCGTCAAGGAAACGATGGGCCGGCTGGGTGAGAACATAACGGTTCGCCGCTTCGTACGCTACCAGCTCGGGGGAGAGGGCGAGAGCTGAAGCCGGTTGGGGAGAGTGGAAGCTGTTTCATAACCTCCATCTGAGGTTATGAAACAGCAGGACAAGCCGCCAGGCTCCAGAGGCGCATTTCATGCCAGCGTCTCCACTGGAAAGCCGGGCGAGTGAGAGTTATGAAATGCGTTCTAGAGTGCCGGAACCGCGGTATAAGCGAGTCGTGCTGAAACTGAGCGGCGAGGCGTTTGCTCGAGAGAGCGGCTTCGGGATCGATCCGGATATCGTTCACCGGATTGCGGGCGAGGTGAAGGATGCCCGGGATATGGGCGTCGAGTTGGGGATCGTCGTGGGGGCGGGGAACTACCTGCGGGCGCGGTCGAACTCGCTGCACGACATCGAGCGGACGACGACGGATTACATGGGGATGCTGGCGAGCGTGCTGAACTGCCTGGCGCTGCAGGCTTCGCTGGAGGCGCTGGAGGTGGACACGCGGGTGCAGTCGGCGATCGAGATCCGCGAGGTGGCGGAGCCGTACATCAGGAGGCGGGCGATCCGCCACCTGGAGAAGGGGCGGGTGGTGATTTTCGCGGCGGGGACGGGGAATCCCTACTTCACGACGGACACGGCGGCGGCGCTGCGCGCGGCGGAGATCGGGGCGGAGGCGCTGCTGAAGGCGACGACGGTGGACGGGATCTACGACAGCGATCCCAAGAAGAACGCTTCGGCGAAGAAGCTGGACAAGCTCACGTATCTGGACGCGCTGAAGGCCGGCCTGAAGGTCATGGATGCAACGGCCGTCTCTCTGAGCATGGACACGAAGATACCGGTCATCGTGTTCGATCTGCGAACCGCGGGGAATATCAAGCGGGTCCTGCTCGGGGAGGAGATAGGCAGCACGATCAGCTGACGGGTTGGAAGGGAGGTGTCTCCATGCCGGATGCTGTGCAGCAGCTTCTGAGGGAAACGGATCGCCGCATGTTGGAGGCGATAGAGGCGGTGAAGCACGATTTCAGCCTCATTCGGACGGGGCGCGCGAACCCGGCGGTCC
>Ga0180434_10010092_pt1 | contig 10173 bp, 7 predicted proteins | sample SS_ome_7_FD_132453 | JGI IMG/M metagenome (GOLD analysis project Ga0180434, IMG submission 132453) | Hypersaline lake sediment archaeal communities from the Salton Sea, California, USA - SS_1_D_2 metaG | ecosystem: Environmental > Aquatic > Non-marine Saline and Alkaline > Hypersaline > Sediment... | reverse complement strand
TCGAAGCGGCCGCCGGCCCCGCGGATTGTTGCTGCGGATCACCCGGTTGGCCACGAAGGAGGCCAGGTGTCTTCGACGTGCCGGGCTGCCCTTTTGCATCATGGACACCTTCAGCCCGTCGTAGGCGAGATCCATGGTACCCTGGGCGCCGAAACGGTTTCCGGTGGCGCTGAAACTCAGGGAGCGAACCCGGCCCTGTTCCACGCGAACGGCCGAGTTTTCCAACATGGAATTCAGACAGGCCGGACCGAATCCGCCCGTCTTGCCTGAAAACCAGAACCGATCCGACGGGTCCAGGATGTCGAGCACGAACCGCAGCTCAAGATCGATCCGATCCATGACACGACAACGGGTTTCGAATACGGCATGCGCCGTCCCGTCCCCGGGCGGACGGTTGGTGATACGGCGACCCGTGGCGTGAATTCCGGTGAATGTGATTCTTCCTGGGGTTTGGCGGTATGGCCCGCGTTCTACGTACTCCAGGCGGCCGTTGTTGATCTCCAGGCGCTTCACATGCAGCGACCATGGCATACGGCGGAGCACCTCCTGGGGAAAGGGCCGCACTGGGGTGGATTTCCGTCGCGGCAGCCGCCGGTCCCGGAACAATTCGAGCGTCACGCCCCCCAGTCTCAGGGTATCGAGATGGACCTTTCGCTGCAGCAGGCACTCGTTCCAGACGAACGGCGTCATCCTCAACCGGTCGATGTGCAGGACGGCACGGGTGATGCGATGTCCCTTGCGTCGGCCGAAGCGGTAGGGGGAGAACCTGGGTTCCAGGGACAGTCCCTTGGCCCAAAGTTCGCGTCGTTCCCCGGAGATCGACACCTCGTTTCCGCGAATCTCGTACCAGCCTCCGGGAGGCAGCAACCGGGTGTTGCGAAACGATACCGACAGGGATTCCGGACGCAGCCTGGCCCCCCTGGTTGCGGATTCGATCAGATCGACGGCACCAGGGCTCAGCGTCGTCGATATCTCCCAGACCCGGTCCGGTGTGCCATTCCCCGTTATTATATGAAGCCGGCAGGCGTTCAGGATGATCTTTCCCACGCGGATGGAACGCAGACTCAGAGGCAGCCGCAACACGGGATCCCGTGACCCGCTCGGACGAGAGGAGCGTGTCACGGACCGGAAGATATCCAGTCGGGCCCCGTCCAGAGAAACGGTGCCCAGGGACAGGGAACGTCGCATGAAAAATCCCAGAGGATCGAATCCTTTCAACTCCAGCTGGGGTAGATGAAGGGCCACGGCCGAATCCCGCACCGGTCCGGTTTTTTGGGTATGATCGGTCCCCGCGGCCGGCAGCAGGTGGATTTGTTTCACGGATACGCGGCGGCCCAGCAGGTTGATCCCCGGGAAACCGGAATGGATGGTGTACCGGCCTCGAAGGGACCGGTTCCAGGTGTCAACCTGTTGCCCCCACCAAAGGCCGGCGGCCACGTTGGCGACGATATGGAGAGCCACCCCGACGAGGAGGACCACCAGGAGCACCGAGAAAATCCAATGCCGGAGGCGTTTGAGACGTGATTGCTCCATGGTGTACGGTTCCCGTGCCCGGATGGCCGGGCGGCTCAACGATTATAAACCAAAGACCGCCGGTTGGAAAGCGGGGAACCCAGGGCCTCGAGCATGGCGGCCAGCAGCGGGATCGTGTAGGTTCCGGAATAGGCCTTCGCTCCGGGTCCCTTCCTGATGGCCATGATGGCAAATGAGAGGGGGCTGCGGCCGGTGCGAAAAATGTAACCGGCCACCGTATTGACGCCTCCGGACGGCAGGGTGCCGCTCTTCACGAACATCCGGATTCCCTCCGGCGGCACGGGCCTCAGTGCATGCGCGTGATGTCCCTGCGGCGCCAGGGTGCGTGCGTATCGCTTCCCCAGTTTTTGGTAGAAATGGTTCAGGATTCGCGTGATCTGGCGGGGACTGAACCGGTTTCCGTGAGACAGGCCGCTGGCGTCGTCCAGGGTGAACGAACCGGGTCGGAGCCCGATCGGTGCGATACAGTACTCCCGCAGAACGTCCAATCCCTTTTCCCTCGTCCCCGGCGGTGATTTGAAGTGGGCGCCCAGATCCTTGTTCACGAGTTCAGCGACCACGTTGTTGCTTTCCCGGTTGAGTTCACGCAGGATATCCTCCAGCGGACGGGTTCGAATCGTGTGAATCGTCCGGGTACCGGTTCCCGCAACCCCCTGTCTGACGATTCCCATGAGCTTGAGACCCTCCCGCGTACAGGCTTCCTGGAAAAGCGTGGCAGCGAAGAGTCCGGGCCGGGAAACGCACAGGCGCAACACCTTGTAACGCAGATCCCAGCGGGTGATCTTGCCGCGGATATCGTAACGGTCGCCCCAGGACTCCGCGCGGTAGGTCAACGCCGGGAGGCCGGGGCGGTCGGACGGAGAGAACTCGACCCGGTAATCCAGGCGGGCGTAGCCCGTCTGAGGAACGGTCCAGAGTCTGACGGGAGGTCCCCTGTCGTACCCGATCACCAGCCAGTTGTGGTTGACTGTCAGGGCCGACGGCGGGGCGTAGAGATGGCGGGCGTTGGGCGGGTAGCGGGGAGCTTCCTCGTCGAGAAAGGAGACATCGAAAACCAGATCCCCTTTGATTTTCCGTATACCTGAGGATCGGATGAACCGAACCGCCTCCCGCAGATGGGTGTCGCGCAGCGCGGGGTCTCCCCGTCCAACGAGGTAAAGGTTGCCTTCCAACACACCCGTGAGGATTTCACCGTCGGTCTTTATCAGGGTGACGAAACGATGGTCCGGTCCGAACCGCGACATGGCCACACCGGACGTGATGACCTTGATGACCGAGGCGGGTGTGAAGGGGCGGTCCGGGTGTCTCAGGTAAAGGTCCTGCTTCCCGTCCGTGGTCTCGATATGGATACCCACCTCGACGGACCGGTAGAGACCGCCAGCCATACACGCCTTCAGGTGATGGCCCAGCCGGGTCTTCAGGTCTTCCGGGTCCGGCACCGAAGCCGGCAGACGGCCCGTGCGCAAGCTCACACAGACCAGCAACAAACAGACCGCGATGGCCGCGGCCGGGCGCTTGGGATGCGACGGGAACCTCTCTCGGGTTTTCGCAGGAACCCGATCGGAAGCAGGGAGAACGAATTCGGTCGGCGGCAAGACCTTCATGGCACCCATGGTCTGGTTTTATTCGAAGGGCGAAAGAAAATCAAGTGTGTGTCCCGGGCGCATTTCCCGGGCATGGTCTTTTGTCACCCTCTCCCGTGCGGTATAATCAAACGGGTGGAACGGCTCGATGACGGCGATCAGGAAGATCATCCATGTGGACATGGACGCCTTCTACGCAGCGGTGGAACAGCGGGACAATCCGGACCTGCGCGGCAAACCGGTCGTGGTGGGCGGCCCACCGCAGAGTCGCGGCGTGGTGGCCACCTGTTCCTACGAGGCCCGGCCGTACGGCGTCCGCTCGGGAATGCCCTGCAGCCGCGCCCACCGTCTCTGTCCCGACGCCATCTTCGTTCCTCCGCGGTTCGACGTCTACCGCCACGTGTCGCGGTTGATTCGCGATATCTTTCTGGAATATACCGATCTCGTTGAGCCCCTGTCACTCGACGAAGCCTTCCTCGACGTCACGAGCAACAAGCGGGGACTGCGGTTCGCCACGGACATCGCCCGGGAAATCAAGCAGAGGATCCTCTTGACCACGGGGCTCACCGCGTCGGCCGGTGTGTCATACAACAAATTTCTCGCCAAGGTGGCCTCGGACATCCAGAAACCCGACGGTCTGACCGTGGTCCGACCCGAACGGGCCGCGGCATTCATCGATCGGCTGCCGATCCGCCGTTTCTTCGGAATCGGGCAGGTCACCGAGCGGAAGATGCTCGCAGCGGGTATCCGCACAGGGGCGGACCTTCGGCTCCGGAGCCGTGAATGGCTCGTCGACCACTTCGGAAAAGCGGGAGAGTTCTATCACCTGATGTCCCTTGGCGAAGACCCCCGCCCCGTGTGTCCGGAACGGGTTCGCAAATCCCTGGGCAAGGAAATCACACTGGACCAAGATACGGATGACCTCGAGAGGATCCACGCGATCATCGAGCGTCTGTCGCTTGCCGTGGCCTCGGGACTGAGGCGTTACGGATTCCAGGCACGAACGGTGACCTTGAAGCTCAGGTACCATGATTTCACGACCATCACCCGCCAGGTGTCGCTGGACCGCCCCCCGGTCGACGGTGGCGAAATCGCGGCCTGTGTGAGAAGGCTGCTCGCCAGGACCGAGGCGGGTCGGATCAAGGTGCGCCTGCTCGGCGTGGCCGTTTCGGGTTTTTATCGGACCGAGTCGGGTCCGATCATCGAAGAAATCTGCGTCGATCCCCCGGCTGAATGATTTTCGTCCTACGGCCCCGGGGACGGGCCGTCCCGGCCAGCGCTCCATGAATCCGCAGGGAGAGGAAAGAGGCGATCTCCCCTACCCTTGCTTCTTGCCTCGGATCGTGCTGATTTTCAGGGGATAATAGAGTGGGCAGACGCCAAAAAGCCCGGTGAACAGGGGAATGACGCCCACCGCACCCCACCACGATTGGAAGTAGAATCCGAGTCCGATGATGACCAGCCCCGCGATCACGCGGGCTGCCTTGTCCAGGTTTCCGACGTTTTTTTTCATTGCGGCCTCCTTGTGCCACCTGCCTCAGGCCCCGGTCGACGATGCGACCGGACCCGTTCCAAATATATTAAGGCGATTCGCCTGATTTTCAACCGGTGACGGATTCTATTTCGGCGGCGTGGAGCCTTTCAGCGTGCGTACCCTGGCAATCACCGGAGCCAGGTGCAGCGAAAAGAGGCCGCGCCCGTGGGTGGCGATGACCAGGTCGTGGACCTCGCCGGGGATGGCCATGTCCCGCACCGGCACCGCCGGAAGGTTACCCCCGAGAATTTCCCATGAACCGCCCGCGTCACGGCTGATGTAGACGCCACGGTCCGTACCCAGGTAGAGGACTTCGGGGAGTAGCGGGTCTTCGAGGAGGACGTTGGCGGGTTCGCGGGGCAGGTTGGCCTCGAGGGATTCCCAGTCCAGGCCGAGGTTGTTCGAGCGATACAGATAGGGCGTCTGATCGTCCGACTGTGAACCGTTTTTCACCACGTATAGGCGTTCGCGTCGATGACGGGAGGCGATCACCCCGACCACTCGAGGGGTGGGAAGGATGTATCCGATGTCTTCCCATCCGGCACGTGGATTTCGCCGGACCCAGATCCTTCCGTCATCGGTGCCGGCGCAGAGAAGCCCGGGATCGATCGGGGATTCGGCCAGGCTGGTGATGGTGGCGTAGGGAACATCGCCGTCCACATGCTTACCCCGGCTCAGGTCGGGTGAGATCGCCGTCCAGGTGTCGCCCCGATCCGGGCTTAGCAGCACCCTTTCGGTCCCCAGGTACAGCCGGCCGGGGTGGTGCCGCGATATCACGAAAGGTGTCAACCAGTTGAAACGGTAGGGAACCTCGTGGATTCCCGGGGCGGGACGGATATCTTTTCTCGTTCTCTGCGAAAAATCGAGACGCTGGATGTGGCCGAACTGGGGTTCGAGATAGACCAGGTCCGGGTTGACGGGATCGATCCCCACGTTGGCGCCGTCTCCTCCCCAGATCGTTTGCCATACCCATTCACCGGGGAATCCCTTATCGGATCGGACCCCCCTCATGACACCGTTGTCCTGCAATCCGGTATAGATGCGGTAGGGATTCAGTGAATCACAGACCACCGTGTAGCACTGGGCCAATGGAATATTGGCGATTTTTTTCCAGAAGTCCCCTCCATCATCGGAGATATTGACGCCGCCGTCGGTTCCCAGAATCAGTCGATCGGGGTTGTCCGGGTGGATCCAAAGGGCGTGACAGTCGCGGTGGACGATTTCCCTCCCCAGCCCCCGTGCCGGAGGCACCAGGTTGCGATAGGTTTGCCCGCCGTCACTCGATTTCAACAGGGGAATCCCCAGGAGATATATGACATCTGCGTCCGCGGGTGAGACGCGGATCTGACCGAAGTAGAAACCGTAGGTCAGGTACATGCCTTCGATATGCGAGGAACCCACGAGGCGCCAGGTGTCACCGCCGTCGCCGGTGCGAAAGACCTGCGCCCCCTGCACGTATGGATTGAGCCGGCGCTGCTGGGCATCGGCGAAGATGCGCGCGATCGAGCTCGGCGTGATTTGACCACCGCGCACCAAATCCTTCACGAGACTGGCACCGTAGGTCGGGGGGGCGCGGTTCTCTCTGAGAAAGAGATCGAGTCTGTCGTCGTCGAGCTCCAGAAACTCGGTTGCGGTCATCGCCCTGATGTCATCGAGGTGGATGCGGCTGCGTATCATCTCCGGTCGTGGTTCCTGGGAGTCGATCAGGGCGTACACCACCCGAGGGTCAGCGGGTGAGATCGCCAGCCCGATGCGTCCCACATCGGTGCCCTGCGGCAAACCCTGGGTCAGTCTGCGCCAGGTGGTTCCTCCGTCTTCGCTTCGGTAGATACCGCTTCCGCTTCCCCCCTCGAAATAATTCCAGGGTGTCCGTCGCGTGTCCCAGGCGGCCGCATAGAGAATCCCGGGTCGGGAGGGATGCATCGCGAGATCCACCACGCCGGTACGTTCGGATATGAACAATACCCGTTGCCAGGTTTTTCCGCCGTCGATCGTCTTGAATACCCCCCTCTCCCCGTGGTCTCGATAGATGTTGCCCAGGGCCGCGACATATACCGTATCGGTGTTCCGCGGATCGACCACCACACGGCCGATGTGGCGCGAGCCTCTCAATCCCATGTTGCGCCAGGTGCGGCCGTCATCAACGCTTTTAAAAACGCCCGAACCGATGGACACGCTGTGAAAGGGATTGGACTCGCCGCTGCCGATCCACACCGTGTCGGGGCTTCCGGGTACCAGGGCGATGTCCCCGATGGAGAGGGAGGATTGCAGAAAGAACACGGACGCCCAGGTCCGGCCGCCGTCGTCGCTGCGCCACACCCCTCCGGAAGCGGACCCGACCCATATCTCCTGCGGTCGTTCGGCGCGGGATTCCACGTCCGTCACCCGCCCGCCCACACGGTAAGGACCGATGCCCGTCCAGATCAGATCGCGGAATGGACTCTCGGAACGCAGCCTGAGATGGTCCGCAAAGGTGCGTTCGGGGTCGGAGGTCGCCGCATCGCAAACGGTGCCGCAGGCGAAAAAAACCAGCCAGGCCAGGGTTCCTAAGACGATTCGCTGCATCACGATCAACCCCTTTCGTCACATTCTACCGCGAAGCGAATGGAATGGAAAGGGGGAAACAGCGGTGCGTCGTCCGGCAGGCGGTCATTTTCTGCCGGCCAAGGGGGTAAACATAACCCTGGCCGTGAACGTATACTCGAGTGATATGGAACAGGCATTTCGATCGTCCATCCTTTTGAGGCTTCCATGAGAACGAAGGGTCGCTTGTGTGTGATGGTTCTGGGTGTGCTTTTTTCCCTTCCCCCTATCGCCGGGCAGGAGGTTCCGCCCGTACAGGAAAAGGTCCGGGTCGTGAATGTGGAGGTACCCGTCCGGGTATTCCAAGGGAAAGAAGCGGTGGATCACCTCACCCGATCGGATTTCACCCTGTACGAGGACGGCGTGAAGCAAACGATTCACGGCTTCTTCAGGAAGAAACGAATCCTGGGTACTCAGAATGTGGCGGTCTCGCCGCGACCCGGTGAGACAGAAGCGGCGTCCCGCTACATCGTGCTCGTGTTTCGCGTGACCAGCCACAACCAGAGCACCCTCAAAGGACTCGACTATCTGTTCGAAAACCTGATCCGGCCCGAGGACGAACTTCTGGTGTTCGTCAATGATCAAACCATCCTGATGGACAAGCCTTACTGGCATCTGAAACGCAAGGACATCATCGCCGAAGTGATTCGCAGCGAAGGCATCCGCGCCAACCAGAGGTTGCACGCCTATTTCCTGAAGGTGAAGCAGGAACTCGACCAGACCCGTCTGATGATGACCGAGGACGATCCCCGGGCCAGCAACGTGTACCACGTCATCGACTTCCTGCGACGGTACCATACCACCTGGAAGGAGTACAAGCGTCGCTATCTGCTGCCGGACATGGACAATTACTACCATTTTTCCCGTCATCTTCAGAACATCCGCAAGGAGAAGTGGGTCATCAACTTTTACCAGATCGAGATGTTTCCTCAGATGAAGGTCACCGGTCAACTCCGGCAGCGTATCGAGCGGATGATCAACGAGTTGTTGGTGGCGCGCAGCGAGGACTCGGTCCACTCCCAGATCATCGCCAAGATGCTGGAGGATATCGACCGTGAACTCAACGTGGCCGAGGACTTTCCGGTGGAAGAGATCGCCAACCTGATGTACAAGGTGGACACCACCTACCACACCATCCTCATCGGCGCGGAGAAGGAAACCCTCTCTCAGGATCTTGAATTCAAGAGGGTATCCACCGATATCGAGAACTGCATGCGCGAAATCACCGAGAAAACGGGAGGGGCACTGATTTCGAGCAGGAATATCGGTTCCGCCCTACACCGGATCTCGGAAACCGAGGACATCTACTACATCCTGACCTATGCCCCCATGGATCCGAACCGTATCGGCCGCCTCCGGATTCAGGTGAAGAATCCCGATTACCGCCTGGTGTACAACGACAACATGAGGGCAGACTATATCGAGGAATACCTGGACAAGAAAAAAGATTGCAATCCCACCATCCTGCTGTCCAACCTGCATTTTGCCGAGGGCGAACTCATCATGGCGTTCAGCGACTTCAAAATGAGCGGCGACTCGGGCGACAAAGAGGGCAAGATCAAGGTTCAGATTCAGTTGATGAATCAACAGGGAGAATCCATCTACAATCAGACGCGGGACATCGCCGCACAACGGGAGCGCATCAATCTGAGCGTCGACTTTCATTGGCTCGACCCCGGTTGCTATCAGTTCATCGTGAACACCGTGGACCTGCTCACCGGGAAGACAGCCACGGACTTCCTGGAAACGCAGTACGTCGGTCACGGCACGAACTGATCCGGGGCGAAGGATCCCGGCAGGGCGTCATATTGCATCCCCTGGCTGTTTACAGAACCCCGGGCCTGTGATATAACCCAGGGCGATGAACCCCGGTACGAATCTCTTGATACCTGTGGCGGCCGGAATCGGCCTGGCTCTATCCTTTTACGCGTTGCGCGTGCGGAATCGGGCGCTCGCCGATCCCGGCTACCGCCCCCTTTGTGATCTCGCCGCCGCGGTATCCTGCACCAGGGCCTTCACCAGCCGGTTCGGCCATTCTTTCGGTTTCCCGAATCCCTTGGCGGGCATGATGTACTACGCCTTGATACTCTGTCTCTTCCTGGTTTATCCCGCCTTCATACGTTACGCTTCGATCCCCGCCCTGATTTTTTCGGTGTACCTGGCGGCCGTGTCCTACGCCGTGCAGAAGAACTTCTGCCTGGTGTGTACTTCGATTTACCTGATCAACCTGGCGATCTTCATCCTGTCAGCGACGTGAGCCAACCACTCAGTGTCTTTCGACGCGTCCGGCGATCAACAGCGCACCGGCCAGGAGCCCCGCGTCCTTCAACAACTGAGCAAGTGATCCCATCAGCCCGGGGATGTGAATCAACACGATGAAGATCAAGAGCATGAAGGCGAGAAGAAGTGATGCCAGCCGGGCCTGGATACGCGTGATGATACTCACGCCGGCGGCGATAAGCGCCACGCCGGTTAGATAAACCCAGAACACACGGAAGGGAAAGAAAGACGGAACAATGCCCTGCATTTGGTCGGCCTTCGTGAAGTGAAGCACTCCGAAAACGACGAAGGGCAGACCATAGAGAAACCGGGCAAAAGTGGTGGTTATGAAGTTCATCATGACCTCCTCTCTTCGGCACCATTTTCGCTTTCCGAACGGACGGCGGTCGGAAACGCGAATCCATCGAGTGCCATTCTACCCAGGGGGCATCGGAATGTCAAACGGACACGTAAGGTTCTCGGGAACCACCGGCCGATCATGCGCGACAAGATTTGACGTGTTTTCCAGCCGATTGCTTTTTAACGGGTTCTATACTAAAATATTCTTACACGGTCCGTCTCATCCATCGCCGATGGGAGTGCCCGGTGAGCGACCATGATCAACCTGAATAAACTTTTAAAACTCTCAGCCGGCGAAGACGGGGATCAGGTCCACGGCAT
>Ga0180434_10010087_pt1 | contig 10175 bp, 5 predicted proteins | sample SS_ome_7_FD_132453 | JGI IMG/M metagenome (GOLD analysis project Ga0180434, IMG submission 132453) | Hypersaline lake sediment archaeal communities from the Salton Sea, California, USA - SS_1_D_2 metaG | ecosystem: Environmental > Aquatic > Non-marine Saline and Alkaline > Hypersaline > Sediment... | reverse complement strand
CTTCGGCACTGAAGCGCCACCAGCCCGATCTGTTCGCCGGGGACGCCGTGTTCGGCACGAGCCTGTGGCAGGCGCAGACGCCCGCCCTCCAAGGCGCAATGGAGATGGTGCTGATTCCGACAGCCTACCGGGACCCCACACTGCCGCTGCGAGTCATGACCGGCGTGGCGGTAATGCTTTACCTGTGCGGCATGTACGCCCTTATCTACCGCCAGTGCCGCAGTTGGTCGGTGGCAGCCTTCGTAGCGGTGCTGAGTTCGGCGGTTACCAACACGCTTGGCGGTGGCTTCTGGGGAGTCGGCTCGCTGGGATCCATCACGCCACAGGGACTCGTGCTGGCAGCGACGCCGCTGATCGTGCTGTCGTTCCTGCGATACTCCGCGCAATGGCGGATCCTGCTGGTGTTCGCGTTTGTCGGGCTTTGCGGCAACATCCACATAGCCTCGGCGATGAACCTGACAGTGGTGCTGCTGGTGGTGTACCTTGCCCAGCGCAGGTTTGCGCCGGTTGCCTGGCCGATGACGGGCCTGTGCGCCCTGTGTGCCCTGGCTGGGGCGGTGCCCTACGGGGCCTACTATTTGGGCGTCAGGGCGGCGATCGGGCCGCCCGACACATTCGTAGCCACTGCTGCCGTGCTCAACGCGCTTCGCGTGGGCCGGCCTGACGTATTGTATCCCAAGCTGCTGGGCTCGGTGCTCAACTGGCTGCTGATGGCGGCAGTGCTGGCGATTCCCGCAGCGGCTGTGCTGTCGCGCGTTGAGCGATTCCGCGTGCGCGATCTGCGCGTGTGGGTATACTTTGCCTGCACCGCGATTGCCGTGGCGATGGGGTTCCAGGCACTCAGCCAGCTCGCGGGGTCGATCACCGGTACGCCGCCGCTGATCATCGGGTTCGTCCAAGCCGGCAGCCTGGTGATGCTGCCGCTCTACATCCTGTTCGCCCAGTCGCTAACGAACCTGTTCAGACTCATCCGCAGCCATCGCGCCTGGCTGCGATGGGCGTGCACGGCGCTGGCGATAGCGTGGATCGTCCCTTCCGACAACTTCCGTATCTGCCGGCACGCCATCTATGACGCAGCCACGATGTTCATGACCGAGCAGAAGCGCCCGCTCCGCGTCCAGGAACTCCACCGCCGCGGCGAGCGGCACGCGGAACTACGCCGAATGGCCATATGGGCCGGCGACCCCAAGAACACACCCGTCACGTCGCTGTTTGTAACCGACGATATCGGCTTTCGGATGCTCGCACGGCGCGGAATTGTCGCCAGCTCGGACGACTTCGGATTCTTCTACCACATGGCCCCGTGGCGACTTGAGAATTGGACCGACCTGGTCCGCCGCAGCGACCGCCTGACGCACCCCCGGGCCGGCGCACGCGCCGATGCCCAGGCATTGAGGCAGTTCGCCGACGACCTGGCCGGCCAAGCGCGCTATGCTGACGTGACGCAATGGTACGCGATACTCCGGGCTGAAAACGCGCCGCTGCAAACGGACCCCCTGGATGAGATTCACTCTCAAAGCTGGGGGCGGCACTATCGCCTCTACAGGCTGCGATAGCGCAGCGGGCCTGGCGACAACGGAACATGACTCGAACACCAACGACGCAGAAAGGGAAAGGATACGTCATGAAACGGACAATGGGATGGTTGCTGGTCGCACTTGTGCTGGCCTCTACTTGCGGTGGGTGCATCAGCAGGGGCATCAAGGAAGCCGTGGGCGTCGCACGCGGCGCCAAGGGCATCTATGCGCCGATCGACCCGGTGGCGTCTAACAAAGAGGCCAAGCCCTTGGGACAGTACTCGCGCTTCGAGATGGGCGCGTTCACCGACGACATGGACGGAAAGTCGCCGCCATCGCTGCTGGGCGATCTGCGGGTAGCGTTCGACATCGCCATCCAGGAAAGCCCCCTGCCAATCCAGGCTGGCGGAAAGACGCTGCTGGTCCGAGGCCGGATCTTGCACTACGAGAACGCCGACATGGTCGGCCAGGCGCTGGGCCCGCTGGAGGAAGTCGTCGCGCGTGTGGAACTTGTGGACAAGGACTCCGGCAAGGTGCTCGGCGTCGCCAACTGCATCGGCCGGACCACCGAGTCGGTCAATACCGGCGTGGAGAAAAAGGCACAGGGCTTGGCCAAGGCGATCGTCGACTGGATCGTCTCGCGATATCCCGTACCGGAAGAATAGCAGGCCCAACGCAGGCCTCTGCAGGGAATCGACGCTATATCGTGCGGGCAGGTCGTGAGGCTGATTGCCTGGGCGAAGGCAGGTTGCATGCGCGTCGATTCCCTCAAGGCGCCAAATAGCACCCGTCGATACAAACTCCAGCAGCGGCCGCGTTGTGCCCGTGTTCGTTCGGTAATGCGCGGGTTGATCTCTTCCTTCTGCGCCGTACAGGAACGAATCGCCAATGGATGCCGGTGCCGCAAAATCACGCCCCAGATCCTCGCCGTCGGGCTCTTGGCCTATGGGGGCCCGGGCGCACCTTGCGGGTTTCCTGGACTACCTCCAGGCTGAGTGCGGCCTTGCCGTCAACACCCGAAAGGCCTACCGCCAAGACCTCACTCGCTTCCTGGCCCACCTGCCGAACCGGCGAGATCTGTCCCAACTGACAAGCTTGGACGTCGAGCATTTCCTCGGCGTCGACCGCCAGGCCGGCCGAAGCGTCGCATCGGTCGCGCGAGCCCTGGCCGCCGTGCGAATGTTCTGCCGTTACCTGGTCATCCAGCGTGTGCTGGACAAGGATGTCTCGGCGGCTATTGACGCGCCCAAAAAGTGGAACCGCCTGCCGACCGTCCTGGACGATGAGGCCGTTCGGATGCTGATGGCGGAGCCCGAGGCTGGGCAGGACACCTTGGCGCTTAGGGATCGGGCGATCCTGGCCGTCCTATACGCCACCGGCATACGGGCCGGGGAACTCGCGGGCCTGTTGCTGACGGACGTGAATGCCAATCTCGGCGTCATCCGCGTGCTGGGCAAAGGCTCGAAGGAACGCGTCGTGCCGATTGCCGGCGACGCGCTGAAGCTGATCGACGAATACCTTCGCCTCGGCCGGCCTGCCCGCGCCGGCCAGAGCAGCCAACCGGCTTTGTTCGTCTCGCGGACAGGCAGGCCGTTGCGCCGCGAAGACGTCTTTCGCATCGTCCGCAAGTACGTCCGGCGTGCAGCCCTTCGCGGAAACGTAACGCCCCACACGCTACGACACAGCTTCGCCACGCAACTGCTCTCGCACGGGGCCGACCTCAGGAGTGTTCAGGAAATGCTCGGACATGCGGACATCGCCACCACGCAGATCTACACGCATGTGGACTCATCGAGGCTCAGGTCGCTCCATAGGAAGTTCCACCCCCGCGGCTGAAAGGAGAACCAATTGTAGAACGCCGCGCCCTTCGCGAGCATGCGGCGTTCCGAAGTCAGCTCCCCCTCCGCGTTCCAGACAAAACATCAGCAACGCAGCCACCGACGATGCACACATGGCCTCGTCCTCAGGCGGCGAACCTCTCAGGAACTGGCGGAAACAGCCTGCCCAGCCTGGATGTCGTACTTTTCCAGCACGATCTCGCCGGGCACGCAATTGTTGACGGCTGCCAGATAGCCTGAGATCGCTTCGTGAATCCTTTCCTTGGCTTCCTCAGGTGTCCGCCCCTCGCTCGTGCAGCCCGGCAACGACGGACACACAGCCAGGTATCCATCCCTTCCCTTTGGGACTATACGAACGCAAAGCCTCATTGTTATCGCGACCTGCCTTTCTTGACAGCGTCTCGGCCACACTGCCCAAGACGTGTACCTTGTAGACTTGCGCCCCGCTGCGCGCATAAACTCCCAATGCTACAGATGCCTGCAGTCAGTGGTCACAGGGACACCGTCTTGACCGCCCCACAGTCGACACGGACCGCTACGGCCCGCCTCGACGCCCGACACCCCATCTGGAGCGGCCACGCGTCCCGGACACGAGCGAATGAATGAATTGATGAGTCCTGTTCAACTTCTACCCGGGACGCTATCCCGCTCGTTACAACTATTATAAACGCTAGAGAGCGAACATCAAGGCCCTACCCACCCTTTTTCGGGGCATTGCGCACCTCCTAGCCGACGCAACTGTTAGCCAGTACGCACTTTGGAGCTCGCGTGTCCGGCGACCATCTATTTTTGGTCAGCAATGATGCGCGCCGGCACCATCGCCAGCCACGTCCCAGCCTTGGAAGCACCTCGCCATAAGCGGCGTTGCCCGCCCCTCCTTGGGCTGGTATACTGGATCGCACTTGAGCTGTTGGCGGTCATTCGGCGGCTTGGCCTGGACGAGGCGACAACGTAATGCCTGTATATGAATACACTTGTAATGAGTGTGGCAGGGAGGTCGAACTGCTGGTGCGCTCCGCGGACGCCAAGATCGCCTGCCCGCATTGTGATTCGACAAAGCTGACGCGACGTTTCTCTGTCTTCGCCGCACACGGGGACTCGCTACCATCGTCGTCTGCCTGCTGCCAGGACGGAACCTGCCCAATGGGCGGAGCGGACAATTGCCCAAGCGGCGGATGTCCCCTGTCCTGAATCGCTTCACCAGGTTCCGGCGATTCCCGCCAAAAAAGCTGCTATCTACACCAGCTCCTCAGGTATATACTGAACCGCAGGAATTGCAGGATCGCTGTCTGGCGTTGACGGGTTGTTCAGCGCGAGGCAGGAAGGAGTCCATGGCCAGGAAAGCCCTGCTTCTGTGCTTGGCGTTGAGCGTCGGATCCGCATCGGCCGACCGATTGGTCCTTCGCGACGGGCGGACGTTCGACGGCGTCGTGACGGTCCTCGACGATGCCGTCGAGATCGAGTTGGCCTATGGGACGCTTCGCTTCCTGCGAGACCAGGTCCGCCGCATCGATTTCAAGGAAACCCCCGAAGCCCAACTTTCCCAGAAGCTTGCCGAGGTCCGCGCCGGCGATGTCGAGACTCTCTTTGCCGTGGCCCGATGGGCGCAAGAGCAGGGACTCGACGAGCAGGCTCAGGAGCTTTACGCCCGCATCCTGAAGATCAGCCCCAGCCACGCCGCCACCCGATGCGAGCTGGGGCATATGAAAATCGACGGGCAGTGGCGCGAATTCGACGCCAGCCTCGAACTGGCCCGAGGCAAGCTACAGGCCGGTCACAACAAGGTACTCCTCGACGAGATTCTGCCGATCCTGCTGGAGCTGGCCAAGCCCCGCCACAAGACGCTGGCGGTGATGGACATCCTGGCATACGCCCAATTGCGATCAGGCCGATTCAAGCAGGCCCTGGCGAGCTTTGAGGAGCTAGCCGCCAAGAGCTCCGCTGCCGAGGCAGTGGGCTACGGCGCGATCGCGGAAATTCTCAAGCGAAATGCCGACGGGATGTATGTCGTCACCGAGGCGTACCCGCCCAAGACTGCGCTGCTCAAGGCCCAAGGACCCAGCCTCCAGCCAGGCCCGGCGTCGCTGGCCAGGCCGTTGGTCCTGCAGGCTGCGCTTCGGGACCGTGCCAAGGAGCAGATAGTCTCCGGGCGTGCGTTGCTGGCGGCTGCTCGCAGTCTGGACGCTTCCGATCCCGACGCTGCCAAGGTAAAGTACTTCCAGGCTGAGAAGTGCTTCAAGCGCGCCGATGCCATGGTGGCCGACATCGCCCGCAGCTACCGCGTTGAGATCGCCCGGCGTCGAATAGCCGCCATCCGCAACGAAACGCAGGCCGATGCGCGAAGCTTCGATGCATCCATGGCCAAGCTCGGCAGCCAAGACCTTTCGCCGAAGGACTATCGTGCGATGGTCCTACGGATGATGCGCCAGTTGGACAATGTGCGTGAGAAGCTCGGGACGATCCAGACTCTGGCCAAGCCTTTTCCGAACGATCTGGTCCTGGAAGTTCAGTGGGCCAAGGCGGACCTGAAGAAGATCGAGTCGATGCGGGAAGTGTTGGCAACCGAGGTCGAGAGTGAACGGTAGGAACCTCATCAAGATCGTCATCCTGGCGGCACTGGCCGGGGCCGGCTTGGCAGCGATGGGCTCGGCCCTGACGGACGTAGCCGCGCCGATGCAGACGGCCCTGAAGGCCCTGCACGAAGGTCGATGCGACCAAGCTGAGCAATTGGCCATGGATTTGGCGACCGACGCCGACCGCCCACAGGGACGCGCCTGGGCAATTGTCGCCGACGCCCGTCAGCAGCGAGGTCAGCTTGACGGGGCCATTCGCGCCTACCGCCTGCTGCTGGCTTCGTGCGAGTCCAACCACGTGCGCCGACACGCCGCCATGCAGATCGCATTCTGCCGCACAGCGCAGAGGCCGCCGCGCCGCCTGATCCCCGCTGCCAAGCGGCTCGACGAGAAGGAACTGGCAGAGCTTAGCAAGGTCCACCGCCAGACGTACGTCGAGACAAGCGATCACTTCGTCGTCCGGGCCCGCAACCCGCACGTCGCCAAGCTGGTAGCCACCGAGGCGGAGGTGAACCTGGACAGGATCTGCCGGGACATCCTCGCCGGCCAGGAGTACCCCCACAGCGTGGAGGTTTACGTCTGGGCTGACAGCACCGACTACGCCGCGAACGCCGAAGACGCCCCGGAATGGTCGGGCGGGCGGTACAGCCTCGAGAAGCGAGACGGCCTGCTGGTTCGCCGCATCGACCTGACCCAGTGCGACAAGTCCGGACGCTTTGCCGTGATCATGCTCGACCGCGTCCTGCCGCACGAGATGTGCCACCTTGTGGTGCGGGAGTTCTTCGGCGATGCGACAGTGCCGCTTTACCTCAACGAGGGCTTGGCGATGCTGGCCGAGATCACGATCGACAACGATCGCATTCTGCTGGCCGGCGCGTCGGTCAATGACAAGGCGAAGATCGCCCTGCGGGACCTGCTGGCCCGGGATCGTTGCGACATGGGCGACCCCGCCCTGTACTACGCCACATCCTACAGCTTCAGCTCCTTCCTGCATCGCCGCCTCAGCGCCGAGCAGTTCAAGTCGTTCCTGCACCATCTCAAGACAGGCTGTGCGACGGTGGACGCACTCGAACGGGCTGTGTGTGCTTCACCAGACGAGACTTTCGCCGCCCAGCTCGCAGCCGCCTGGGAAGACGACGCCGCTGCACAGGCCCAGATCGTCCGCGCCCTGCGCGGGCAGGACGAAGCCTCCTCCGGCACAGGACGAAACTGACAGGCCGCCCCGCCGCCGGGCGACAAGCCGGAATGTCCTTATCGTAGCGGCCGCAACGCTCAACCAAGGCATCGCGTTAACTGCTTTTGCTTCTTGATAGTCCCAGCCGATAGCCGATAATGGACTTGGTGACAGTCATGACCCGTCACGCGCACAGCTTGGCCTTGCTACACCTACTGGGGCTATCGCTGCGCTGACGGGTCGCACGTGACATCGAGACACGATGCCCTGCGATCCTTACGAGCCGGATTGCAGGGCTTTTTTGAGCACAACTTGCCGGTAAGCTGTTGCGACGCACAAGAGCGGCGGCAAACAGAGGACACCATGGCCGGATATGACTTTACAGCGATCGAGACCAAGTGGCAGCAGTACTGGGCCACGAATGAAACCTTCCGTCAGCCCAACCCGGGCGAGGGCGACTTTGCGGATCAGCCCAAGCTCTACGTGCTGGACATGTTCCCCTACCCCTCCGGGGCCGGGCTACACGTGGGACACCCCGAAGGCTACACAGCCACGGACATCGTCTGCCGCTACGCGCGGATGAAGGGCTACAACGTGCTGCACCCGATGGGCTACGACTCGTTCGGGCTGCCGGCTGAGCAGTACGCCGTGGAGCACGGCGTCCATCCGCGCGAGACCACCGAGCGGAACATCGCCAACATCGAGCGGCAGATCAAGATGTTCGGCTTCAGCTACGACTGGTCGCGCCGACTTGCGACGACCGACCCGGACTACTACCGCTGGACGCAGTGGATATTTCTGAAAATGTTCAACAGCTGGTTCGATCCGCAGGCCCGCGCCGCCAGGCCGATTCGGGAGCTTGTCGACCGGCTGGAGTCCGGCGAGCTCGTGGTGGACATGGGCGGCAACGTGGTTGTCCCGCCGATAAGCGAAACCATCGAGGCCGTCGGCGGCACGCCCGGCGGGTTCTACAAGTTCCAGGAGCTCGACGCCGCCCAGCAGCGACGCCTCATCGACGAATACCGCCTGGCCTACATGGCCGAGGTGCCCGTCAACTGGTGTCCGAAGCTCGGTACGGTGCTGGCCAACGAGGAAGTGACCAACGAAGGCCGATCCGACCGCGGCGACCATCCCGTTTACCGGCGGGCGCTGAAGCAGTGGATGCTCCGCATCACCGCCTACGCAGAACGGCTGCTGGAAGACATCGAAACCGTCAACTGGCCCGAGCCGATCAAGATCATGCAGCGAAACTGGATCGGCAAGTCAACCGGCGCGGAAGTCAAGTTCGCCATCTCCGGTCATGATGCAGAAGTGGAAGTTTACACGACCCGCCCGGACACGCTGTTCGGGGCGACGTACATGGTCCTCGCGCCGGAGCATCCGCTGGTGGCCGAGATCACCACCGACCAGCAGCGCGACGCGGTGGATGCCTACGTAGAGACAGCTGTGCACAAGTCGGAGCTGGAGCGCACGGCTGAGACCAAGGAAAAGACCGGCGTGTTCACCGGCGCTTACGCCGTCAATCCCGTCAACGACGAGCCGATCCCAATCTGGGTGGCGGACTACGTCATGATGGGCTACGGAACCGGCGCGATCATGGCTGTGCCTGCACACGACGAAAGAGATTTCGAATTCGCTAGGAACCACAACTTGGAGATACGCTGTGTTGTAGCTCCCGACGGTTACAACATGGTTACTGTCAAGTATGAAGGCAACCAACCTTCGAAAGAAGAGTTGCAGGAACTCAGAAGACAGGAGGTGGAAGAGATTCTCGCGGGGAATGTTTGTTTTCCCTATGAAGGAAAAGCCTATAACTCTACTGAAGAATACAACGACCTGAGCACCGCTGAGTTCCAGGCCCGGATCACCGCCGATCTGGAGGCCAAGGGTCAAGGCCGGGCCGCGGTGAACTACAAGCTGCGCGACTGGCTGTTCTCCCGCCAGCGGTACTGGGGCGAACCGTTCCCGATAGTCCATTGCGATTCCTGCGGCACGGTGGCCCTGAACGAAGATCAGCTCCCGCTCCGCTTGCCGGAGATGGAAGACTTCACCCCGGCCACCAGCGACGACCCCGACGCCCTGCCGACGCCCCCGCTGGGCAAGGTTACCGAGTGGGTCCGCACCGCGTGCCCCGCGTGCGGCCAGCCGGCCCGGCGCGAGCTGAACACCATGCCCCAGTGGGCCGGCTCGTGCTGGTACTACCTGCGATTCCTGGACCCCAAGAACGACAACGCCTTCGTGGACCCCGAAATTGAGCGATACTGGATGCAGCCGGCCGACCGCGGCGACAGTGCCCCGCTCCAGGACGGCGGCGGCATCGATCTTTACGTCGGCGGGGCTGAGCACGCCGTGCTGCACCTGCTTTACGCGCGGTTCTGGCACAAGGTGCTTCACGATCTGGGTTGCGTATCGACGGCTGAGCCGTTCGGCAGGCTGTTCAATCAGGGCATGATCCGCTCCTTCGCCTACCGCGACCAGCGCGGCGTCTACATCGGCTATGACGACGTGGACACCTCCGGCGAGACGCCCAAGCACCGCACCACGGGCGAGCCGCTCAGCGAGTCGGTCGAGAAGATGTCCAAGAGCCTCAAGAACGTCGTCAACCCCGATGAAGTCATCGCTCAGTATGGGGCAGACACGTTCCGCCTCTACGAGATGTTCATGGGCCCGCTGGAGGCGTCCAAGCCCTGGAACACCCGCGACGTCCCGGGTGTCCACCGCTTCTGCCGGAGAGTCTGGCGGATGATCGTCGGTAACGAAGAGGAGCCTCTCCTGGCCGACGAGGCGGGCAACGAAGACGTCGAGCGTGCCCTGCACCGGCTCATTCAAAAGGCTGGCGAGGATGTAGAGGCGATGAAGTTCAACACCGCCATCGCCGCGATGATGGAATTCGTCAACGTCGTGTTCAAGACTGGGGCGATCTCGCGCGACCAGGCTGAACGGTTCGTGCTGGTTTTGGCGCCGTTCACGCCGCACCTGGCCGAGGAGCTCTGGCAGCAGCTCGGACACGACCAGAGCCTTGCCCGCGAGCCCTGGCCCGCCTACGACGAGGCTATGATCGTCGAGGACACCG
>Ga0180434_10010086_pt1 | contig 10175 bp, 9 predicted proteins | sample SS_ome_7_FD_132453 | JGI IMG/M metagenome (GOLD analysis project Ga0180434, IMG submission 132453) | Hypersaline lake sediment archaeal communities from the Salton Sea, California, USA - SS_1_D_2 metaG | ecosystem: Environmental > Aquatic > Non-marine Saline and Alkaline > Hypersaline > Sediment... | reverse complement strand
TCGCAGTTCGAGCAACGGCGAGATTCCTCGACTCGCTACGCTCGCTCGGAATGACACCGCTTGCGCCCGTTTTGCCTTGCATCGGCCGCCGCCGGACCTAGACTCGCGCCGCGGAGACGCACCACGCGGAGGCGCGGCATGTGCGGCATCGCGGGCATCATCCGGACCGACGGCCGGCCCGTGGACGGCGACGTCCTCGGCCGCATGGCCGACAGCCTCGCCCACCGCGGACCCGACGAGCAGGGCCTCTGGACCGGCCCCCGCCGCACCGTCGGCCTGGCCGCCCGCCGGCTGGCCGTTATCGACCCCGCCGGCAGCCATCAGCCGATGGCGAACGAGGACGGCTCGGTCCGCGCCGTGTTCAACGGCGAGATCTACAATTTCCGCGACCTCCGGCACCGCCTGGCCCGCGCCGGCCACCGCTTCGCCTCGGCCGGCGACACCGAGGTCCTGGTCCACCTGTACGAGGACGAGGGCCCGGCCATGCTGGAGCACCTGGACGGCATGTTCGCCCTGGCCGTCTGGGACGCGCGGCGGCGCCGGCTCCTGCTGGCGCGCGACCGCCTGGGCCAGAAGCCGCTGTGCTGGTGGCACGGCCGGGCGGGCCTGGTGTTCGCGAGCGAACCGGCGGCCCTGGTGGCGTGCCCGCAGGTGCCGCGGCGGCTGGACCGGCGGGCCGTCGGGCCGTTCCTGCGCTTCGGCTACGTGCCGGCCCCGGCGACGGGGTTCGAGGGCGTCTTCAAGTTGCCGCCCGCGCACGCGCTGGTGTTCGACGCGGCCGAGGGGCACCTGGATGGTCCCCGCCGCTGGTGGGACATCCCGCGCGGGCCGACCGCGTCGCTCCGTCCGGCCGAGTGGCGCGAGCGGACCCGGGCCGCGTTGGACGAGGCCGTGCGGCGGCGCCTGGTCGCCGACGTGCCGCTGGGCGTCCTGCTCTCGGGCGGCGTCGATTCCTCCATCATCGCGGCCCTGGCCGCCGGTCACGTCGACGGGCCGCTTCGGACGTTCACGGCCCGCTTCGACGAGCCGGGGTGGGACGAGTCGGCGTACGCCCGGGCGGTGGCCGAGCGCCTGGGCGCCCGGCACACGGAGGTCCGCGTGGCCCCGCGGTGCGTCGAGACGCTCGAGGCCCTCCTCCGCCGGCACGGCGAACCGTTCGCCGACTCGTCGTCGCTGGCGGTGTATCACTTGGCCCGCGAGGTGCGGCGCGACGTGACGGTCGTCCTTTCCGGCGACGGCGGGGACGAATCGTTCGGCGGGTACCCGCGGCACGCGGCACTGGCGGCAAGCGAGCGGATGCCGGCGCCGCTTCGGCGGGCGGCGGCGCTGGTGGGCCGGCGGATGCCGCCGCGGGCCGGACGCAAGACCGCCTGGAACGCCGCCCGACGGTTCCTGGCGGCCCTCGACGCGGAACCGCTCGAGCGGTACCTGGCGTGGCGGTCGCTGTTCGGACCTGCCGCGGAGGGCTCACAATCCGTCCTGGCGGGTGCCACGGATTGCTCGCAATCCGTGGGTTCCGGTCGGGCGCACGGTTTGGCAAGCAAACCGTGGCACCCTCCTGTCCCGGGGTCGCCGCCGACCTCTGCCGACCGCTGGGGGCCGACTGCCCTGCGTGCCCTCCTCACGCCGGAGGCTGCGCGCGACACCCTGGCCGACGACCCGCTCGCCCGGTGGCGGGAATTGGCGCGGGGCCTCGAGGACCGGCCGTGGACCGACCGGGCCATGGCCATCGACCTCCAGGACTACCTGCCGAACGATTGCCTCGCCAAGGTGGACATCGCCTCGATGGCCCACGCCCTGGAGGTCCGCTCGCCGATGCTTGACCACGCGGTGGTGGCGCTGGCCCGCCGGATGCCGCTGGCGATGAAGTGGCGGCGGCGGGCCCTCCGGCCGCCCCAGGGCAAACGCGTCCTGCGCGAGGCGTTTGCGGACGCCCTTCCCGCGGAGGTGCTTCGGCGCGGTAAGATGGGGTTCGGCGTGCCCGTCAGCCGCTGGCTGGCCGGCGACTGCGCCGACTGGGCCCAGGGCGTGCTGCTGGACGCCGGGGCGCGGTCGCGGGGCCTGGTGCGCCGCGAGGCCGCCGAGGCGCTCCTGGCGGCCCACGCTGCCCGCCGGGCCGATCACGGCGAACGCATCTGGGCGCTTTTATGCCTGGAATTGTGGATGCGTGCATTCGGGCTGTAGGCAATCGGCGCCGTTTCCGAGCCGCGACCGTCAGGGAGCGGAGCCACCGGCGTTTTTTCGGGAACGCGCCGCGCATCTTTCGCGACGTTACCAAGCGAGCACACGGCATGGCGCAGCGCCACGACATGGCAGAACTCGAGCAGGCCTGGGCCGGCATCGCCGACCGCCTGCGGGCGTACTTCGTCTGCCGGGCCGGCCCGACCGACGCCGACGACCTGCTCCAGGACTGTTTCCTGCGGGCGATGGGGTCGTGGAACGGCTTCGCGGGCCGGGGCCGGTGCGAGGGCTGGCTGTGGCGGATCGCCGTCCGGACGGCGGCCGACGCGTATCGCCGGCGGCCGCGCGGGACCGCCCCCTGGCCGGACGGCTTCGACCCGGCGGCGCCGCAGGCCGCCGCGACCGCCGAGGCGGGTCCGTCGGCCGAGGCCGAGGCCGTGTGGGCGGCCGTCGGCCGGCTCGACCCGCCGCAGCGCGAGGTCCTGGCGCTTCGGTTCGCGGCGGACCTGTCGTACGCCGAGATCGCCGACGCCCTCGACGTGCCCGTCGGGACGGTCCGGTCGCGGCTGCACCGGGCCATCGCGGGGGTCCGCGACCGCATAAGTCGGGCAGACGAAACCTGAGGAGCCTGGACGATGGACCGTGACGCCCTCGAACGCCTGGCCATGGATCGGGCCGGCGGCGAACTCGACGCCGACACCGAGGCCCTGCTGGGCGCCTACCTGGCCGACCATCCTGAGGCCCGCCGCGCGGCGGCCGAGATGGAGTCGGCGTACCGCCGGTGCCGGGAGGCGATTGCGGCCCAGGTCGAGGCGGCGGCGCGGCCTTTCCCGGCCGGACAAGCCGGCCGGGCCACACGGGCGCCCGGCCGGGCCACACGGGATTCCGGCCGGGCCACACGGGCGGCGCGGGCGCCCCGGCGCTCGGTCGGCCGGTGGCTGGCGCGGGCGGCGGCGGTCCTGGCGATCCTCGGTCTGGGCGCGGGCGGCGGCTGGTGGCTCGGTCGGCAGGCGGGTCCCCGGACGGTGCCGGCGATGCCCGCCGCGCCGGCGGTGGCCCAGGCCGACGTCTCGCCGCTGGACCGCCTGGGTCCGTTCTGGCGCGAGAAGGTGGCGACGCTGCTGGAAGGCCGGCCGGCCGGCCGGGCGCCCGCGCGGGCGGGGCGGAACGGCACCGGCGGCCGCTGGTCCGAACTTCTTTCCCCCGACAAGGAGACGATCCGATGAGGCGCATCGCACGATCCCTGTTGCCGGCCCTGGCCCTGGCGGCCGTCGCGGCCGGCTGTTATCCGCTCACCTCCATGCGCTGGTCCGACAGCGGCGCGGTGGGCATCGTGGCCAAGGCCGAGAAGGGCATGCTCGTCGACGGCAAGACGGGCGAGACCACCGACCTGCCGGCGCTGGCGGCGTACGTACCGAGCGTCTCGCCCGACGGCAAGACCGTCCTCTACGCCGCGTACAAGACGTTCGAGACGCTGGAGGTGGCGCTCGGGACCCTTCCGGAGGCCCAGCAGGCCATGGTCACGAAGGAGGCGGACCGCCTGGCCGGCCTTATTCTGGCCGAGGGCGCGGCCGCGGGCGGCGTCGCCACGTGGCCGGACCTGGAGGGCGGTCCCCTGACCACGACCGACATCTACCGCACGCTGGTCCGGCGGGTGATGTGCGAGCAGGCCGACGCGCAGGCCCGGGCGGCGCTGGCGCCCGGCCTGGCGGAGAACGTCAAGGCCGTGCCGATCCGCCTGGTCCAACTCCTGGCCGCCCCGGTGGCGACGCCCGCCGACGGCCGTGTCCTGGCGACCAGCCTGTACGCGATGTCGCGGCCGACGCTCTCGCCCGACGGCCGGCTGGTGGCGTACGTCTGCCACGCCATCACGCAGGACAAGGACAATCAGGGCGGCTACGACCTGTGGGTGTCGCCGGCCCAGGGCGGGCCGAAGGCCGTCCGCCTGGCGGGCGACGTGGCCCTGGGGTTCGCCTGGCGGCCCGACAGCCGGGCCCTGGCGTACGTGGCGGCCGTCGAGAATCCGGGCCAGAAGATCGTCGGGACGCTGAACACCCTGGAGGTGGCGGAGGCCGGCGGGTCGCTCCTGGCGAAGGCGGCCCCGGAGGGTGGCGACGCCGACTTCGTCGCCTCGGCCGAACCGGTGCAGCGGGCCGGCGTCGTCTATAACGGCAACACCACGGTGGCGTACCTGGCGTCGGGCCGGCTCCTGCTGGCCACGGCGAAGGTGTCGCTGCCGATGAGCCTGGTGGCGGGCGACTTGGCCGGGTCGCTGTTCGCGTACGACGAGGTGACCGGCGGGCTGGCCGACATCCTGCCGGCCTCGGCGTCGGCGCGGATAAGCGGTCAAGGCTATTTCGAACTGTCGCCGGACGGCAAGCGGGTGCTTATCCCGCTCGGCAAGGAGGGGTTCCTGGTGTACACGATCGGCGAGACGGAAGCGCAGGCGCCGCTGCCGGAAGGGGCCTCGGCCGAATCCGCCGCCGGCCCGCCCGTCTGGAAAGGGCGCGACCACGTCGCCTGCTGGGTCAACGCCTCGTCAAGCCTGCTGGTGGGGACCGAGGCGGCCAAGCCCGGCAGCGACGCCGACGTGCTCGTGGAGGTGGACCTCGACGGGAACCTGGTCCGTGTCCTGGTGGGGCCGTAGGACGCGGCGCAAGCGGCCTGGAGATACGCGCGGCAGGTCTCCGCACCCGCCGCGCTTCACAGAACGGCAGAGGTGTCAGGCACCCTTTCAAACCGCCGAAAAGGTGCCAGACACCCTGCGGCCGTCACTGCCGCTCGATGTCGTCCGGCGTATCGGCCACGCCGTCGGGCCCGAGCGACCACAGGTGATATGTGACGGCCGCCAGGTCCCGGCCGGTCGGGTCGGGCGGCTCGTACACAAGCGGGTTGCCCCAGAGGTCGACGGGCGCCTCGCTGAGGTACGGGCCGTGCCAGGCGTCGTCGGGCACGGCGGGCGGCCGGCGGACGAGGGCCTCCAGGCCGCCCTCGGCCCCGGTCGGATAGTGGCCCACGTCCATGCGGTAGACTTCCAGGGCCTTGGCGGTCATGTCGAGCGTTTGATGAACCGTCAGGTCGCGGAACCACGTCACCTGCCGGTCACCGTAGTAGTAGACGGCGGCGCCGGCGACCCAGAGGACCACGCCGACGAGCAGCGTCAGGGCGGAGGCGACGATGCCGCCGATGGCCACGCCCCGGCCGCCCAGCGCCCCGCCGCTGCGGTTGACCTGCCGGAGGGCGATGATGCCCAGGACCAGGCCCACCAGCGACGTCACGCCGCACGTGCACAGGCCGCCGATGCCCAGGATCAGGCTGACCACCGCGAAACCGCTCGTCTTCGGTGCCGCGGCCGGGGGATACGGGGCGCCCGGCGCCTGGCCGGGGCCGGGAGGATGGGCGCCGGGCGGCGGCGGTTGGGACGGGGGCTGGTCGGTCATAATGTGCTCCTCCCATGGTGGCCGGGGCACCGCCCTGGCATTCTACTTCACATCGCCGGGACTCCGTCCCGGCCTACATGATTGCTCCTGGCGCACCTTGCGAACGGCAGAGGTGTCAGGCACCTTTCCGAACAGCAGAAAAGGCGCCAGACACCCAGTGCCAGACATCAGCTTACAGGCTGATATCCGCCTCGAGGTCCTCCTTGGCCGGATGGGCCGCCAGGATCGGGTCCACGTGCTCGGCCAGCAGCGCGTCGACCTGCCGGGGCGCCCGGCCGATGAAGCGCTCGGGCGCCAGTTCCGCGTCGACGTCCACGCGGGCGAAGAGCGGGTCGGCCTTCAGGCGCGCGAGCAGGTCGTTCTCGCCGCCCTCGGCCTTGACGCGCCGGGCCGCCGCGTGGCTGTGCGTCCGGATCGCCTCGTGCAGGGCCTGCCGGTCGCCGCCCGCGCGGACGGCCGCCATCAGGATGTTCTCGGTGGCCATGAACGGCAACTCGGCGTCGATGTGCCGGGCAATCATCTTTGGATACACAACTATGCCCTCGGCAATGTTCTGGTACAGGCGAAGAATGGCGTCGGCCAAGAGGAACCCTTCGCCGAGGACGAGCCGGCGGGCGGCCGAGTCGTCGAGCGTCCGCTCCAGCCACTGCTCGGCGGCGGTGGCGTCGGCCGCGGGGGCCAGGTGCATGAGCACGCGCGAAAGGCCCGTCATCCGCTCCGACCGCATCGGGTTCCGCTTGTACGCCATGGCCGAGGACCCCACCTGCGTGGTCTCGAACGGTTCCTCCAGTTCCTTGCGGTTCGCCAGCAGCCGCAGGTCGTTGGCGAACTTGTGGGCGCTCTGGGCGATGCCCGAGAGGACCGAGGTGACCTGGGCGTCGACCTTCCGCGTGTACGTCTGGCCGGTGACGGGCTGGACCTCGGCAAAGCCCAGTTTCTCGGCCACCAGGCGCTCCAGGCGAAGGACCTTCTGGTGGTCGCCGTCGAAGAGCCGCAGGAACGAGGCCTGCGTACCGGTGGTGCCCTTGATGCCGCGCAGCCGCAGGCCGTCGCGCATGGCCGTGGCGGACCGATAATCGAGGACCAGGTCCCACAGCCACAGGCAGGCCCGCTTGCCGAGCGTCGTGAGTTGGGCCGGCTGGTAATGCGTGAAGCCGAGGACGGCCAGGTCGCGGTGTTCGCGGGCGAAGCCGGCCAGGCCGCGGACCACGGCCGCCAGGCGGCGGGCCAGCAGGTCCAGCCCCCGGCGGATCGCCACCAGGTCGGCGTTGTCGCCGACGTCGCACGAGGTGGCCCCCAGGTGGATGATCGGCCGGGCGGCCGGGGCCTGCTCGCCGAAGGCGTGGACGTGGGCCATCACGTCGTGCCGCAGCGTGCGTTCCAGTTCCCGGGCGCGGTCGAAGTTGATGGTGTCGGCAGCGGCCCGCATCTGGTCCAACTGCTCGTCGGTGATATCGAGGCCGAGGGCCTGCTGGGCCTCGGCCAGGGCGATCCAGATGCGCCGCCACGTGCGGACGGTCTCGGCGGGGCTGAAGATGCGGAGCATCGCCTCGCCCGCGTACCGCGATACCAGGGGCGAGACGAATCGGTCCTGCGGCGAGGGCTGGGCGGTCATGGCGGTCCTCCGCTGGGCTGTCCGACCGGAAGCAGAGGATACCGCCGCGGGCGGCCGTGTGCCAGCAAAAGCGCCGGGGCGCGTGAGCGGCGCAGCGCTACTCGGGCGCCGCCCCGGTCATTGCGTCGGCCTTGGCGCGGAAGAACTCCAGCCACGCCCGCGTGATGGCCGGGCCGATGCCCGACTGCTGCCGCAGCACCTCGGGCGGCTCGCCCCAGTAGAACCCGATCCATCCGTCGGCCACCTGCCGCGACGCCTCGATGAACCGCTCCAGGTCCTCCAGCCCGCACTTCAGCGGAAAGATCTCCTCGATGACCACCGGCTTGCCTACGTCGTAGACGGCCAGGGCCCGCAGGGCCTTGTCCACCTCGCCCTTCCTGGGGTAGAAATGGACGCTGACGAAATCGAGCGGCCCGCCCACGTCCGGGGCGTAGAAGATCGGCTTCGCGTTGGGCCACACGTGCGACCACGGGATGACGCCCACCGTCACCAGGTGCCGCGCGTCGCGGGCCCGGATGGCCCCGACGAGTGTCTCGACCCACGCCTTGGCCACCTCGTTGCGCGAGCGGCCGGCCAGGTTCAGGGTGATGCGCTGAACGAAGTGCTTGCCGCCGAACTCTCCCGCCAGCCACTCCGTGGCCGGCTTGCCCTTGCCCGGCAGGATGGGTTCATTCATCAGGTCGTAGCAGAAGATGGCGGGGCTGTCGGCACAGGTTTCGGCGACGGCCTGCCAGAACCGCGCCTGGACGGCCCACCGGCCGGCCTCGTCAAGGGCGTCGTACCACGCCGGCACGTCCTGCTTGTGATAGCAGCCGAGGCCCGTCAGGTCGAGGTACAGGCCCTCGCGCTCCGCCAGGCGCACGAGGTCGGCCAGGCGCGCCAGCGACGCCGCGTTCGGCCGGTCGGGCGCCTCCATGAACCTGCCCAGTTGCAGGTGGATGCGGGCGACGTTCGCCCCGAGGGCCCGCATCTCGCGGAAATCCTCTTCGATGGCGGGCCACTCGGTGTCCCAGTAATCCTCGAGCAGCCGGCCGCCGCGGTCGTGGTCGTAGTTGAACCCCCACGGGACGAACCGCCGGCCGGTGCCCGCCAGGACGAACGAGCGGCCGTCGTCGGCCACGCGGACCGGCGGCATGGCGGGCGCCGCCTCGGCCGCGCCGCCGACGGAGTCGGTTCGCACGGCCTCGGCCGGTCCGGTCTCGGGCGCGCCGCAGCCGAGGGCGAGGACGGCGGCCGACAGGACGGCCGTCGCGATGAGGGGTTCGCGATGGATCGACATGGGTTGCTCCTCCCGGAAACGCCTGGCCGCACGGCTTTCACGTGTCGGGGTGCCACGGAGTGCGTGCACTCCGTGCCGCTCGCACCGATTGGCAAGCAATCGGTGGCACCCGGCGTGTTCCTTCCGCGTCGCGCGCCACGATTGTACCGTCGCGGCGCGGGCAAAGCGCGTTCCCGAGAACCGTGCGCGGCGCGCATAAAAAAAGCGACCCGCCACGCGGGCGGCCGCCGCTCGTGTCCCTTCCGTCCGGCCCGTCACGCGACGATGTCGGTCGCCTCCTCGATGACACGGACCGTCGCCGCCAGGTTGAACGGCTTGGCCAGGCACCCGTCGAACCCTTCGCTGAGGCGCTGGCGGACGCGTTCGTCGAGGGGCTCGGCCTCGACGGCGATGACGCGCGTGGCCACCAGGTCCGGGTCGGCCTGCAGGGCGGCCCGCATCTCCCGGGCCCGGATGCCGGCCAGGCCCGTATCGAGCAGGATGACGTGCGGGCGGGTCTGGCGGGCCAGCAGCCCGGCCTCGAACACGCCCGTTGACACCTGGACGCGGTAATCGAAGCCGCTTTCCAGGGCCACCCGGAGGGCATCGGCGGCCTCATAATCGCCCGTGAGGATCAGGACCCGCGTCATGGCCCCGTCCAGGCCGCGCAGGGGGATACCGTGGGCCTTCATGAACCGGATGAGGGATTCACGGGGAATGCGACGGTCGCGCGACCCCGGAATCTTGAAGCCGCGCAGTTTGCCGCTATCGAACCACTTAGAAACCGTCCGCGGAGCAACGCCGCACAGGCGCGCTACCTCCCCCGTGGTTAGAACGTCCTTCATCGCACTTCCCCCGGTGCGAACTACCCCTCGCACAACCCCCTTGTACCGTGTGCCGCCTACTCCCAAGACGGCAACAGGCAGAAGCACTATACCACACAAAACGCGCCCAGTCAAATGGAGCACGTCGTAAATACCTGCAAGAGGGACACTTACAGGCCGCGCAGTCGGCGCAGACGGCAAAGTCCGCCTATCTTCACGCGCCCGCCGGCCCGCCCACGCTCACGCCAGGCCAAGCCGTCGGGCCGCTTCGGCGGCGTCCAGGCCGCGGACCCGCACGTCTTTCTCCGGCCGCGTCGGGCCGCGGACCACCTCGACGTCGGCCGGCCGGACGCCCAGCGCCCGGGCCAGCAGCCGGCACAGGGCCTTGTTGGCGGCCCCTTTTTCGGGCGGCTGGCGGACCCGGACCTTCAGGCGGTTGCCGAGGGGGCCCGCGATGCGGTCGCGCGACGCCCCCGGCACCACCTTGACGGCGATGAGCGATCCACCTTCCTGCCCGGTCACGATGGCCATCCGACCTCCTGTCCCGCGTGTGGCCCGGCCGGCTTGCCCGGCCGGGAGGAACGGCCCGCGGCTGTCTGTCGCACCCCCGGCCGGACGAGCCGGCCGGGCCACACCGGCTGGCCGGGATGGCGCGCTGCGTATGGGCCGCGCGGGGCACCCGGGCTACTGGTAGTCCAGCCGGCGGAGGTCGTCTTCCTCCAGGCCGAAATGGTGCCCGATTTCGTGCAGGACGGTCCGCCGGACCTGCTCGCGGACGGCTTCGTCGAAATCGCCGCCGGGGCCGATCTCCTGCCGCACCACCGCCAGGATCGGTTCGCGGTAGATGTCGATCCGGT
>Ga0180434_10010084_pt1 | contig 10176 bp, 6 predicted proteins | sample SS_ome_7_FD_132453 | JGI IMG/M metagenome (GOLD analysis project Ga0180434, IMG submission 132453) | Hypersaline lake sediment archaeal communities from the Salton Sea, California, USA - SS_1_D_2 metaG | ecosystem: Environmental > Aquatic > Non-marine Saline and Alkaline > Hypersaline > Sediment... | reverse complement strand
TCACAAAAACGACGGGCTCCTCCAGCCTCTGGTTTGAGCACGATGCCGACGAGGAGCCCCCTACCGCGTAAGCGGGCCACGTACGGACTTCGGATTTGCTGCAGGCGCCCCGTCAGGTACTCCCCCAACTCAGCCGCCCGTTCGCACAGATGCTCGTCGACGATGACCTTGAGCGCCTCGCGCGCGATCACGCAGGCAAGCGGGTTGCCCCCAAATGTCGAGCCGTGGTCACCCGGTCCAAAAACGCCCAGGACCTCTTTCGAGGCCAACACCGCCGAGACCGGGTACATCCCTCCCGAAAGCGCCTTGCCCAACATCACCACGTCGGGGCGCACATCCTCGTGCTCGCAGGCCAGAAGCTTGCCGGTACGGCCCAGACCACTCTGAATCTCGTCGGCGAGCATGAGCACGTTGTGCTCGTCGCAGATCTCTCTCGCGCGCCGGACGTACCCATCGGGCGGGACCACGACGCCGCCCTCGCCCTGAATCGGCTCAAAGAGAAAACCCACCGTGTTGGGCGTGATCGCCCGTTCCAGCGCGTCGGCATCGCCGTAGGGGATCAACCTGAAACCGGGCGTGAAAGGGCCAAAGCCATCGCGATACTGCTCGCTTGGCGAGAAGGTGACGATGGTGATCGTGCGGCCGTGAAAATTGCCGCTACAGGCGATGATCTCGGCCTGGTCGTCCGACACGCCCTTGACCGTGTAGCCCCACTTGCGGGCCGCCTTGAGCGCGGTCTCCACCGCCTCTGCGCCAGAGTTCATCGGCAGCATCATCTCGTAGCCCGTCAGCTCGCACAACTCTTGCGCCAGCAACGGGAGCTGATCGTTGCGAAAAGCCCGCGAGGTCAGCGCCAGCTTCTGGGCCTGCTCGACCATCGCCTGCACGATGCGCGGGTGGCAATGGCCCTGGTTGACGGCCGAATAGGCTGAAAGGCAATCCAGGTACTTGTGCCCCTCCACGTCCCACACCCAGGCCCCTTCCGCCCGCGTGATGACAACGTCGAGAGGTTTATAGTTATGAGCGTTGTACTGATCTTCCAACGCAATGTAATCCTGTGTCCTCAATGCAGTGTCCACGTTTCACTCCTCTTGATCATATAGCAGTTAGCGCCGGACGCGAGGGGCGTCCGGCGCTATGTTACCACAATTTAGTAAATTGGGAAATCGGCACATCCGCCGACTACCAATCTATAAACCGCTGTGGTATAATGCAGACACCGATGAATGAGTTTGTCCACCTCCACGTGCACAGCGAATACTCACTTCTCGATGGGCTTAGCAGTTGCCAGGAACTGGCCAAGTACGCCGTCGAACTGGGTATGCCGGCCCTGGCCCTCACCGATCACGGCGCGATGTACGGCGCGATCCAGTTCTACAAGGCGTGCAAAGCAGCCGGCATCAAACCCATCATCGGTATGGAGACGTACGTGGCCCCCCGAGGACGTCGCGACCGGCATCCCCAGCAAGATCGCACGGCCCATCACCTGGTGCTCCTGGCCCAGAACGACACAGGCTACCACAACTTGATGCAGTTGGCCACGATCGCGCAATTGGAAGGCTTTTATTACAAACCGCGCATCGACAAAAAAGCCCTGGCCGAACACGCCGATGGTTTGATCGTCCTTTCCGGCTGTGGCTCCTCAGAGATCGCCCGCCTGATCAAGGACGGACGGAGCGACGAAGCGCGCCGCACCATCGCCTGGTATCGAGACGTCTTTCCAGGCCGCTATTATCTGGAGATCCAGGAACACGATATTCCCGAACTCGCCCCCGTCAATCGCCAACTCGTCGCCTTTGCCCGCGAGTTCGATCTGCCATTGGTCGCCACCAACGACGTACACTACACCCGCCGTAAAGACGCATCCATTCACGACGTGCTACTGTGCATCCAGACCGGCAAGACGGTCAACGAAGCCAACCGCATGCGTATGGACGGCGACAGCTTTTACCTCAAAAGCGCCGACGAGATGGCGGCCCTCTTTCCCGATACACCCGAGGCGCTGACGAACACACTGCGCATCGCAGAGATGTGCGAACTGGAACTCGAATTCGGCAATTACCACCTGCCTCTCTTCGAGGTTCCAGCGGGGTACGACGCCCAATCCTACCTGCGCCATCTGTGCGAAGAGGGGTTGCAACGAAAATACACCCAAATCACGCCCGAAATCCGTCAGCGTCTCGACTACGAACTGGACATCATCCACCGGATGGGGTTCGACACCTACTTTCTCATCGTCTGGGACCTGTGCCGCTTCTCTCAGGAGCAAAATATCTGGTGGAACGTGCGCGGATCGGGAGCCAGCTCCATCGTCGCCTACAGCCTCAACATCACCAATCTGGAGCCGTTGCAGCACGGTTTGATCTTTGAGCGCTTCCTCAACCTGGGCCGCGTGACCATGCCCGACATTGACCTGGACTATCCCGATGACCAGCGCGATCAACTGATCCGCTACACCATCGAAAAGTACGGGCAGGAACAGGTGGCCCAGATCATCACCTTTGGCACCCTGGGCGCCAAGGCAGCCATCCGCGACACCGGGCGGGCGCTCGACTACCCCCTGCCAGAGGTCGATCAGATCGCGCGCCTGGTGCCAACCGGCCCCAAGGTGAAACTGGATTGGGCGCTGAAACAAGTGCCCGAATTGCGAGAACGATACAAAAACCAAGAGCACATCCGACGGCTGATCGACACCGCCCGCGGCGTCGAAGGGAACGTGCGCCACGCCAGCACGCACGCCGCCGGCGTCATCGTCTCGGACGCGCCCCTGGTCACATACGCCCCCCTGAACCGCCCCACGCGCGGCGACGGCGGCGAGATCGGCGTCGTCACCCAGTACACGATGGAGGAACTGGACGAGCTGGGGATGCTGAAGGTCGACTTTTTGGGCCTTTCCACCCTGACCGTCATGCGCCACGCCTGCCGCCTGATCCGCGAGCGGCACGAGGTAGAACTGGACCTGGACAACATCCCCATCGACGACACGCGCATCTACGATCTGCTCTCGCGGGGAGACGTGATGGGCATTTTCCAGGTGGAGGGTCAGGGGATGCGGCGCGTGCTGATGAAGATGCAACCCAGCAAGTTCGATCACGTCATCGCCACCATCAGCCTCTTCCGCCCCGGCCCGATGGAGTACATCGACGACTACATTGACCGCATGCACGGTCTCAAGCCGGTCGAGTACCACCATCCCAGTCTGGAGCCGATCCTGCAGGAAACCTACGGCATTATTGTTTATCAAGAACAGATCATTCGCCTCCTGACGGATATCGCCGGCTACTCGGCTCCCGACGCCGACCTGATCCGGCGCGCAGTGGGCAAGAAGAAAAAAGCCGCCCTCCTCAAACATCGGGCTTCGTTCGTCGAGGGAGCGATAGAACACGGCGGCCTGCCCCGTGAGGCTGCCGAGGCGATTTTCAGCGACATTGAATATTTCGCTCGCTACGGCTTTAACAAGGCCCATGCCGCCGACTATGCCGTCCTCACCTGCCAGACGGCATATCTCAAGGCGACGTACCCGGTCGAATATATGACCGCGCTGCTCAGCGTCGAGCGACACAACACCGAAAAGGTGGGCATCCTCATCGCCGAGTGCCGCCGTATGGGGATCGAGGTATTCCCTCCCGACATCAACGCTTCCGGCCTCGATTTCACCATCGAGAAACAGGCCGACGGCGCGCCAGCGATCCGCTTTGGAATGGGGGCGATCAAGAACGTCGGCGAAGGGCCGGTCGAGACGATCCTGGCCGCCCGCCAGACCAAAGGGGTTTTCCGAGATCTGGGCGATTTCTGCCGCCGCGTCGACCTGCGACAGGTCAACCGGCGCGCGTTGGAAAGCCTGATCAAGGTAGGCACGCTGGAACTCTTCGGCACGCGCGCGCAACTGCTCCCTATCGTAGAACGCATCGTCGGGTTGAGCGCCAATTTGCATCACGCCCAAGACGTGGGCCAGATGAGCCTGTTCGGCGAGACCACAGGAGTACAACTGGCCGTGGAAGAGAATTTACTACCTCCACTTTCCAAGGCTCCCCAGGTCCCCCAGAAAGAAGCCCTGGCCTGGGAAAAAGACCTGGTCGGCGTCTACATCTCTGAGCATCCACTGACCCAACCGCTGCTTCGATTGCAGGACGTCGTGACCGCCAACACCGGTACGTTGGGCGAGGTTACAAGCAGACAGCCGGTCGTCGTCGCCGGGATGGTGCAGCGTGCCCGTCGCCACATCACAAAGAAGGGAGACGAGATGGCTTTCGTGACCCTGGAAGATTTGCACGGCGCCTGCGACGTCATCGTCTTTCCGCGAGTATGGGAGAAGACAAAACATCTCTGGCAACCAGAACGCATCCTGGTCGTCGGCGCCAAAGTCGACGCCGGGCGACGAGACGAACCGAGCCTGTTGTGCAACTGGGTCAAAACGCCCGACGAGGTAACGGTCCCGTCCGAGCCGCCCTCCCGCCAACAACCGAGCCAGCCATCGAGGGAACACCGCCCCACCCCACCCTCGCCGCGCACCATCCGCGTGACGTTGACTCGCGGCCAAGAACAAGCCCAGGATGTGAAGAGACTGCATCAGGTTCACAGCTTGATGGTAGAACACTCGGGCCGAGATCATTTCATCATCCAAGTGCAGGGCGGCCCAAACGGCCCGGTCGAACTGGCGTTCCCGAACGACACGACCCACTGCTGCCCTGAACTGACACGGAAACTGACTGCCATCGTCGGAGCGGAGGCAGTACAAGTAGAACAAGGAGCAAGATAAGATGAAAGGACCGGCTCGCGTACAAGCTGCCCTAAAGACGGCAGGACTGGAGATCGACACCATAACGCTGCAAAAGAGCGCACGCACGGCGCAATTAGCCGCCGACGCGCTCGGCGCCCCCCTGGGCAGCATCGTCAAATCGCTGCTCTTTCTGGCCGACGGAGAGCCGGTACTGGTGCTGGTGGCGGGCGACCGACGGGCCGACCCGATCAAATTGAAGAAATTACTGGGAGCGCGGAGGGTGATGATCGCCGACGCCGAGCGCGTGAAACAAGAGACGGGTTTCAGCATCGGCGGCGTACCGCCTGTCGGACACCAGCAACCGCTGTCAACGTGGATCGATAGCTCGCTGGCCCGCTTCGAGACGGTCTATGCGGCGGCCGGTCATCCCCGCACCGTGTTTCCGCTCCCATTCGATACACTCGTGCAGATCACCGACGGCCACGTAACCGACGTGGCAGAGGATCCAGCATAAGGAGGAAAAGAAACGATGAAAATCGGTATTTTGACAGGCGGAGGGGATGTCCCCGGCCTGAATCCTTGCATCAAAGCATTGGTCTACCGGGCCATTGACGAGGGGCACGAGGTAGTGGGCATCCGTCGCGGCTGGCGCGGATTTCTCTTCTACAACCCGGACGACGCAGCCACCCACGACGAGTACATTATGCATCTCGACAAGCTCATTGTGCGCAGCATCGACCGCTTCGGCGGCACCTTTCTACACACTTCGCGCACCAATCCCAGCCGCGTGCCTCCCTCTCATGCGCCGGATTTTCTGCATCCTGAAGAGGAAACAGACAACACTCAAACGCTCGACTTTACCGAACACGTGTTGAAGGTACTGGAATATCTCCATATTGACGTATTGATTCCCATCGGCGGGGAGGATACGTTGGGATACGGCTCTCGCATCCACCGCGAGGGATTCCCCGTCATCAGCATCCCCAAAACGATGGACAACGATGTCTTTGGCACCGATTTCTGTATCGGTTTTTCCACCGCCGTCACCCGGAGCGTGGAATACATCCATCAATTGCGCTCCACGACCGGCTCCCACGAGCGACTTGGCGTGGTCGAGCTTTTCGGACGACACTCGGGCGAAACCTCGCTCATCTCTGCCTACCTCTCCGGCGTGGATCGGGCCATCATCTCCGAAGTCCCCTTCGACATCGAGAAATTGGCCGACCTGCTGATTCAGGACAGACAGGCCAACCCCAGCAATTACGCGATGATGACCATTTCGGAAGGCGCTCACGAGATCGGCAAACAAGTCATCCAGACTGGCGTCGCTGACCCCTACGGCCACAAGAAATTAGGCGGCATCGGCGCGGTCACGGCAGAGAAGCTGGAGCGGATGACGGGCGTGAAAACGATGTGCCAGGAACTGGCTTATTTGATGCGCTCAGGCGCGCCAGACGCGCTCGACATTATGGTCGCCATCAACTATGCCAACACCGCGCTCGACCTGCTCGCCATCGGAAAAACCGGGCGTATGGTCGCGCTGCGAGACGGACGCTACACAGACGTCTCGGCCGACTCGCCCACACTGGGAGTCAAGCACGTGGACGTGCGGGCGCTCTACGACACAGACAACTACCGGCCCAAGGTGTGGCACGCGCTGAGTAAGCCGATGTTCCTGTATTAGAAGATTGAGGAGGCCGGTTTCTGGGAGAGATGAGATGAAACGTATTGGGGTGCTGACGAGCGGAGGGGATAACCCGGGGCTTAACCCCTGCATCCGGGCTGTGGTGCGTATGGGGATTCACCTGGGCCTGAAAGTAATGGGGGTCCGTCGGGGGTATGTCGGTTTGATCAACGGCGACGTTGACGAGATGGACGCCCGCTCGGTGGGCGGCATCATCGGCCGCGGGGGCACGATCCTGGGCACGGCCCGCTGTCCCGAGTTTCAGGAACCCAAAGGAAGACGGGAGGCACTGCGCACGCTGAACCGCTTCGACATGGACGGCCTGGTCGTCATCGGCGGCAACGGCTCTTTGACCGGCGCGCTGGAACTGTGGCGAATGGGCTTTCCGACTATCGGCATCCCCGGCACCATCGATAACGACATCAATGGCACCGACATCTCTATCGGTGTGGACACGGCGCTCAACACCATCCTGGACGCCATTGATAAAATCAAGGACACGGCCTCCTCGCACAAACGGGCCTTTCTCATCGAGACGATGGGGCGCCATTCGGGTTACCTGGCCCTGGCGAGCGGCGTCGCCGGTGGAGCGGAGATGGTGCTGATCCCGGAGATAGAAACGACGATCGAGGAGATCTGCCAGATGGTCGAGGATGCTTATGTCCGAGGAAAAGCGCACTGCATCATCGTCGTCGCCGAAGGATGGCGGCCCGGGACCCAGGAACTGGCCCGGCAATTGCGCAAGCGGCAGGATGAACTGGGCTTTTCGGTGCGGGTCACGCAACTGGGCCACGTTCAGCGGGGCGGCGCGGCCAGCGCCTTTGACCGCATCCTGGCCACCCGGATGGGCGCGGCAGCCGTGCGCGAACTGATCGCCGGAAACGCCGGGAATATGGTCGGATGGGTCAAAAGCGCCCCGGCTCTCACCCCCCTGGAAGAAGCGGTCGCCTTCCAGAAAGAGATCAACGTGGAGCTGTACGAGCTATCCGGGCTTATGGAAAAGTAGGGAGCGCCACTACACAATCATCGGCTCTCGATACAGCCCAAAGACCTCCCGAAAAACGTCCATAACCTCCTGCAACGTGGCATAGGCTCGCACGGCGTCGAGAATATATGGCATCGTGTTCTCGGTGCCCTGAGCAGCGAGGCGCAGCCGGTCGAGCGCCTGGCCCACGGCCCCGTTATCCCGCTCCTCCTTCACCTGTGCCAGTCGAGCACACTGTCGCTCGTATCCCTGGGGATCCATCCGCAGCAGCGGAATCTTGATCGGCTCGTCCGCCGCGAACTTGTTGACGCCCACCAAAACGCGCCGTCCCTCGTCTATCTCTCGCTGGTAGCGGTAGGCGGCGTCGGCGATCTCTTGCTGAAAGAAGCCGACCTCGATGGCCGGGAGGACTCCGCCCAACGTTTCGATCTGCTCAAAGTAGTCGTAGGCCTGCCGCTCGATCCGATCGGTGAGGGCTTCGATGGCGTAGGAGCCGCCCAATGGATCTATGGTGTTGGTCACGCCGCTCTCGTGGGCGATGATCTGCTGAGTGCGCAGCGCGATGGTGACGGCGCTCTCGCTGGGGAGCGCCAACGCCTCGTCCAGGCTGTTCGTGTGCAGCGATTGGGTGCCGCCCAGCACCGCGGCCAACGCCTGGATCGCCACCCGCACCACGTTGATCTCCGGCTGCTGCGCGGTGAGCGAGCAGCCCGCCGTCTGGGTGTGAAAGCGCATCCACCAGGAGCGAGGGTTCTGCGCGCCGAACGTGTCGCGCATCTCTCGCGCCCAGATGCGTCGAGAAGCGCGGAACTTGGCGATCTCTTCCATAAAATCATTGTGGCAGTTAAAAAAGTAGGAGAGACGCGGCGCAAAGGCATCCACGTCCAGCCCGCGTTCCAGCGCCCAGCGGACGTACTCCATCCCATCGGCCAGGGTGAAGGCCAATTCCTGTGCCGCCGTCGAGCCTGCCTCCCGGATGTGATAACCGGAGATAGAGATGGTGTTCCACTTTGGCAGGCGCTGGGTGCCGAACTCGACCGTGTCGGTCACCAGCCGCATCGAAGGCTTGGGCGGGAAGATGTATTCCTTCTGGGCAATGTACTCTTTGAGAATATCGTTCTGGATGGTGCCACCGAGCTTTTGCATCGGCACGCCCTGCTTCTCGGCGGCGGCGATGTACATCGCCCAGATGACGGCCGCCGGGCTGTTGATGGTCATCGAGGTGGTCACCCTGTCCAGAGGGATGTCCTGGAAGAGGAGCTCCATATCGCGCAACGACGAGATGGCGACGCCGCACTTGCCAAACTCTCCCTCGGCCTCTGGCGCGTCGGTGTCGTAGCCCATCAAGGTGGGCAGGTCGAAGGCCGTCGAAAGGCCGGTCTGTCCCTGCTCCAGCAGGTATTTGAAACGAGCGTTCGTCTCCTCGGCGGTGCCGAACCCGGCGAACATGCGCATCGTCCACAATCGCCCGCGGTGCATCGTGGGATGGACGCCCCGGGTGAACGGATACTCACCGGGGAAGCCCAATTGCTCCATATAATCCCCATCCACGTCCAGCGGCGTATACAGCCGCTCGACGGGTTCGCTAGACGTCGTGATAAACTCGTCGGCTCGCTCGCCGAACCGATCGAGGGTTTCTTGCAACGTGGTCTGCTCCCAGCGCTGGCGCGCCTGGCGGACGTCATCCTGGTTCATAGGTTCTTTACCTCCCATAGTTACTGCAATTATACATTAACCGGCCAAAAGGGAAAATCATTGCACAGATCGCTTACCATCGTTCCACAATCGCCTGCCCCTCCATCCCCAGCACCCACTGGGCAAACTCGCGGGTCTCGCCGGTCGGCTCGGCCATAGCTGCCAGGTAGAAAGAGCGCGCGAGAGGGTAGCTTCCATCGGAAACGGCAGCCCGGTTCGGGTAGACGCCCTCGACGGGCAGCGCCCGCACGCGCCCATCCAGCCAGCGCGCCGAGACGTAGCCAATAGCGCCGGGAGTGCGCGCCACGTACCCGATGACGGTCGCGGTGGACGGCATCGCCACAGCAGCGAGCGTCACATCGTGGGCGCCCAGCACAGAATTCTCGAAGGCGGCGCGGGTGCCGGAACCCTCCTCACGGCTGACGACGGTGAGCACCTCCCCACCCCACTCCTGCACCCGACCGCGGAAGATGTCCTGCAAGTGCACCAACCCGATCTCGGTGAGCAATGAGGTAGGATGAACAACGACGGCGATGCCATCCCGCCCAAAGGGATGCGACCATGGTATTTTCTCCTCCTCGTCATCCGTTTCAAGCCACGAGAGCAATGCCAGATCCGCTCCGCCGATCCGCAGCGTCTCTTCGGCCACCGCGGAATCAAAAACCACTGTCTGAACCGTGACCCAGGGATGAGAAGCCTCGTAAGCGGCGGCCAGTTCCCCTGCCAGCGGCCCGCAGGAATCCGCAGCGACCAGGCGCAACATGACAGGCTCGCGAGTGACGACGAGGGGTTGAGGTGCGCAAGCAGCCAGGAAGAAGAGAGCGCAGAAAATGGACAGCAGGAAATAAAAAAGACGAACGTGCGTGCAATTCAGATCGTGCTCAAGAGATATTGGCATCAGTATTGACCTCGACTTTCACCGTCAGGCGGCATTATACCGCGTATTCCAGGGGCAAACAAGTTTCGGCGCGCGACCGTATCAAGTTGGGGACACCTCCCGAAAAGCAGAGGCAGGCCACTGAAGGGCGAGTCCGCGGAAGAGTTGAGCCATCGGTAGCTTGTGCACCTCGTAGCCAGCTAGTTCCAGCGGAC
>Ga0180434_10010082_pt1 | contig 10178 bp, 7 predicted proteins | sample SS_ome_7_FD_132453 | JGI IMG/M metagenome (GOLD analysis project Ga0180434, IMG submission 132453) | Hypersaline lake sediment archaeal communities from the Salton Sea, California, USA - SS_1_D_2 metaG | ecosystem: Environmental > Aquatic > Non-marine Saline and Alkaline > Hypersaline > Sediment... | reverse complement strand
TCCCAATCAGGGCATCGGCATCGTAGAAAATATCCAGGAAGAGAATTATTTCGGGGAGAGCTTTTGTATATTTCATGTCAGAATTTTAGCCAACGACACCCTTGTCCTGGTTCCCTCCTCGAATGCGCAAGAGATTGGAATCCGAAGGCCCATCTCCGAGGGCGCCGTCGAGAAAATATTCAGTTTGATCGGCAATGGTGTCGTGGATGTCACCATGAATTGGAAGGGGCGATACAAAGAGCACGTGAATCTCATGAAATCAGGTCAGATGCGGGATATGATTCTTGTTCTGAAAAGCCTGTATTATTTGAATCTGATAAAGCCCCTGTCCTTCCGTGAAAAAAAGATGATGGAGAAAGCCAAAGATCTTATCGCCACCGAAATTTCCGAGGTTTCCGATATTCCTTTTGATTTGATTGAACAAAAGATCATGGATTCGCTGTCCACATGCTTCGAAAATACAGAACCCCAATTCGATTCCTGACCATAAAGATGCCTCTTCCTGCCTTTTACTTCTAAGGCCCAGAGAAGCCTATCCCAACCGATTGAGTAATGAAACCGCAAGCCAGACTCATCACCAAGAATAAGAAGGCCTTCTTCAACTATGACATACTCGAAACTTTTGAAGCCGGCATTGCCCTTTTGGGAACAGAAGTCAAGTCTGTCAGAGAAGGGCGGATCAGCCTCAAGGAAAGCTATGCTGAAATCAAGGACGGGGAAGCCTTCCTTGTCAACTGCCATATCAGCCTCTACGAGGCGGCTAACAGGTTCAACCATGACCCCTTGAGAGAACGAAAACTGCTTTTGCATAAAAGAGAAATCAAACGTCTTTCGGGAAAGATCAGGGAAAAGGGATTGACCCTTGTGCCCACCCGCATCTTGATCAACGAGAAAGGCCGGGTGAAAGTCGAAATCGGCCTGGCCAAGGGTAAGCGGGCCTATCAGAAGAGGGATGCGATTCGTGAACGGGATCGAGACAGGGAGATGAGGGCGGAACTCAAGAAGTGGAAGAGGTAAAAGCGTTAGGGGCGATTCGCTGTGTTCGGCGAAGACCCTGCCGCCCACTCCATGCTCCTTACACAGACAACATTTTCCCTTGAGTAAGGTCTCCCCTCGGCGTGTGGCTCACACGGGTTGTGACTCGCTTAAATCTTGTGCCTAGCAAGCCCCTGTCAGTGATGCGGTCCATCAAATTTTTGCGCCTTTGGTATCCTCACCCGAGCGGAATCCATTTGAGTCGGAGGTTCAGCGTACAAATACGTACTTGAATAAAAAGCACAGATGAATTCGAAGGGATGTCTACGCTCATCTCAGATTTTTAACGCCGCATCCCCACCCATTTATCCCATATATTATAGGATTCCCCTACAATGATTCTTCAACCGTCTCAAAACTTGATTGTGTGAAACCATTTCACCTTGGCCTTTTTTATTCGTGTAACAACTCTGTTTGCCATGCCCGGTGCTCGAAACATTTCGACGGGTCAACTGCGTTGCCTTTCTTCCTCGACATTTCGGGCAGGCTGGCTTAGGTTGGGCCGGATTCTTCAAATTCGTTTTGGCCATCCCTTCGGGTTCATCTTTTGTTGCGGTACTGGACACCCAGGTACTCATTATTACAATGAACCGAATCGGGGAGGATTAGAGGCTGAGCGTGATGATGAGCGGGGCGTGGTCAGAGGGTTTGGGCTGGCGGCGGCGTCTCGGCCACAGGTCGACTTCGACATCCTCCACTTTTGCGATGAGAGAGTGGGTGCAGAGGGCATAGTCGATCCTCATCCCCTCATCTTTCCATATCGCTCCGCCTATGTAATCCCACCAAGTGAATTGTCTCTTTTTTGGGTATTTATGCCTGAATGTATCGAACAACCCCCAGCTCATCAACTCTTCGAAGACAGCCCTCTCCGTGGGGAGTGTCCCGATGGCGCCTTTGAGCGCTATGGGATCGTGGACATCCGCATCCTCTCGGGCCACGTTGAAGTCACCGACGATGAGAAGGGAATCTTCAGGAGTGTGGTGATCCTTCAAGTGTGTCGTGAGTTTATGGTACCAGTCCTGTTTGTAATGGAATTTGTCCTCACCCTCCAAACCCCCGTGGGGTGCGTAGATGTTGATGAGGTGAATTCCCTCAACCTGCGCGGCCAAAAATCGTTTCTGTTCATCCGCTGTATCTCCAGCAAATCCCTTTTGTGCCTTTTCCAAAGGCTGTTTGGTACAGATGGCCACGCCGTTGTACGTCTTTTGTCCGAACACTTCACAGTGAAATCCCAATTGTTCGAAGTCGGTCAGGGGAAACTGCTCGTCGACAGCCTTAAGCTCTTGAAAACAAATAACATCCAGATCATCTCCCCTGTGTTGTATCCATTCGATAACCAGGTCTTTCCTCACTCTGATGGAATTCACGTTGAAGGTACAGATCTTCATGTGTCATTTCTCCAGTCGGCCTGTCAGCTTTATGGCTTCGATCATACTCCTCGGATTCGCTTCGCCCTTACCGGCGATGTCAAAGGCTGTGCCGTGGTCGGGGGAAGTGCGGACAAAGGGCAGCCCCAAAGTCACATTGACTCCTTCGTCAAAGGCCACCAGTTTGAACGGAATGAGCCCCTGATCATGGTAGAGAGCGATAACGACCGTTTCCGGCTCTCCGAATGCCTGGCGGAAGACCACATCAGGAGGAAAGGGCCCCTGGATAGCCATCCCCTTCTTCTGGGCGTCCACAATGGCGGGGGAGATTATTTCGGATTCCTCTGTGCCCAGCAGGCCCTCTTCCCCAGCATGAGGGTTCAGTCCTGCAACCAGGAAACGGCGGGCTCTGAGCTTTTTGCCGGAAAGTGATTGCTCCAAACGCAGAAAAAATTCGAACAGATCGTTTTTATTGATTTTTTGGATTGCCTCTGTGAGCCGAAGGTGATGGGAAAAGAGAGCGACTTTGAGTTTTGCCGACCAAAAGGACATGATGGCTTGGGGAAAGATTTGACCGAGGTACTCCGTGTGTCCTGCGTAGGAGATTCCTGCCATACTCCACGAGTGCTTGGATATTGGGGCTGTCACGAGAGAATGGATGAGCCCTTCCCGGGTTTTTTTCACGGCTTCCTCGAAAAACAGAAAGGAGGCTTTGCCGTTAATGGCGGATGGCGATCCCCTGTGCACTGTTTGGACCGGGTTTTCCACTTCATACAGAGAAAATTGCGGTCCTTGGATACTCTGTATCGTTGTGCAGGTTGGGATGTCGAGGGTCAATCCAAGAGACCGTTGCTCCTCCTCGACCACACGACGGGATCCAAAGAGAACAAAGCGGACTTCTGGAAGCAGTGATAACTGAGCTAAAGCTTTGAGTGTGATCTCGGTTCCGATTCCTCCCGGATCCCCCAAGGTGATCCCGATTGTGCGGAGGGTCATTTTCTCGTTCTGGTCGAGGTTTTCCTTGTTGAAGAACTCGGTGCCCGCCCTCTTCTTGGCTCTGGCTTTTCCTCCAGTTTGAGAAGATACTTTATGGCGTGTTTGAATATCAGGAGGTTGGGTTCATCTGTGCGGTTGAGCTTGATACAGTCTTTGTCGTACCATTCGATGAGCCCTTCTACCCTTTCTCCATCCGTGAGCACGACTGCCACAGGCGTCTTTTTGTTCATCTGCTTGAGGTAATAGTAGTTCTCGGCATGGGTGTCATAGGCAGGATGCGACTTCTTTTTTGTGCTCTCACGAGCCATTCTTTCTTTGTATTCAGAAATATTGGGACGAATAAGCTTCCTGTTCATGGCTGCTTTCTCCGAGAATTAGTAATGCTTGCTAAGAGGAATTTTTATTTGACTCAAATTATACCACTTAATTCGGAAAAACACAACACGAGTCAAGAATTCGGATTAGTAGATCATGGGCTTTATGGCCCGGTACCAGTTCTTGGCCAGTTCTTTGTATCCCTCCTTGGAGGGGTGAATACCTGGGAGAAGATCCGGTTGGCGCGAGAAGAGATAATGGTTGTCAACGAGGGCAAGGCCGTTGTCTTTCGCCAGTTTAAAGATACGCGGATTGATTTCAGTATCGACTCTCTGTCGGGAGCTTCGGCTGAAGGGAAATGAGACGCCCTCCGGGATAGGGGGGATGGTGGCCAGGACGACCTTCGTCGGCTTGCCTGCACGCGTCTTGAACTGGGAAAAAATGTGGGTGATAGCGGTCATATTGGCCTCGAACTGGTCCACAGAGGTCTTGTCGCTGTCCTCTCGCACATCATTGGTCCCCAACTGGAGGAGGACAAAATTGGGCTGCTTCCCGGCCATCTCTGCCGCGTTTTCTTTCAGAAATTCGAGATATTCACCAGATGTATTCCCGTCCCTGCCGTAGTTGAGAACTTGAACCCGCAGGCCGTCGCCCCTGAGGCTCCGCTGGAGGTACCGGGGATATTCGGCTGCTGTGATGCTGTCTCCGGCACAGAGGATGATCACGCCGGGCGGCGAAGAGGAACAGGAATAAAGATAGGCAAGGGTTAGAATCATAAATCCGATGAGACATGACTTTAATTTCTCGCAAAGACGCAATTTGTTCATAGGCACGTTCATGGTTCTATTGAATTCGTTCTTTTTTAAGGGTCTGAAAAATCAAAGGAAGGACGATGAGTGTCACCAAAGTCGAGGTTATGAGACCGCCGACAACCACAGTGGCCAAAGGTCTCTGGATCTCGGCCCCAGGGCCCTGAGCCAGGAGCAACGGCATGACGCCGAAGATGGTGGTGAAACTGGTCATCAGTACCGGCCGCAGTTTGATGTTCACGCCTTCCTTGATGGCTTCAACCATAGAGCTTCCCTGCTTGAGGCGATTGTGGAAGGCAGAGATGAGCACCAGCCCGTCTTCCAGAGCGATTCCGAAGATGGCGATGAATCCGATCGAAGCCGGCACGCTCATGTAGAGCCCGGTCAGCTTCAAGGCAATGATCCCTCCGGTCAGGGCCAGAGGAATGTTGATCAGAATGATGAGCACTTCCTGGAAGGAATAGAAAATCGTGAAGAGAAGCAGAGCAATCAATGCCAGGGTTAGGGGTGTGATGATCATAAACCTTTTTCGGGCCTGTTCCTGCAGCTCAAACTGGCCGCCCCATTTGATCATGTATTCGGGGGGAAGCTGGACAGAGCTCTCTATTTCTTTCTTGGCCTCGACCACAAAACGCCCCATATCCCGTCCCCGGACGTTGCATTGGATGGTGATATAGCGCCTGTTGCCCTCTCGGTTTATCACCCTGGCACCCTCTACTTCTCTCAGGGTGGCCATTTGGGACAGTGGAACCTGACCCCCTCCGGGGAGCCGGATGAACAGCCGGGCGATCTGGCTGATGTCGTTGCGGTATTCGGGCCTGAAACGGAGGAAAATATCGAACCGACGCTGTTCTTCAAAGATCTGCCCCAGGTCAATGCCGCCGATAGCCGCTTCGATGGTGTCCTGAACATCGCTGATATTCACGCCGTAGCGGGCGATTTGCTCTCTGTCCAGTACAATCTGAATGTGATTTTGCCCCGTGAACTGTTCCACCTGCACGTCAGCCGCTCCTTGGATGGAACCGACGACTTCTTTGATCTCCAAGGATTTCTCCTTGAGCACCTCGAAGTCCTCACCATAGAGCTTGATGGCCAGCTGGGCCTTGACGCCGGTCAGCAGCTCGTCCAGGTTGTGGGCGATGGGCTGGGTCATGTTCAGAGATAATCCCGGAATACGCTCCAGACTGAGTTCGATTTCGTGGATAAAGTCATTTTTGTTTTTAAAGGACCTCCATTTTTGAACCGGGTTGTAATTGATGAGGATCTCCGCATCATTGACATAGTGAGCGTGGCTTCCCACCTCGCCCCGGCCGATTCGGCTCAGAACTCCCGTAACTTCGGGGATGCCCAAGATGATTTTTTCGACTTTGTTCGTCAAGACGACGGTCTCATCCAAGCTGATGTTGGGATCAAAGGTGGCTCTGAGATGGAGAGTCCCTTCCTCCAAATGGGGGATGTATTCCCTCCCCATGAACGGAAGCAGGGTCACGCCGATGGCGAAAATCGAAAAGGTCACCCCAAAGACAGTTTTGCGGTGTTTTTGACAGAGGGCAAAGAAGGGAAGGTAGAGCTTCTTTATGTTGCGGATCAGGGCCGGTTCTTCGACCGGACATGGCGCGGGTCTCAGGAAAAAAAAGGCAAATGCCGGAGCTGAAACGAGGGCGAAAATCAGAGACCCGGCCAGGGCGAAGGAGATCGTGTATCCCATGGGGCGAAACATGATACCCTCCACGCCGGTCAGGGTGAAAATGGGGAGAAAGACCAGGATGATGATGACGATGGCAAAGAGGAGGGGCCGTCCTACCTCTGTACCGGCCGTGATTATGGCCTGCGTTTTGCTCTCGCCGCAGAGCTGGACGTGTCTGTGGATGTTTTCCACCATGATTATGGCCGCATCGGCAATCAGTCCGATGGCAATAGCCAGGCCGCCAAAGGAGATCAGGTCTGCAGCCAGGTTGATGCGCTGCATCAGGATAAAGGAGAAGAGGATAGAGAAGGGAAGAGAAAAAACGACGATCATGGCCGAGGGGAAATTTCCCATGAAGAGGAAGAGGAGGATGATGATCAGGCCGATGCCGAGGATCAAGTTGGTCGTGACAGTGGAAAAACACTTCTCCACAAGAGAGGCCTGGTTGTAGAAGGGAACGATTTCCACTCCTGGAGGGAGAGACTTGTTGATCTCGGCGATTCGTTCTTCGAGATTTTCGATGACCCGGGCCGTGTTGGAGCCGAACAGCTTGAGGACCATGCCCACAACCTTTTCCCCCTCGCCGTTGGCCAGGGCTGCACCCCTGCGGATGGCCGGAAGGATCTGGACAGAGCCGATGTCCCTAAGCTTGACGGGAGTTCCCTGGTGATTGGCCACAACGATGTTTTTTAGATCCTCAACCGTCTTGGCCAGGCCAAGGCTGCGCACGATATACTCTTCTTTTCCTTTGGTTATGAAGCTGGCGCCGATGTTCTGGTTGTTTTGGCGTACCCTCTCCATGAGCTCGGCGATAGTCAGGTCATATTTGAGCAGAGATTGAGGGGCGATCAGGATTTGGAACTGCTTGACATCCCCGCCGATACTCAACACCTGGGAGACCTCGGGCACGGATTTGAGCTCGTACTTCACCAGCCAGTCCTGAATCGTCCTGAGTTCGAGTGGGGGATAGTTTTCGCCCTCGAGATAGTAGAGGAAGACAAGACCCAAACCCGTTGCGATAGGACCCAGGACAGGGTCGTGAGCCTGCTCGGGAAGTTGATTTTTGACCTCCAGAAGTCTCTGGGCGACGAGCTGTCTGGCCCAGTAGATATCGGCGTCATCCTCGAAATAGACGTTGACAAGAGACAGGGCATAGGTCGAGAAGGAGCGAATATTCTTGACTTTGGGCAGGCCGAACATGGAGGACTCGATGGGATAGGAGATAAGCCGCTCAACCTCCTCGGGGGCCATGCCATGCCCTTCGGTATAGACTTGGACAAGGGGGGGGGAGGGATCCGGGAAGACGTCGATGGGCAGGTTCTGGAATGCCACAAAACCCAGAAAGGCCACGAGCACGGTTGCCAGGACGATGAACAGGCGCTGTTTCAGGGAAAAATTAATGGTTTTTGAAATCACGGGATTGTCTTTCTATCATGTTGACAAGGGATCAGTGAACATGGACATGACCAAAAGTTCCTTTGGTCATTTCTGTTTTTATGGTGTAAGCTCCCTTAATGACCAGATTCTCGCTGCCCTTCAAACCGTCGGCAATAATCCTCATGTCACCGAGCTTCCCGCCGAGTTTAACGCGGCGATAGCCAAAGGTGTTTTCCCCTTCCATCAGGAAGACAATTTTTTCTCCGTCCAAAGTCTGGACAGCAGTTTCCGGTACCACCAGAATCATGTCTTCATCCATGTGGTTTTGAACGACTCCCTGGATGTACATGTTCGGTTTGAGGTGTCCTTTGCTGTTGTCGACTTCAACGCGGATTTTTACAGTCCGCAGTTGCTCATCAACGGTGTTGCTGATGTAGGTAATCTTGCCCGGGAACGTCCGATCTGGATAGAGTGGAGAGGTGATATAAACCTTGCTCTGTGCAGAGATGTGCGGGATATCCTTTTCATAGGCATCCAGGAGGGCCCACAGCGTTGAGAGATTGGACACCGTGAAGAGCACTTTTTCAGGCTCGATGTGTTCGCCCACGATGACATCCCGGAAGATGACTGTTCCTGCCAGCGGCGAGAGAACGCGGAGGTTGGGATCGGCGATTTCGCACTTGTAATCCTTATCCTTTATGGCGTCGCACTTGGCGATGAGCTCATCGATCTGTGTGTGTGTTATCCCCAGCGAGTGCAGTTTCGACCCCAGGGCACCGTACTCTGTGGTGATCTTTTCATATTCGGCCTTTCGCCTCAGATATTCCCGCTCTCCAATAGCATTTTTTTCAAGGAGCATTTTTGCCCGTTCGTATTCGATCCTGCTCAGGTTGAGCTTGGCTCTGGCATTCAAAAAATCCGCCTGGACCTGGCCGAAATCCGGAGAGTTGATCGTGACCAAGACCTGTCCCTTTTTCACCCGGGTGCCCAGGTCGACAGAGAGATGAGCAATCTGTCCGTGGATCAAGGACGTGATATGGGCAGTCCTGTTTTGATTCAGGGATAAAACGCCCGGGAGCACAACGTGTGATGCCATGTTCTGCAGGTTGGGATGCCCGACAACGATACCCCACTCTTTCTGTTTATCCGCGGGTATGCTTAAGTGCTCGTGTCCTTCATGGCCATGCCCGTGCTCCCCTCCTTCGTGAGAGCGGTCTTCTCCCTGCGTGGGGTCCTCTCCGTGACCGTGCGTCTCACCTTCGTGTTCTTTGCCTTCGTGCCGATGCTGGGCGTCTTGGCTGTGATCGTGAGATTGCGTGGAGTCGATCTTATCGCCACTGCAAAAGGCAAGAGCACAGATTGAAAGGATCACGATGATTTTTTTCATCTTTCCTCTTTTTGGAGATCCGGAACGCTGCACCCACTATTTTAGCTTCTTTGACCTTGAATTCCTAGTAATAATCCTTATCGCTTTTGTAAGGTTTAATCGGGGATAGTGGAATTCCTTGTTTTCCGGCCAGGAACAAACGAATCCCGCTGGCTGAGATCGGATTCGAAAAGCTTCTCAGATACGCCACCAGTAGGAGAATTTGACGAAGAAAAAGCGCCCTTCGATCTCGTATCGTCCGGGTGCGTATTGGGCCTGGCTGTCATCCACGCCGAAATAGAACACAGTCCCCGGCACGAGCTCGTAACTCAAGAGGATGCTGTTGAAGATGGCCTTGTCATAGTCGTTGAAATCTATGATCAATCTCAAGGAGAGATGCCGGGAGATCTGGTAATTGATTCTCTGGCTGAGGATATTGACTTTGTATTCCAGCTCACCGGCCTTTTGCTTGTAAAAGGTGTCGTTGCGGTATTCGTAATGAAGGCTCAAGTTCGTGAGAGGCCTGACGAGGGCCCTGGCGTTATAGGAATATTTGAATCCTAAGTAGTGGTTGTCATCGTAGTAAATGCTGTCGCCAGCGCCAAACCTGCCGCCAAAGCTAAGCCAGGAAAAAGGCTGTGAGCCGAAACCTATGCGCAAGCCTTTTTTTCTGTAGTCGACACCCTCGTATCGTTCCAGACTAAACCCGAAGCCACCCCAGATATGACTGCCCCGCCAGCCGCTGGCGAAAAATCCGAACCGGACCTCCTCGTCAGTCAGCGTATCGTTGAAATCATAAATGCGCTTGTACTCGAATGAGGGACGAATATCCACGATGATGTCGGTCATGGGCAAAAAGGCATAGCTGAGGCGTCCTCCGATGGAGCGAATATCTTTGCGCCTGAAAAAGCCCAGGGAGGCTTCGAAGTCAGGGGGTATGTGGAGGTATTCGGCGGAGATGTGGATGTGCCGGCCACGGCGGTTGAGGTTGAAGAGCATGGCCGGAGCAAAGTTGGATTCGAAGTCTTTGTCTTCGACTTTGGTTTGGGAACCGATCACCTGGAAAGAAAATCTGTAGTTGCTCAGGAACTTGAGATGGCCGTCGATACCGGCCACGCGGTTGTAGTTGCGGGTGATGGATTGCCCTGACTCGCCCATTTCCATGTCTGTGAAAATCAGGCCGATGTACGATTCGGGAAAGAGGTCTTGTTTGAGCCGCAGCACAT
>Ga0180434_10010079_pt1 | contig 10181 bp, 7 predicted proteins | sample SS_ome_7_FD_132453 | JGI IMG/M metagenome (GOLD analysis project Ga0180434, IMG submission 132453) | Hypersaline lake sediment archaeal communities from the Salton Sea, California, USA - SS_1_D_2 metaG | ecosystem: Environmental > Aquatic > Non-marine Saline and Alkaline > Hypersaline > Sediment... | reverse complement strand
GCTGTCCATCCGCACCCAGGTGTGGACAATGCCTGGAAGCGACGGGTGCAGGCTTGTCACCTTCCCGGTGGTCGGATTCAGCACCATCGTACCGCCGTTTGACTGGTCCGCGTACCCGAAGGTGACGATCAGGTCTCCATCCTTCGGCTGGCCGGGAACGATGATCACACCCACGAGCAGGATCAGAAGTGTCAGAGCTGTTGTCCGCATGACAGGCCCAGTGATGTAAAATGCCAGTGTCGCACCAACCTTCGAAGAGAAATCCTTTACCCGTAATATCCTCCCTTGAATGAGTCCAGGATACCTCTGATCCCGGTGGATGTCAACACCATGGAAAGCACGGCTTTTCCTGCAAGCAGACAGGTCTCGCTCCGATCCCATGGTGCGAGTTCCGCAAGGAGGATTATTCATGAAAAATGGTCCCTGGCACCTTTTTCCCGCTGTCGCCGATGGGTAGAATCAGCGGAATGGATGCGAACCTCAAACAGCTGGTCGAAGCTGCCGGGTGCCGCTGCATCGGCTGGGGAAGCTTTGACAACGAAGCGCACCAGCGTGTTTTCGAGGCCCTTGTGCGTGGGTTCACCGGCAGCTCTGACGTCACCTTGCTGGTGGAGCCCAGCCTGGTGCGGTCCGCCCTCCGGCCGCCGGATCTGGTGGTGCTGGATCCTGGTTCCGGTGTGCACGTCATCGAGGTGAAAGGGATTGCGCTCGAGAACATCGAGGGGGTGGTGGCGGGGGAGATCCGGATCCGGTACCCCGGCGTAGCCGTGACCAGGAATCCGATTCGACAGGTCAGGTCGGCCATGTTCGACATCAAGAACAGCGTGGAGCGGGCCCTGCAGGCGGAGGCGGAGATCCCCTTCCTGTGGTGGGTGGTCTTTGTAGGCATGGAGGGTGAGGCGTTCAGGGAGCGATACGGACTCGATCTTCCCGAGCTTCTCTTCGAGAGGGATCTGGCTCCCGGCCGTCTGATCCCGCATCTCCAGGAGCTGGGGCGTACCCGGCTGGACCGGTGGGGGAAAACGGCGCTCTCCCGGGCGGACCAGGACAGCGTCATGACCGCTTTCGGCGACTCGGCCGTGCTCGAGGGCGAGGACCGGGAGCGGGAGAAACACCGGGAGGGCAGGCTCGGGGACTGTTTTGACGAGATCGCAGCCGAGAGCCGCCGCCTGTCCCAGGAACAGCAGAAGCTGGCTGCGGGGGACTGGCGGGGCGGCCCCCGCCTCATACGCGGGGTGGCCGGCAGCGGAAAGACCGTGGTGCTCGCCACCCATCTGGCGCGAAGGCTCGCCCGGAGTGCGGCCACCCAGGGAGCCCTGTTTGCCGAGGCGAAGGAGCGCGGCGAAAGGCTGCTCGCTGTCTGTTTCAACCGGACCCTGGTGCCGTTCATCCGCAGGAAGATCCAGCGTGCATATCACCAGCGGATGGGGGAGGCGCTCCAGGACGATCGCGTGGAGGTGGTGTCCTTCAACCAGCTCATGTGGCAGCTCGACCGGCGTGGCCTGTGGCAGTACCAGCCTATCGAGAACGGGGGTGCGGATTCCGTGGCCGAGCGGGCGGTGCAGTACCGGCGGGCTCTCGATGACACGCGGCGGGATTCCCCGAAGCTGGTGGACCAGGTGGTGTATGACGCCATCTATGTGGATGAAGCCCAGGACCTGCATACGGCCGAGATCAGCCTCCTGAGCGACCTTTGCCGGATGCCGCCGGGAGGGGGGCTGCCGGAGGTGTACCTCTTCTACGATGATGCACAGAACCTGTACGGCCGCCCGCGCCCCACCTGGGAGAAGCTCGGCGTGAAGCTGCGCGGCCGTTCCCACGTGATGGTGGAGTGTTTCCGGAACACCCGCCAGATCGTGGAGACGGCCTTCAACGTGCTGCTGGGCACGACCGCGGCCGAGGGTGTGGTGGTGAAGATGCGGCAGTTCGCGGACACCAATTATCTGGAGAAGGACAGGAAGGTCCTCGTGCGGGAAGGAAAGCTCTGGCGGGTGAAGTTCGCCGGCAGGGAAGGGGCATGGCCCGAGATGCATCTGGCCGAGGATCCGGCGGCGGAGGACGCTCGGGTCATGGCACAGCTCCGCTGGCTCCTCGAGGACCAGGACGTGCGGCCCGAGGATATCCTGGTGCTCGGGCCGTCGCGCAGCCGGCTGCGGCGCCTCGCCGGGATTCTCAGGAGCGATCTCCCAGTGGAGGACATCCTCCTCCCCTTCGAGACCGCCCGGAAGGACGAGTACATCTCGCGCAACGGCTGTCTCACCGTGTCCACGGTCAATTCCGCCAAGGGGTATGACGCCTTCTGTGTTCTGCTCGTCTCCGCCAACGAGTTCAGCGTGGACCGCCAGGGAAGGGCGGCGTTCTATGTGGGCTGCACCCGCGCCCGGGAGCGCCTGGATGTGTTTGCCCACGAGGATGCCGGGCTCGCGCAGGAGTTCCAGCTGGCCCTTGACGCGCTCGGATGACAGGACAAAGTGATAGGCCGGGAGCTGTTTCCCGGAGAGGAGTCTCATGAGACATTCAATCCACTGGATCGTGCTCCTTCTTCTTCTGCCCTGCGGCATTCATGCCCAGCGGCAGCTTCGCCTGAACGAGGCGCCTGCCCGCGCTGGGGAGTGGGGGTACCGGCCCGCGGCGGATTCCGTCTCCGCGGTCACGCCGCCCGGATTCTGCTGGCGCCTCCAGAAGAGCATTGCTTCGTATGAGCTGGAGGTGGGGAAGGGCCGTTCCTTTCGCAGCCTCGCGTACCGGGCCGAAGGGATTGGCTGGAATGTCCACTGCCCGCCGAAGACATTGCCTGCCGGCACGTACACCTGGCGGTATCGCGGCGTGGGGAAACGCGGCAAGAAGACGAACTGGAGCCGGCCCCGCACCTTCAGCATCGCCCCGGATGCAACCGCGTTGCCGCTGCCGGAAAAAGCAGAACTCCTGGCCCGAGTTCCACGAACCCATCCACGACTTTTTCTCCGGCCGGAAGATCTGCCGCGCCTGAGAGAGCTCGCACGCGGCGCGTTGAAAAAACAGTTCGGCCGGCTCGAGAAGCGATGTGAGCGGCTGCAAAAAAATCCTCCGCCCACCAGGGAGCCGAGAAAATACCCGGCGACAGCTGTGCGGCTTTCCGAGGCGTGGCGGAAGATCTGGTGGGGGAACCGCGTGTACACCATCAAGGCCCTGGACGGTGCGGCCACCCTCGCTTTCGTGCGGCTCCTTGGCGGCAAGGAGGCGTTCGGAGAGCTGGCAAGGCGCATTCTCCTCGAATGCGCGCGGTGGGATCCGAGAGGCAGCACGGGGTACCGGTACAACGACGAGGCCGGCATGCCCTACGCATACCATTTTTCCCGGGCGTACACCTTCGTTCACGATCTCCTCACCGAGGAGGAGCGGAAGCTGTGCCGGCGGGTGATGGCGGTGCGGGGTCGCGAGATGTTCCGGCATCTCTGCCCGCGCCATCTGTGGAAGCCCTATGCCAGCCACAGCAACCGCGCGTGGCACTTTCTCGGTGAGGTGGGCATTGCGTTTCTGGGGGAGATTCCCGAGGCAGAGGAGTGGGTGTGGTTTGCGGCCAATGTGTTCGCCTGTGCGTACCCCGTCTGGAGCGATGACGACGGCGGATGGCACGAGGGGTCGGCCTACTGGCACAGTTACCTGGGCCGGTTCACCTGGTGGGCGGACGTGATGCTGGCGGCACTGGATCTGGACGCGTTCCGAAAACCGTTCTTCTCCCGGGCGGGATACTATCCCCTCTATCTCATGCCGCCTGGAAAAGTGGGCGGCGGCCTCGGCGATCTCTGCGCCCGGCGCCGGGCCAGGGACAATGTGCCGCTCGTGACGACATTTGCCGCGCAGGCCGGGAATCCGCACTGGCAGTGGTACGTGGAGCAGCTGGGCGGGCCGCGCCTGGAGAGGGGATTCATCGGATTCCTGCGCGGAAGCCGGCCTGCGGTGAAGGCCGAGGCCCCCCGGGCACTGCCGGCGTCCCGTCTGTTTCGCGGCACCGGACAGGCCGTGCTGAACAGCAACCTTCTCGATGCGAATGCGTGTGTTCAGGTGGTGTTCAAGTCGAGCCCTTTCGGCAGCTACTCCCACGGGTACGAGGCGCAGAACGCCTTTCTTCTCTGGGCATACGGCGAGCGCCTTCTGATCCGGACCGGGCGGCGGGACATGTATGGAAGCGAGCACCACCGCCGGTGGATGTGGAGCACCCGGTCGGTGAACAGCATCACGGTGAACGGCCGTGGCCAGGTGCCCCGCTCCAGCCGGGCCCGGGGCGAGATCCTGGCCTTCGAGACCAGGCCGCGAGTGGACGTGGTGGCGGGGGAGGCCGGGGGGGCGTACCTGCGGCACGAAAGGGGCAAGGCGCATCGCATACTCGATCGCTTCACCCGCACCATCGTGTTCGTGAAGCCGGAGCTGATCCTTGTCTTCGATCGTCTGGTTGCGCGGGAGCCCTCCACGTTCACGTACTGGCTCCATGCCGTGAACAGGATCGAGGTGAAGGATCAGGCGAACATCCGCGTCCGGGCGGGCAAGGTGGTGTGCGATGCCCTCATCCTCACCCCCGAGAACCTCGTCTTCACCCAGACCGACCAGTATGACCCGAATCCCAGGCCGCGCATCAAGCTGCGGGAGTGGCATCTGTCGGGGCGAACCCCGGAGAAGCGGAAGACGGTGGAGTTCGTGGCCCTGTTCCGCCCGCATCGCGTCGGGGAAGCCGTGCCCCGGGAGGCACAGCTGAAACGGATGCCTGGAGGTCGGGCCCTGCGAGCGCGCCTGACCGGGGGTGAGGCGGTGGTGCTGCTGCCCGAGAGAGAAGGCGTGGCGATCCGGGCATTCGGACTGGAGAGCCGGGGAGGCCTCTCGGTCCAGGTGCGGGACCGGACCGGGGAGGCGGTGGAGACACTGCATCTTGCCCGGTAACCGGGTAGGTATTGCATGCAACAAACCACGACCTCTGGGCGTGGATCCCGGGAGATTCTACCGGTCAGGCGAGTTGACTTCCAGAGACGTACCCGATGTTCACGGAAATCTTAAAGGCTTGTTTTGAGCTCATAACCGTGCACTCGACCCCTTGCTGTTCAAAAAAGATGCTGAGGGACCTCTATCCACGACAATGGTCATGCATCCTGTATCCGAATCCAGAAATCTCGTGACACCGGAGGAACCCGCCCCTTTTCCAAATAAAGTCACAATTTACGAAATCGGGCGTCTCATTGCACGGTTCGGGACAGACTGTTCATGGATAGCGGAATACACCTGCATCCCGAGCCGCCCGGCTTGCCCTCCGGCTGAGCTGCGGCGGTGTTTTCAAAATACTTCCCACATCACAAGGTCGTGCAGGGGCCACCGGCGTCATGGGCTCCGGCGGCTTCAGGATCGCGCGCACGGCATCCTCTGTAAGGGCCCCCGCCCAGCAGGAGCCGGGGCCCGGGGCCGTCGCCGCCAGGTGAGCGTGCGTGCAGGCGATGGCGGCGTCCTGGAGCGGGTACAGGCTCCTCCCTCGCCGGCCGTGGAACCGGGCCGAACGGTCTGGATCCAGGTGGAAGACCGGCACCACCGGCGCCTGCGCGAAGAACGTCCGCTCCACCGCAGCCCTGGCCAGGGCCCGCTTCGACTCCGGATCCCGCACCACGATGACACCGGAGGCCTGCAGATTGCCCGCCGAGGGCGTTGCCCGGATCGAATCCAGCAATGCGGTGAGCTTCGCCTCTTCCACGTTCCGCTCGACATGGGCGCGGATCGAAGGGCGCTTCCGGATCAGGGTGAATAAATCCATCTGATTTTCCCTCCCTCAGCCTGAAAGACCCGGCAGGGTGCCTTGAATCCAAAACATACCAGGCACTATAGTATTGATGATGCCCCCCTTGCACCCGAGATTTTACAGGCCTGATGAAATAAAATAATTCTGATCGTTTTTCTGCCAACTCAATTCACGGAGATTTCTGAATGATCACCTTCAGTAAACGCCAGCTCAAGGCCCCTCGACAGATGCGGCCGGTTTATGTGGTATCTGGCGGTATGTCTCAGTTCGGAAGGGCTTTTCCCGACAAGAGGACGGAGGAGCTCTGTGTCGACGCCTTGACCATGGCGGCCGGTATGGTCAACAAGACACCCGCCGAACTGAAGAGCTACATCCAGTCATGCTACTATGGCCACTTTGCGGACCACTTCGGCGATCAGCTGCTGGGTGAGGCCGTGATCCACGACCGCCTCGGCCTGGACCCGCTGGGCAACGTGGGCATCAAGACCGGCGGTGCCACCGGCGGCTCCACCATCTGGATGGCGGCCAATGCCGTGGCTTCCGGATATTCGGGCTGTGTTCTGGCCCTGGGCTGGGAGCGCATGGACGAGGTGCCCACCGACGAGGGGAACCACCTCATCGCCTGCGCCGCGGACAAGGACTGGGAAACCCCCATGGGGCACATCTACACCGGGTACTACGCCCCCATGGCCAACCGGTACTGGAAGATCTTCGGAAAAGAGGAAGATTCCTTCCGCCACACCATGGCCGAGATCGCCGTGAAGAACCGCAACTACGCCGTTCACAATCCATACGCCCAGGCGCCGCTGCGGTGCACGGTGGAGGACGTGTTGAAGTCCCCCATCGTGGCCTTCCCCCTCAAGGCGCTGGATGCGTGCCTGATGAGCGTGGGCGCTTCCTGTGTCATCGTTTGCGACGAGGATACCGCATACGAACTCACCAAGGACACCCCCAACAAGCCGCTCAGACTCTACGTCGGCGCCGGGACCCATACCCTTCGCGTGGCCGACCGGCGGGACATGGAAATCCCCCTGCTGCCGCACGAGACCGAGGACCAGTACAAGGACCTGGAAGAGAGGTTCCCCGGCGGCGGAAGATACCCCGGCTTCACCGGCTTCCTCGCGGCCCGTATGGCCTCGTACTACGCGTACAACATGTGCGGCGTCCACGATCCCTGCGAGGACCTGGATCTGGTGGAGCTGCACGACGCATTCACCATCAGCGACATCCAGTCCTACGAGGACGTGGGCATCCGCCCCTACGGCGAGGGGCGCACCTATGTGGAGTCGGGCGACTGCTACCACACCAATCCGAAAACGGGCCAGCCCGGCAAGCTGCCGGCCAACCTGTCGGGCGGTCTCATCGGCTGCATGCACGCCGTCGGAGCCACCGGCATCATGCAGGCCGTGGAGGTGGCCCTGCACATCTGGAACCGGCACGCCGAGTTCCACGGGGATCAGAAGATCTGGGATTCCTTCGGCAAGGAGAAGCCACACGACTGGACCGACCTCCAGGTGAAGGGCGCCAAGCGCGGCCTCGCCATCAGCCACGCCGGGGTGGGGTCCCATGTCACCGCCACCATCCTGATGGACTCCGACCACCTACTGAAAAAAGACTAGGAGCACGTGCACCATGACCGTGAACAAGGATAAACCGAGAGTGAAGGCCCTGAAGGGGCGGTACAAGATCAGAGGCCACTTCTCCAGATCGGAGCTGGGCACCCCGATCCGGAATGAGGAGGGCAACCTCCGTGGAATCACCAACCCCCGCGACATGACCTACATCCATTCGTACGGCGGAGAGGCGCCGTTCTTCGAGGGGCTGAGCAAGGGCCGGCTGCTGGCGACCCGGTGCGACAACCCGGATTGCGAGACAAAGGGGACCATGTATCTTCCCTATCGCATTGCCTGCCCGGATTGCCTGATGCGGACCACCTCCGTGGATGTCACGGATCTCGCGAACGAGAAGGCGGAGATCTATACCTACATCAACACCGAGCGAAGCGGGGCCTTCAACTTCCTGCCCACGCCGATCCGGTTCCTCGACATGGCGTTCCCGGGAACGCCCATCGCCACATTCCTCAAGAGCTACATGTCCGGGCCGGGTGAGCCCGACTTCGGGATGCGCCTGGTTCCCATCTTCAATACGAAGAATCCGACCTTCACCATCACGGACCTGAGCTGGGTGGTGCCGGGCACAAAGCCCGAGGATCTTCCCGAGGACTTCACCTTCTCACTCTGATGACTTCTCAGCATGTTGGATCCACCCCGCCGGTCTGTTCCGGCGGGGTTTGTCATTTGTTCAAAACGAATACCGGGAGAGCGGCAATGTCGAAATTCAGCGCGTCGGTCTGGGCTCTGGCGATTGTGTTCTGTGCTTTTGGTGTCGGATGCGGCGATTCCGGGCCGAGTGTCCCTGATTCGCCCGATGGCACCGTGCTGGCGATATCCAAGGGCCTCACAGAGGGAAAACCGGAAATCCTCTGGGCCATGCTGCCGCCCAGCTATCAGAAGGACGTCAATGACCTCAAAAAGGAGTTCGCTGACAAGGTGGACACCGAGCTTTATGACAAGGGATTCACCATCGCCAGGAAGGCGCTGAGCGTTCTCAAGGCCAAGAAGGATTTCATCCTCGAGAACAAGATGCTGTTCATGATGACAGGGATGAACAAGGACAAGGTCTCCAGGAACTGGGACAAGGTCATCAGCCTCGGGGAGACACTCATCAACAGCGACCTCAACACCGTTGCGTCCCTCAAGGCGCTCGATGTGGCTGGCTTCCTCCGCGGCACGGGCGCCAAGCTGATGAAGCAAGGGGAGGCCATCTCGGCGATGACGGAAAAAGATCCATATGCAAACGAGTTTCTTGCAGAGATGAAGAACATCAAGGTGGCGGTGGTGTCCAGTGAGGGTGACAAGGCCATCCTCAAGATCACCACGCCCGGGGAAGGGGCTCAGGAAGAGACCTTCATGAAGGTGGAAGGCCGGTGGGTTCCCAGGAGAATGGCCGCGGAGTGGCAGGACAGTATTGCCGAGGCCAGGGAGGCGTTGGCATCCATGGACAAGGCGAAATTTGTCAAGAACAAGGCCAAGATCATGGGTGTCATGGCCATGGTGGAGACGACCCTGGACGAGCTGGCCAAGGCGGATACCGCCGAGAAGTTCAACACCCTCGTGGGCGAGTTGATGGGCAGCTTCTGAGAAAAGGAATACACGCCCCATGAGTGACACGTTGACCGGGGGGGATCTGGTTCAGCTGGTCAAGCGCGTTTTCCAGCCGGCTTCGGAGGATACGGGGCTGGCTGTACTCGTGGATCTCCCCGATGACAGGCTGCCGGACAATCCCCGGTGGAAGGATCGGCGGGCCATGGCCGCCGACTGGGTCCGGAAGCTGAATCAGGAGATCGAGGCCCTGGGATTGCCCAGGGTGACGCTGGCCTGGTATCCCAATGCGGGGGGCAACAATGCGGACCTGCCGGAAACCTGTGTCGTTGGCGCCGGGGAGGAGGTGCTGGATTCGGCGGCTCAGCTGGCAGGCCGCGCCGCGATTCAGTTCAGGGACCTCTTCGAGACGCACAGCCTGGTGATCGCTCCGACGGAACTCTCCGCCACGGCCCCCCTGAAGATGATGGTGAAGGATATCGCCGTGCGGGCCGCCACGATGCCGGGTTTTCTGGCCAGCATGATCCCTGCGCTGAAGATCGACTACACCGAGGTGAACCGGCGCGTGAACCTGATCAAGGACATTGTCGATCCGGCCGTATCCGCCACCGCCGTGTTCCGCGCCCGGGGAAAGGAGCACACCCTGGTGCTCGATCTGCGCCACCGCAAGGGCCACGCCTCCGGGGGGCTTTTTCCGGACAACGGTACGGCCGGGAACCTGCCGTCCGGCGAGACCTACATCGTGCCGTACGAGGGGGAGGTGGAGGGGGAGGCGAGCCGAACCTCAGGAACGCTGCCCGTGCAGTTCGGGGACGAGGTGGTGGTGTATCGCATCGACCGGAACCGGGCTGTGGAGGTGATGAGCGAGGGAGCGAAGAGCCGGGCGGAGCGGGACCTGCTCGTGGCCGAACCCGCGTACGCCAATCTGGCGGAACTCGGCCTCGGCGTGCTGGGTGATTTCAACCTGAAGCCCACCGGCTCCATCCTGCTGGATGAGAAGCTCGGCCTGCACATCGCGTTCGGTCGGAGCGACCACTTCGGCGGCATCGTGGGCCCCGGCGACTTCTCGAAACCGGAGGCCGTGGTGCACATCGACCGGGTGTACATCAAGGAAATGCAGCCTGATATCGACGTGGTGTCCCTGGTGGTCGAGGGGCCGGAGGGGGCGAGGGAGATCATGCGGGACGGCTGTTACCGCGGCGTCTTCTGATCATGGATTACGTTGGTAACATCTACCGCCCGCCCAGCGAGGCCCACAGCCTGCT
>Ga0180434_10010078_pt1 | contig 10182 bp, 10 predicted proteins | sample SS_ome_7_FD_132453 | JGI IMG/M metagenome (GOLD analysis project Ga0180434, IMG submission 132453) | Hypersaline lake sediment archaeal communities from the Salton Sea, California, USA - SS_1_D_2 metaG | ecosystem: Environmental > Aquatic > Non-marine Saline and Alkaline > Hypersaline >... | reverse complement strand
GCTGAAGTCGGCGAACTCCTTCCAGCGCACGACGGGCTCCCACTCCTTGGAGGCGCCCTCCGTGTCGTCCTGGATCTTCTTGGCGACCTCCTTGACGACGCGCTCGACGTGCTCGAGGTCGGAGTCGTAGGCGACGCCGCAGGGGATGTAGACGGAGAGTTCCTGCTTGGGCAGGTAGTAGTTGGTGATGGTGCTCTGGGCGAGTTTGATGTTGGGGACGATGACGATGTTGTTGGCCCAGAGGCGGATCTTGGTGTGGCGCCAGCCGATCTCCTCGACGAAGCCCTCCTCGCCGGACTCGAGTTTGATGAAGTCGCCGACGGCGAGGGGGCGGTCAATGCCGAGGTAGATGCCGCTGAAGAGGCTGCCGAGGACGTCCTGCAGGGCGAGGGCGGCGGCCAGGCCGCCGATGCCCAGGGTGGCCGCCAGGGCGCCGATCTTGACGCCCAGGTAGTTGAGGACCATGACGACGGCGACGCCGAGGACGACGATGTTGGCGATCTTCTGCAGGAGGCGGATGGGGCGGAGGTCGGCGGCCTCGACGCCCTCGCGCTCGGCCTGGGCGTCGAGGTACCAGCCGAAGAGGCCGTTGAGGACCTTGATGGCGGCGTAGGCGGCGACGAAGGCGCCCACGGCGCCGAAGATCTTGCTGAGGTCGGAGCCGTAGCGCTGGGCGACGAGGGAGATGCTCATGAGGGCGCGGAAGAGCCCGAAGAGGAAGATGCCCCAGAGCACGGGGCGGCGCAGGGAGCGCAGGATGATGTCGTCCACCTCGGTCTTGGTGCGCCGTGACATGCGCCGCATGACGCGCGTCCACACCAGGTAGACGACGCCGACGATGATGGCAAAGACGGCCACGACGACGACGGCGCCGACGATCTCCATCATGAGCGGGCTGGTGAGGGCATCGCGCAGGGAATCGAGCCAGGACTGCAGGATCTGCATCATGACGATCTCCTCGGCGTCTGGAATCGCGCCAGGCGGCGCAGGGCCTCCATGCGGTCGCGGTCGCCGATCCGGGCGCGGTTGACGGCCTCGCGCAGGACCTCGATGGAGTGGTCGTAGGTGGGGCGGTCCACGGGGAAGGGGTGGCCGTCCTTGCCGCCGTGGGCGAAGGCGAACTGGGCCGGGTCGCGCCAGGAGGCCTCGACGCCGTGCACGAGTTCGGCCACCAGGGCCAGGGCGCGGATGGTCTTGGCGCCGACGCCGGAGGCGCCGAGCAGGGCCTCGAAGTCGCCGGGGGGTCGCTCGTAGGTCTTGAGCAGGATGCGCTCGACCGAGGCGGGGCGCAGGTCGCGCACCAGGAGTTGGTGGCGGCGGGGCAGGGTGAGGGACTGCATCTTCTCGATCTCGCGCGCGATGGCCTGGGGGCGCTCGCGGGAGAGGAGCGCGGTGGTGCGGCGGCTCTGCTCGCTGTCGCGGGCGACCATGTTGAGCACCTGGGGCTCGCGGTTCTGGGCGCAGATGGCGGAGTGGGGCTCGTTCACGTAGGACTCGAGTCCCTCGGAGATCCAGTGGTAGCGGCGGGCGCAGCGGTTGGCGTCGCTCATGCCCTGCTGCACGACGGACCAGTCGCCAGCGCGGGTGAAGACGAAGGTGTGGTGGTAGAGTTGGTAGCCGTCCTGGACGGCGGCGCTGTCCACCTTGGCGGAGATGCGGCTGGCGTAGACGAGTTCGGCGGGGTCGCGGGCGATGGAGTGGCGGGCGGCGTGGTCCTCGATCATCTGGGGGGTCTTGCGGGAGGTGGCGCCTTTGCCGCCGCAGACGAAGACGCCGAGTTCCCCTTCCAGGCCCTTGAGGCCCTCCTTGAGGGCGCCGCAGGTGGTGGTGGTGACGCCGGAGGAGTGCCAGTCGAAGCCGAGGACGCAGCCCAGGGACTGAAACCAGAAGGGGTCGGCGAGCCGGAGGAGGAGGTCGTGGGGGCCGTAGGCCTCGACGATGAGGCGGGCGATCTCGCGGGCCAGCGCGGTCATGCGCTGAAAGAGCCAGCGCGGCGCGGCGCCGCCGTGGAGGGGCAAGTTGGCCGTGCCCGTGCGCATCGGTGCTGCACAGTATAGGGCATCCGGGGAAGCATCGCAAGCGCAGGTGTGCTATAATGCACGGGGAGCCGGAGTGACACCTAGAAAGGACTGAGCGCCGTGCGACAGTTCCAGGCCAGTTATCTGCACAGGGGCCGTTGGTGGGTCGCGTGGAGCGACGACGTCCCGGGCGCGCTGACCCAGGGCAAGACGCTGGAGGAGGCGCGCGAGAATCTCAAGGACGCCATACGCCTCATGTTGGAGACGGATGACGTCAAGCGGCGCGCGTAGGCGAGAGTGTCGGATGATTCACTGCGCTAGCCAAGAGCAGGCGGGCGCAATTGCGCTGTGCGACTACGGGGAAGACGCGGCAGGCCGATAGAGAGCTGGCCGCCACAGATGAGGGATGCCAGATTCCTCGCCTTGCGGCTCGGAATGACAGACCCCGGAGGCGGAGCGCGGCTCCGCCTCGGCGCGACAGGAGTGTCGCGCCCACCGGGGAAGCGGCGGGCCGATTGAGAATCGGCCCCTACAGGCTGGGGCCTCGTCGGCGCGTTGCCAGCGCGCGTCCCACGGATGTTCAGGACCATGCCACCATCTGATGCGCAGGGCACAACTCCGCCCCAGACAGGGGAGCATCTGCGGCTCACGCTGGGCGACCTAGCGGCGGGAGGGGAGGCGGTGGCGCGGCATGGGGGGATGGCGGTGTTCGCGGCAGGGGGCGCGCCGGGGGATGTCGCGGAGGTCGAGATCACGCAGGTGGCGCGGCGGTTCGCGCGGGGGCGGGTGGTCGAGGTGATCGAGCCGGGGCCGTCGCGCGTGGAGGCGCCGTGCCCCCATTATCCACGGTGCGGCGGCTGCCAACTGCAGCACGTCGCCTACGACGAGCAGGTGCGCCAGAAGGAGATGATCGCGCGCGACGCGGTCGAGCGGATCGGGCGCGTGCAGGGCGTGGAGCCGGAGCCGGCCATCGGAATGGACGATCCGTGGCGGTATCGCAACAAGGCCGAGTACGCCGTAACGCTCGCGCCGGACGGCCTGGCGGTGGGTTTCTTCGAGGCGCAGTCGCACGAGGTGGTGGCGGTCGAGGACTGCCTGGTGCAGCATCCGTTGGGGGTGGAGGTGATGCGCGCCTTCCGCGAGGCGGCGCGCGAGACGGAGTGGCTGGCGGACTGGGAGGCGGGCGCGGGGCCGGCGGCCCAGTTGGTGACGCGGGTCTCGACGGCGCAGCAGGTGGCGCTGGCGACGATCGTCTACCCGGCCCACGCGGGGCAGCCGCACGCGGTCGCCGAGCGGATGATGGAGGCGGTGCCCAACCTGGTCGGCGTGACGGCTGCGCCGACGAAGCGCGCGCGGCTGCCGGCGTCGCCGCGGTCGCGGCCGCTGCTGGGCGAGTGGGCGATCGAGGAGCGGCTGGGAGGGATGCGGTTCCGGGTGTCGGCGGATTCGTTCTTCCAGGTCAACACGGCGCAGGCGGAGCGGCTGGCTGACCTGGTGGCCGCCTGGGCGGCGGTGGAGCCGGGCGAGACGGTGGTGGATGCGTACTGCGGGGTGGGCCTGTTCATGGTGGCGCTGGGGCGGCAGGGCGCCCGGGTCATGGGGATCGAGAGCCACGGCGGGGCGCTGCGCGACGCGCGGGCCAATGCGCGCCGGGCCCGGCTGGAGGAGGCGCGCCTGGTGAACGGCAAGGTGGAGCGGCTGCTGCCGATGATGGCGCGGCGTGGGATGGAGGCGGATGTGGTGGTGCTGGACCCGCCGCGGGCGGGATGCGGCAAGGCGGCGCTGGCGGGCGCGGCCGGGATGAAGCCGCGGGCGATGGTGCTGGTGTCGTGCGACCCGGCGACGCTGGCGCGGGACCTGCGGGCGCTGGGCGAGATGGGCTATCGCCTGGACCGGCTGCAGGTGGTGGATGTCTTCCCGCAGAGTTGCCACGTGGAAGCGGTGGCGAGGGTGGCGCCTGCGTAGGAGCGGGCTCAAGAGTCACGTGTCACGCACGGCCATCCCGCGTCGCCGGCGATTCGGGGCGCAGAGGGCCGCCTCAGCGGCCCTGTTCACCCCCACCCACCTTCGCTCAAGGCTTCCTACTTCGCCGAGGCTTCGTAGGACAAGCCGGCGGGCAGGCCGCACTCCTCCCCCATGAAGGGGGAGGAGGTACTTCGGGGTGCTGAAACTACTCCCGGGACGAAGCGCGCGAAGGGAGCACGGGGCAGCATGGCGAAGAGAAGGACGCGCCCGGAGGAGTTGTGCCGGGCGCGCGTGTGAGATCAGCCCGGAACCAAACCGAGGAGAAGGAGAGGGAGATGATACAGCCCCCGAAGGGTCATTTCGTGGCCCAGTATTACCTGGAGACGAAGGAGGGCGGCCTGCGCAAGGCGGCCGAGAAGATCGCAGTGGAGGAGACGACGGGCTCGTGGGTGGGCGCGGGCGAGCCGACGGAGTTGTTCAAGAAGAGCACGGCGCAGATCGTCGAGTTGCAGGAGATAGAGCCGGATCGCAAGGGGCTGGTGACGATTGCGTTTCCGCTGCAGAACATGCCGGTGGACAAGTACTTCTTCCCGTCGTTCTGGCTGTTCATGACGGGGGGGCCGCTCTTCGAGCGGATGTTCTGCGACACGGTGCGGCTGATGGACGTGGGGCTGCCGGCGGAGTTGCTGGAGGTGCTGCCGGGGCCGAAGTTCGGGATGAAGGGGGTGCGGGGTTTCCTGGGGCTGCCGGATGACGAGATCGTGATTGCGACGATCGTGAAGCCGTGCGCGGGGCTGTCGGCGCAGGAGGCGGCGGACAAGTGCACGGAGGCGGCGCTGGGAGGCATTGACTTCATCAAGGACGATGAGAAGATGAGCAACCCGCCCTACTGCCCGCTCAAGGAGAAGGTGCGGCTGGTGGCGCAGGGGCTGCGGCGGGCGCACGAGGAGACGGGCCGGAAGGTGATCTATTGCCCGCACATCTCGACGCGGCCGGATAAGATCGTGGAGGACGCGCGGATCGCGGTCGAGAACGGCGCGACGGGGCTGATGCTGAACTGCTTCGCGGCGGGGTTCATGGCGGTGCAGATGCTGGCGGAGTGCCCGGACCTGGAGGTGCCGATCTACGTGCACACGGGCGGGCGCGGGGCGTGGTCGCGGTTCCCCGGGTTCGGGGTGGACGTGAACGCGGTGGCGCGGATGGTGCGCATGCTGGGCGGGGACTTCGTGCGCGCACACATGATAGACGGCTACCTGATCGCCGACACGCGGGAGCGGTCGGTCGAGTTGGTGAACCTGCTGCGGGAGCCGATGGGGCGGATCAAGGATACGGTGCCGGCGCTGTCGGGCGGCCTGGGCGCGGATAACCTGGTGCAGAACCTGGAGGCCTATGGGCTGGATATCCTGCCCATGGCGGGGGGCGCGGTGCTGGGGCACCCGATGGGGATTCAGGCGGGGGTGTCGGCGCTGCGGCAGGCGGCGGAGTCGTTCAAGAAGCAGGTGCCGCTGGATGAGTACGCCAAGGACCACCCGGAACTGAAGGCGGCGCTGGAGAGGGCACGAGCGTAGGAGAAGTGAGAGGTGAGCAGTGAGCAGTGAGTAGGGTATAGGAGGCAAGCACCCTCACCCCAACCCTCTCCCTCAGGGAAGGAGAGGGGGAAGGCAGGATGCCAGAGCCGGGGGCCCATTGGGCAGGCTCAGGGTGAACGGCTGTGCCACATGGGAAGGCACAAGCCAGGGCTTGTGCCCCACGCGACGCCCCTACGACGGGGAGGGATGCCCACCTGGCCCGCGGCAAGGTGGGCTACGGGGAGGTGGGGCGGAGGGGCCGCCGCATAGCCGAGGATGCTCCGTCGCTGAGATTCCTCGCGTACGCTCGGAATGACAGTCGGGGCGGCGGGCCTCAGCGTTGGCCGCCGAAGGTGTAGTTGTGGCCGGTGGACTGGTCGCCGGCGGCGACGATGATGTTGCCCAGGCGCACGTCGTCGGTGTAGGTGGCGACGTAGCCCTCGGGCAGCGCGCAGAGGTGGCCGGTGAGCATGGTGACGCGGCCGCCCAGTTCGCGGTAGACGCGGATGGGCTCCATGCGCAGGAAGCGCCACTGGCCTTCTTCCTTGCGGTAGGTGACGAGGAAGTCGGCGCGCTCGGGGGGGAGGACGGTCCCGACGCCCCGGTGGCGGACGTTGCTGACCTGGGTGACGACCCCGATGGCGGTGGTCGCGTCGCCGTGCAGCAGGAGGGCCTTGAAGGAGAAGTCGTGGAGGACGACGACGCCCGGCTTCTCGGGATCGAGGCCGACGGCCTCGGTGGCCATCTTGTCGTAGGTGTTGCCGGCGGCGTCGGAGAAGTCCCTGGAGAAGCACGCGAGCATCTGGATGTGATCGGCGCGGCGGCGGTGCAGGGCGTACTGGGCGTTGAACTCGGTGATGGCCTTGCGGTCCTCGGGGGAGAGGACGTCGGGCTTGCCCATGAGCCAGCCGCGGCCGTCCACGATGCCGCGCTCGGGGGCGATGACGACGAGATCGTAGGCGCCGGGGCGGAGTTCGGTGATGGTGTAGCGGCCGCTGGCCTCGTCGGCGCGGCTCCACCGCTTGAAGCGCTGCCGGCGCAGCAGGGAGGAGCGGCGGATGGCGACGACGACGGTGTCCTCGCCGCCGCCGGTGATGAAGCCGGAGATGCTGGCGGCGGGGACGAGGTCGAAGTTGACGGTGCGCGTCTGGCCGTAGGCGATGGAGAGGCCGCTGGCCTCCGGGGGGTCGTCGCCGGCGTAGGCGTAGCCGGGAGCGTAGGCGACGACCTTGTAGGTGCCGGGCGCGACTTCGAGGCGATAGGTGCCGTCGTCGTTGACGAGGGTGTCGCGCGAGGGGCGGATGGGGACGGCGGGATAGGCCGGGACCCGCGCGCCCACGCCCGGTGGGAGGACTTTGCCCTCGATGAAGGCGCCGAGGCTGCGCCCCACAACGGCGTCGGCGGGAACGGCGTAGAGCAGGGCCGCAGCGGCGGCGATGGCGATGAGAGGAAGGCGTCTCATGGCGCCGGGACCTCCGGTCGGATTCGGCTGAGGTGCGCCGCCATTGTCGCACCGGGAGGCGGGCCCTGTCAAGGAGACGACGGAAAGGGGAGAGGAGTTCCATGGAGTTCGCAACGGAGTACCTGTGGTTCCAGACGAAGAAGCAGCGGGAGTATGTGAACATCACGGGGGACGTGGAGCGCGTGGTGGCGGAGAGCGGGATTCGGGAGGGGATGGCGCTGGTCTCGGCGATGCACATCACGGCCGGGGTGTACGTGAACGACGCGGAGGAGGGGATCATCCGCGACATTGACGAGTGGGCGGAGCGGCTGGCGCCGTCGGGGCCGGACTACCATCACCACCGGACGGGGGAGACGAACGGGGACGCGCACCTGAAGAGCCTGCTCATTCACCACGAGGTGGTGGTGCCGGTCACGGCGGGGAAGCCGGACCTGGGGCCGTGGCAGCAGATCTACTACGCGGAGTTCGACGGGCGGCGGCGCAAGCGGCTGATCATCAAAGTGATGGGGGAGTAGCCGACAGGAGAGGCGGCGGGCGCCGGCCAAGAGGCGGGCAGCGAACTAGGAAGGGAGCGCGGACCATGAGCGAGTGGGAGTCGCCGGTGGACAGCGAGGTGGGAGCGAAGGTCTTCCGGATGATGCCGTGCGGGGTGTACGTGGTGACGACGTGGGACGAGCGGGGGTCGCACGGGATGACGGCGAGTTGGGTGATGCAGGTGGCGCTCAAGCCGCCGATGGTGGCGGTGGTGTGCGACCGGCGGCACCGGACGACGGAGATGATCGCGAAGACGCGGGCCTTCGCGGTGAACCTGCTCTCGAAGGACCAGGCGGAGATCGGGGAGCGGTTCTTTACGCCGTACCAGCGGCTGGGGCACACGCCGCCGCTGGCGGATTACCGGCCGGGGCGGACGGGCGCGCCGCTGCTGACGGAGGCGATTGCGACGCTGGAGTGCCGGGTGAGCGAGGTGGTCGAGACGGGGGACCACCGGATGTTCGTGGGGCAGGTGGTGAGCGCGGAGTTGAGGCGGGAGGAGCCGGTGCTGACGCTGGCCGACACGGGATGGCACTACGGGCGGTAGCAGGGGCCGAGGAGGAGCAATGATGGCCGAGCCGTGCCGCATTTACGTGACGCATGCCATCCCGGAGCAGGCGCGGGACCTGCTCTGCGAGGCGTGCCTGAACGTGGAACTCCACGGCGAGGACCGCAACCTGACGCGCGAGGAACTGCTGCGCAACCTGGCGGGCCACGACGGGGCGCTGACGTTCCTGACGGACAGGATAGACGCGGAGGTCATCGCGCGGGCGGAGGGGCTGCGGGTGATCGCCAACTGCGCGGTGGGGTTCGACAACATTGACGTGGAGGCGGCGACGGCCCACGGCGTGATCGTGACGAACACGCCGGAGGTTCTGACGGAGGCGACGGCGGACTTCGCGTGGGCGCTGCTGATGGCGGCGGCGCGGCGGGTGCCGGAGGCGGACCGCTTCGTGCGGGAGGGGCGGTTCCGGGGCTGGGAGCCGGGGCTGCTGCTGGGATCGGACCTGGCGGGGAAGACGCTGGCCGTGGTGGGGGTGGGGCGGATCGGGGCGGCGATGGCGCGGCGGTCGAAGGGGTTCGGGATGCGGGTGCTCTACGTGGACGTGCAGAGGAACGAAGCGCTGGAGCAGGAGTTGGGGGCGCGCAAGGTGGACCTGGAGACGGCGGTGCGGGAGGCGGATTTCATCTCGCTGCACCCGCCGCTGACGCCGGAGACGCGGCACCTGATCAACGCGGAACGGCTGGCGGCGATGAAGCCGACGGCCTACCTGGTCAACACGTCGCGCGGGCCGGTGGTGGACGAGGCGGCGCTGGTGGAGGCGCTGCGGGAGAAGCGGATCGCCGGGGCGGGGCTGGATGTGTTCGAGAACGAGCCGGACCTGGCCCCCGGCCTGGCGGACCTGGATAACGTGGTGCTGGCGCCGCACATCGCGAGCGGGACTGTGGAGACGCGGACGCGGATGGTGATGCTGGCGGCGGAGAACGTGTTTGCGGCGATGCGGGGGGAGAGGCCGCCGAACATCGTGAACCCCGAGGTGATGGAGAGGCGGGGGTGAAGAGGTCGCAGGGGGCGGACAGGCCCGCCAGAGGCGAGTGAATCCGCCAGAGGCGGACAGGCCCGCCAGAGGCGGGTAAACCCTCAGCGCAGGGTCAGCGTCTATGCCAGCGGACGACAAAGAGCGTGAGTCCGATGCCGAGCAGGCCTCCGGGGCGCCGGAGCCCGAGGGGCAGGAAGCGGGGCATGGGGTGAGCGAGAGCGTATCGCTGGCGGCAGACGTGGGTCTGGTCTCACGGGCGCGGGCGGGGGACACGGAAGCGTTCGACGCGCTGATGCGCCAGCACATGGACCGGGTGTACGCGCTGGCCTACCGGATGCTGCGGGACCGGGAGGAGGCGCTGGACGTGGTGCAGGAGGTGTTCATCAAACTGCACGGGGCGATCGGGTCGCTGCGGGCGGAGGGGCAGGTGGGGGCGTGGCTGTACCGGGTGTGCACGAACCACTGCATAGACCGCACCCGGCGCCGCAGGGAGACGGCCCCGCTGGAGGAGGACCTGCACGCGGACGGGAGCGAGTCGGGGCCCGAGGAGAGTCTGGAGCGGCGGGAGTTGCAGCGGGTGGTGCTGGCGGCGGTGGATGAACTTCCTCCGAGGCAGCGGGCGGTGTTTCTGCTGAGGCACTACGAGTACCTGTCGCTGGAGGAGATCGGACAGTCGCTGGGGTGCGCGACGGGCACAGTGAAGGCGCACCTGTCGCGCGCGACGAGCAAGGTGCGGACGGCGCTGGCGGAGTACCTGGGCCGGCGCCCGGAAGGCGGTGATGGAGCATGAGGTGTCGAGCGGCGAAGAGCCGGATCGCGGCGTATCTGTACGGCGACCTGCCCGCGAAGGAGCGGGAAGCGTTCGAGGCGCACGCGGCGCAGTGCGCCAAGTGCCGCGGTGAACTGGAGATGACGCGGCGGGCGCTGGGGCTGATGCCCGCGGAGCCGGCGCCGCCGGTGCCGGAGGCCCAACGGGAGGAGATGCTGCGGTCGGTGCGGCGCGCGATCCGCACGGCGGCGGCGGCGCAGGAGCGGACGCGGCGCTGGGTGTGGTCGTGGGCGGCGGCGGCGCTGGTGGCGGGCGCGCTGGGCGTGGG
>Ga0180434_10010077_pt1 | contig 10182 bp, 9 predicted proteins | sample SS_ome_7_FD_132453 | JGI IMG/M metagenome (GOLD analysis project Ga0180434, IMG submission 132453) | Hypersaline lake sediment archaeal communities from the Salton Sea, California, USA - SS_1_D_2 metaG | ecosystem: Environmental > Aquatic > Non-marine Saline and Alkaline > Hypersaline > Sediment... | reverse complement strand
GAGGCTGTCACTCTGGTCGCTGAGCATTTGGTCAACCGCACTCGTTCGCGCGCGAGCCGCCTCAAGCGCCAGAGAAGGCTACATTGGGCAAACGCACCACCGTAATGTGCCATTGTCAAATTATTCATTCACGGGTATTGGGTCTAGAGGGGGCCTCGCAGCGATTTCAGAAAGCTGTTGCGCGATCTTGAGATTGGTGTATCATATCTACAACAGTCGATGAGTCTGGCTGAAAAGCGTTACACATTAACAGGTAAATAGCTCTTGATTTCATCATCTGGTTCCTTGCAGAGGTGGCGGCGGCGACCCTTGAAAAAAGTTCTGGGCACAAAGTGACCCATAGGTACAATGTAGGGCGTCGCCAACCCGGAGCCGTGGCTCAGACCACTGCTGAAGACCAATAGGGCACTCGGTGACCCTTCTACGTAATGTGTGGGGGTTGGCTGTCGTCGCCACTTCAAACTTCTTGCGTTCGGTGATAGGATGACGAGTGTTACTGGTTACTCAGATGCGCTTTCACCAACGGGGCGCGGGCATTCAAGCCTTGCTGTAAACCATTGTGTGCGCATCTGAGCGACCACTGTACGTAACTCGGGCTGGATGGGTCGCGCCCCGACCAAGATGTCAAGGAGCAAAAGATGACTCTACTGGAAAAGTTAGGAGCTCGGTTGCCCCGCCGCTACTACCTGGGCGTGGATGTGGGATACAAGGAACACGTCGCTGTGGTGATTAGCCTCAAGACTTTCGTGCGTGGTGATGAGCGTTGGAAGCAGACCCGCTGCGTGCACTTTCCCAGCACACAGGCAGGGCTACGCAAAATCCAACGTTATCTGGATCGCTTCTCTGCCGATCCCGGCGAGTTCTTGGGACTGTGTGAGCCAACAGGCGGTTACTATGGGGCGACGGTGTTCCAGTATCTCCTGGATCGGGACTATGATATGCCCCTGGTGGAGAATGCTACGGTCAAGCATATGCGGGAAAAGATTTTCCCTGGCTTGCCCAAGACGGACGAGATGGACGGGCGAGTGATGGCACGCATTGGCTATCTGCACGAAGCGGTAGGTGAAGAGTTTACCCTACGCCCGTTAGGACTACCCGACCCGGATAGCTCCCACCTGCTGGCACTCTGTCGGGACAGTTGGAAACTGAACACGACGATCACCCGTGCCCGCAACCAGTTCACCCAACTGATGGCTGTCACCTTTCCTGAGTTGAAGCTCTTCTTTACCAGCAGTGTCTCGACGGTTGGTCCCGTCAGTTTGGTCGCTGCCTATCCGACACCAGCGTTGTTGGCGGAGACGGCAAAAGAAGAGGTGTACCAAGTGTTGTGGAAGGCTGGCTGCTACCAGCATGCCCGCCGGGTGGCCGAACTCCAGGCATTGGCTCGCGATAGTTCCGGCTTACTACCCGATCCTGGTCGGGTTTGGCGGCTGGAATGGCTGACCGGCTTCCTGCTGACCAACTTCCGGTATCAGGCATCTCTTGATAAGCAGGTGCAGGAACTGGTGAAGCAACGGGAGGGTTATGAGTTGATTGTTAATGTGCCCTACTCCGGCCCCAACACGCTGGGAGTGATTCTGGCAGTAACTGGTGATGTCAGTCGTTTCTCCAACTATCGCAAGTACGTGGCCTACACCGGCTACTTCGCCGGACTGGAAAAGTCGCAAACCATCGATCGCACCAAGATGTCACGCCGGGGTAACCGGAATATGAAACGAGCGCTATTTCAGATTGCCGCTCCTTTGGTCTGGTTCGACAAAGGAGACAATCCTTACAAACAACTGTTCCAACGCAAGATGGCCGAGGGCCGGGAATGGTACAAAGCTATGCCCTTCGTCTGTGCAGCGCTGGCCAGACACATCTATCATTGTCTCAAGTTCAACGACCCGTATGACGTCGAAAAGGCGTTCCGAGGCTCAGTGCATTCCCCTGCCTCGGAGGAGGAGTGGTTGAGCTTGGGAGCCGACCTCGATGAGAAATTCGAGGTGATGGAGGCCTCTCTCTGCCTGATGGAGGGGTAAACCCTTCCTTACGTAATCTTTTTCAGAGTCATTTGGTTCAGTCATTTCTGCTCCTCCTGCGATAGAGTTGCAGCATGTTGTACCAGATGACTCGCTTTTTGTTAAGTTTCTCTATGACTATTGGTTATCCGGACAGTATTGAGCTACCTGACTATTCTTCCTCGCGCAGATAGGGATCCCAACTCATCTCACCAGTTTCCTCATCATAGTCTGGATACTGAGGCGGCGCTTGACCCTGCCGGGCGACGACGCGCAGATACTTGCCTGGCGGCGCAGATGGATCTGTACGCAGCATTTGTACGTCGAACTCGTGGCTATCCCCATAGTCAAAGTAGTACAGGAACTTCTGCCCCACCTCCAATCCCAGGTTGCCGATCTCGATCTCGTGTGTGTGCTGGTACGTATCCGACCACGGCGAGCCGATTTCGGTCTGTCTGTCCGTCACCTGCCCGCTCATAAAGAATGAGTACAGGTGGTCGTCACTCCAGTCATAGGCGCGCTGGATCGCCAGGTGCAGGTCTTCGAGGGTTTGATCCTCGGCAATTTCAATGTCGCGCCAGACCTGCGGCAAGGCGCGGTGGTTAACGCGCAGGGTAAAGATGCGCGCCACTCCTCGCGAGGCTCTGCGGGAAGGACGTGGTCGTCGGCGCGGCCCTGGCTGATACTCGGGAGGCAGGTTGGGTGGATCGTCATAGTCGTAAACCCGAGCCACCGCTCCAAACAGTGCCTGGAGCATTTCATCCACAGTCGGCTCAAATGGTGTCTCGCCGGTAAGAACCCAACCTCCCTGCATCTCTTTCTTCTCCATCTCGGGCTGCCAGATGTCCGGTGTCCATAGCTCTGCAAACGGATCAGGGGGTACGGGATGCCGATATTGCCCGGTAACCAACAAGTGCGTCGTGATATCCCACTTCATCGCGCCTCTGGATTTGCTGCGCAGAAAAGCGAGGGCTGTCTGCACGATGCTCTGGTTGCGTTCTGCAATCGCCGCCTCATCGCGAGCGGCGCGGGGTTGAAATTCGATGCCGTGGAGTTTGGCGTCGCCATCGAGCACGCGAAGGATCAAGTGATCGCCCGGCGCAGCCCCGAGCGACTCGAACCAGGTCCAGAACTCGGGCGAACCCTGGGTGCCCCAGTGGCCTGCCCCCAAGAAGTTCAGCGGCAACCGGGTTTCACTCCCGTCGGGCAACCGCGCGTTGACAGGAGTGCGGTCTGTACGCTTCTGGGACTCGAAGAAGGAAGGCCAGAGCGCATCTTGCAACTCGGCCCCTAGCTCGATGGCCTCTTCCTCCAGATCCGATTGAGACAGGGTGAGCCGGATCACCGAGCCGGTGGTAAGACGCGGTTTCCAGCCATACCGCCCATCGCCCGTCGCAACGATCAGCCGGCCTTGACCGATGGCGCTGCGAATCGTCCCTTTTGGGTTCCGGGTCGTGATGGGCGTGATAGCGTGCACGCGCCGCATGATCTCGTCAAACGGTAATGGATCGGGCGATTCGCGCACCACTTGATAGGTCAGTTCGGTAAAGTTGGGTTTCTGCTTGGTCATACGCTCCTTTCACTGCTTCATTTGTTTGCCAGCCCGAGCGTGCTGAGCAGGAAGCCGGGCTGCGGATGTTGATTCAGGTAGATCAACATCCCCTGCATCGGATCGCCGTAAGGCGTGGAGAGATCGCTGTCTATGCGGAGTTTGAAAAAGCGCGGCGCCTCGGTGACGACGAATTGACCATCGGCATCGAATTCGCTCCGTTCGCCTCGGTCAAAGCGGGCCTGGTAGTTGAAAACAGGTCGGTCGGCGTAATAGACCAGCACTGCCACGTCCCGCGTGTTCTCCACATTGACCAACTTCAACAACATCTTGGTCATACCGATCAGATCCAAGAGATCCTCGTCCCGAAGACGAGCTTCCCGGAAAGGCCCACCGGCGTAGATGGTGCCGTTGCGGCGGTTTTCCGCGTCTTCCAACACAAATCCCACATAGCCGTCGTAGGTGAGCGTCACGGCGTCGGTACGGTAGACTGTGGGACGCTTCATGCGGGCTTTTACGCTGGGGGTCAAAGCGTGCACCTGCTGCATCGTGGGCGATAGCGGCGGCTCGGCTGGCGGCGGTCCCTGGCCGATCTCGTGCAAACGCTGTTGGGCCAGGTAGTAGCCTGGGTCTATTTTTAGCGCGCGCCGCCACCAGGCCAACGCTTCATCTCGTCGCCCCAGCTGCTCGCAAGCTACTCCCAATTGGTGCAATGTAGACCGGCTTCTGGAGTCCTGACGCAAGGCGCGTTCCAGCCAGGAGATGGCTTGCTCCGGTTCATCCAGTTGCAGGTAGGCATGGCCGACGTTGTAAAGCGTTGGCCCATAGTTGGGATCGCGGGCGTGGGCGTCGAGGAAAGCTTCCAGGGCCTCCTGGTTTCGGCCCTGCTCCACGCAGGCAACGCCCAGAGCGAAATGACCTTCGGGACGGTCAGGGTTGGCGGCTATCATGCGTCTGCCCTTGTGCTCTACGAGGTGGAAATCCCCCAGTTCTACGTTGTGGCCGACTTGTTCCTGGAGATGATCCACCAGGTAATCGCCGGGAGGAATTTTGCCGCGTTGGGCGCGACGGAGTTGGCGGATAGTTTGCCGAATTTCACGTCGGCGAGCCTGCCTGGGCCATTGGCGGGCAAAGTTCTCGAAAGCAACGATGGCCTCCGGGATACGACCAGCGCAAGCGTATGTCACCCCTTGGCTGTGCAATGTGTCTGGATCGTCGGGGAAATAGTGTTCAACATCGTCCAGAGCGGCCAGGGCTTTGTCGTACTGCTCAAGCGCCAGGTAGCAAGCGCCCAGGTTAAAGTAGGCCAACCGGTCGTCCTGGGGCTGGGCCATTTTAAGGAAACGCTGCAAAGACTCGATAGCCTCGTCCCACCGTTCGTCGCCCATAGCTGCCAGGCTGTGTAACCAGGGGATTGTAGGATTGGAATCTCGATCAGGTGGCCGAGTGGAACGGGATCTTTGACGATGCTTTCTCATTTCACACCTCGCATGATTCCTCCATTACCTGCGATCCGCTCTCATTCAACCCTAACTCCCGCAAAGCAATCCTGGTTTCGTCGACCTTTTGCGGCGAGACGCCCTCTGTGATTTGAAAACGGACATTGAGCTTTAGGCCAGCCTGGGTAGCGAAACGCGCTAACAGTAGTCGATACATTTCTGATCAGCTTCTCCACAACCGCCCGCTCGGTAAAGTGGTTTTCCCGAACCAAAGCCACTATACTCCAGGGTGCAATTTTTTGCAAAGCCGGATGGTTTCCGAGTCCAGCTCAAAAGCCCAGGCTCCTACTGCATTCCATGGCAGAATAGAAATGCATCATCACGACTATATCGTGGCCTGGAATTCTCGCGTGGAACAATCTAGGGGAGATTCGAGAAAATGCCAAGCATGATCGGAATATCCATTCCAGCGTGGAACAATATTGAGCCCCACACACTGTCTGTTTTTTGCATGATATATCCCCAGGCTAACGCAAGTGGGAAGAGAATGGCGACAAACAAATACTGGTCCGAGGTATAGTTCACCGCCCCATGGATCCCTGTGAATATAAAGGCGATCACAAAATTTGAGAGGATTTTTCCCAAGAATGGTTCCAGCTTCCGCAGGAACAACCCCCGGAACAAAAGTTCTTCCATAGTGGCGTTTGCCAGGATGTAGATCAATAACCAGGGTATCCATGGAAGTATCCTGGCAAAGCTCAGGTCTCGCGCGTTGAACAAACTCGCCATTGGGATGGAGCCTGCGGCAGCGAAGAAGAAAGCGATCCATCCGATGACGAGTCCTAGTTTCAAATTGCCCTTCTGGAGGTAGATTGATCCCAGGTTGCTGCCCGACATCCTGGTAAAGAGAATGATCACGCCTACGATCACGATGCATTCATTCAGCTTCGGGAAGGCCCAACCCGCAGGAGTGGTGTCGATTATGCCCAGGTAATCAATCAGGTATATGGCGAAAATTCGGTCAAGGGAGACCGCGACAGTCATGATAAAAAAGGCAAACAATATCTGCCAGTACTGTTCAAAGCGCTTGCTCCTGCGCGCCAGCAATGCCGTCGCTAAGAGAAGGATGGTCAAACCGATCCGGCCAAGATAATCAGCGACCCTGCCAAGCACAGGTCGCCCCCAGGGGCTAAAAACGACCATGATCAACGATCCAATGGCTGTGAAAAGTAACGCCAAAACGATACGTTCACCCCATTCTCTTGCTGAGGGACGATTATTTTTCACGAGTCTACTCCTTCTGTTCGATGCTGCGCTTTTCTCCAACGAACCCAGAGCCCCACTGCGAGGACGTACAATATCAATGCCCCAACGACCCCGAGTTCTTCGGCTCGACGACGGATCACAAACGTCGGATCCAGGATCGAAATGAGCGCATCCTGAACCTCGTAGATATCACTCCGTGCGGATTCGTAATTCTTGCCGCCGCCCAAGATGGCGTTGACGTTGGACAGAATGACATAGCCGACCTGCTTGGATGGGTGGAACCGCGAGAGACATTGAAAGCCCGGTGCCGAGCCACCGCTCCCAAACCAGCCGCCCCGGAAAACAAACAGGCCCAGACCATGTCCTTCACGGGGCAGATCATCGCTGCTTTTGAAGAGGATCTTGAAACAGATTGTTCTCTGCTGCATAAGCTCGATCGTCTCAGGCTGCAAAAGTTGAAAATTTCCGTACTGGCCATTGTTCATGAGGACGAGCATGAACTGTGCCATGTCCTGGGCTGTCGTGTGCATCATCGAGCCTTGCCCGTTCCAGATCGGAAGCTCGATATTCTTGTCGTCGATGCGGGTATACGGGATCGCGTGTCGCCCCGCGAACTCGTCGGCGCTGAAACCCGAACTATACTCAGCACGGTCATAAAAGAACATTTACAATATAGTGGTCTGTAGACATTAGACTTGAATTCTGCTATAACTTGCGCTCTGTATTCTCACAAAATAGCAGGGGCGCAACTATGATCGAGATTGAATTCAGCTCGGAAACAGTCGAGCAATTGCACTATGAGCGACGTTATCATCCCCATCCCAGGGTTCGCCAGCGCATGGAAGTTGTGTATTTGAAGGCTCTTGGTTATCAACACCAGGAAATTGGGTACATCGTGGGTATCTGTCAAAAGACCTTGCGGAACTACTTGCGAATGTACCAGGCTGGCGGTATTGAAGCGCTGAAGACACTGAATTTCTATCGCCCGAAGAGTGAACTGGACAAGCATCGTGAGCAGTTGAAAGCCGAGTTTGAAGCTCGTCCTGCGAAGAGCATTAACGAAGCCGTCCAACGAATTAAGAAATTGACCGGCATTCGGCGCAGCCCCACTCAGGTTGCCAAGTTCCTCAAAAACCTGGGGCTGAAACGGCTCAAAGTTGGACACATTCCTTCCAAGGCTGACCCGGAAAAGCAAAAAGTCTTTCTGGAAGAAGAACTTGAACCCCGTTTGGAAGAAGCCAGACAAGGAAAACGCCACGTGTCCTTTGTAGATGCGGCTCATTTCGTTATGCGTCCTTTTCTCGGTTTTCTGTGGTGCTTCGTACGTCAGTTCATTCAAGCGCCCAGTGGTCGCAAACGCTTCAACGTCTTGGGAGCTTTGCACGCTACCACGTTGCAGGTTGTTACTTTCACCAACGACTCTTACATCAATTCTCTTTCTGTGGCGAAACTGATGTGCAAGATAGCAGTTGAGTTTGCAGGTTTACCCATCACCCTGGTTATGGATAACGCTCGCTATCAGCGTTGTCGCTTCGTTATGGACTTGGCCACAGCGTTGGGCATTGAGCTTCTGTTTCTGCCATCTTACTCGCCCAATTTGAATCTGATTGAACGCTTGTGGAAGTTCATCAAGAAACAGTGTCTTTACTCCGAGTATTATGAAACGTTTATAGACTTTAAGCATGCTATTGCGAGCTGTATCGCTGAAACCGCTGGAGAACATAGACAAGAACTTGTCAGCTTATTGACCCTCAAATTTCAGACCTTTGAAAATGTTCCTTTATGACCGTTGTCAGTATAGTCATCCCCAGTGGGGCAAAGATGTTCTCTTGCATGTACTCGGCATAGCTCTGCCCCGTGACCCGACCGACCAGGTAGCGCAGGATCGGATAGGCTGAGACCGAATAGTGGTACTCTTGACCAGGTTCAAAGCCCCACGCTTGCTGGTCATAGTTTGAGCCTTCGGGTATCAGCGATGCGATCAGAAACTCCTCGTGCGACATAGTTAGCAGGTGGTTGGGGCATGGCGGCCGGAATTGCGGCGAGAAAGTAGATTCGGTATCCCACGCGAACTGGTGCGGGAAGGCATCCAACCCGGAGCGATGCGCCAAGAGCATCCGCACTGTGATTGGCGTTTCCAAAAAACCTGGATGTCGAACCGTGAATGGCACGCACATATTGACGTCAGTGTCCAGATCAACGAGTCCTCTTTCTACAAGCTGAAGGACCGCGATAGCGGTGAACACTTTCTGCACCGATGTATTCATATAGACGTGATCGACGCTGGTATTTTCGCCAAAGGCTCGCGACCAGGCGATTTGATCCTGGTGGACGACAGCCACCTGAATCGAGGGCGAATTACCGCTCGCGACAACTCTGGGGAGTTCGGCATCGAGTTCAGCGACGAGGGAAGCGGTATCTCTTGGACCAGTGACAGAACAGGCGATACAGAACACAACAAGGATGCTTGATAGGACCAAGCGTACCCCAGGTTCACAATTCTTCATAAGGTAAACGGTGAGCACAATATCTCCTTGAAAGCTAACGTTTGGTTTAGCGGCGTGGCGGCTGAGACGACGTAAGACCCTCCCCCGATTTGGTGGACAGGGGGTTAAGCAAGACCAAGCCGTTGTTGATAGAGTTGCTCATAAGCCTCCGGGCTGAGATAGTCCAATGCCGAGTGCCGTCGCCGCCGATTGTAAAACGTCTCGGTGTAGGAGAAAAGATCAGTGCGCGCCTCGGCTCGAGTATGGTACACGCAATGATGCACCAACTCACTTTTCAACGAACCAAAGAAGCTCTCCATTGGGGCATTGTCGTACCAGGTTCCGACGCCGTTCATACTGGCGCGGATGCCGTGTTCCTTTAACAACGCTTGATACTTCTGGTCCGTGTATTGGCTGCCTTGATCCGAGTGGTGGATGAGATTCGCCGCCGTGTGACGCTGTTCAAGGGCCATCTTGAGAGCGGTCACGGTCAAATCGCTGGTCATCCGAGCCGACATCGCCCAGCCAACGATACGCCGGGCATACAGGTCCAGGATGGCAGCCAGATAGAGCCAGCCTTCCTGGGTGGGGATGTAGGTAATATCCGCCAGCCACTTCTGATCGGGTTGTTCGGCTTCAAAGTTCCGTTTCAGTAGGTTCGGAGCCACTGGATCGGCCTGGTTTCGCTTGGTCGTGCTCTTGAAACGCCTGGATTGCTTCGCTTTCAGGCCCCGCAGACGCATTAGACGAGCGATCCGGTTCTCACTACAGGCCACGCCCTGATCTTTCAGTTCCCGGTAAATGCGCGGACTGCCGTAGACTTGGTGATTTTCATTGTACACGGTTTCGATTTTCTTGTACAGTTCTTGGTTGGCCATCTCCCGCGCGCTGGCAGACCGTGTACGCCAGACGTAATAGCCGCTGGGCGAGACGTTCAACTCGTCGCACATACGTCGCACAGGAAACTCTTTTTGATGCTCATCAATGAATTGAAATCTCATGCTTTTGGCTGCGAGAAGATGGCCACTGCTTTTTTTAGAATGTCCCGTTGTTGGCGCAAGACTTCATTCTCGCGCTCCAACTGTCGCATGCGTTCCTGTTCCGGGGTGAGACGTCCGTGACCCGGAAAGGCGTCTTGGCCATCTTGGGTCAACTGGCGCTTCCAGCGGTAAAGATTACCTGACCCAATGCCCAAGTCCCGTTCAAGCTGGGCGGCACTCTTGCCGCTTGTCTTTAGCAATTGGAGTGCTTCAAATTTGAATTCACGAGTATATTGTCGTCTAGTTTTTTTCATGTCATTCTTCCCAAAGTGGTATTATTTTGACAATGGCACATTACGGTGGTGCGTTTGCCCAATGTAGCCTTCTCTGGCGCTTGAGGCGGCTCGCGCGCGAACGAGTGCGGTTGACCAAATGCTCAGCGACCAGAGTGACAGCCTCTTC
>Ga0180434_10010076_pt1 | contig 10182 bp, 10 predicted proteins | sample SS_ome_7_FD_132453 | JGI IMG/M metagenome (GOLD analysis project Ga0180434, IMG submission 132453) | Hypersaline lake sediment archaeal communities from the Salton Sea, California, USA - SS_1_D_2 metaG | ecosystem: Environmental > Aquatic > Non-marine Saline and Alkaline > Hypersaline >... | reverse complement strand
GGGGCCGGAAGGCGCCGTCGAGATCATCTATCGCAAGGAGATCGACGGCGCCGAGGATCCCGAGAAGACAGCCGAAGGGTTGCGGGAATCCTACAAGAACCTCTTCGCCACCCCATACGCGGCCGCCCAAAAGGGATACATCGACGACGTGATTCTACCCGCCAACACGAGGAAGCGGTTGATCAAATCCTTGCGAATGCTGGGGGACAAACGGGACGCCAATCCGGCCAAGAAGCACGGCAACATTCCCCTCTAGAGGCACTGTTTTGACCATACAAGACGCACTCACCGTCACGTTCCTGGGCATCACGGTGGTCTTTCTGGGATTGATCCTCACGAGCGTGTTCATCTCCTCGTTTTCCTTTCTGCCCGCGCTGGTTCAGCGCCTGAGGCAACGCCGCCTCGTGGCTCGACCGCCACGAGACGATCGGGCCCTTGCCGTGGACATTCCCTCCGAGGTGGTGGCTCTGATCGTCACCGCACTGGAGGTGGAAATGCGGATGCGGGAAGCCCTGATGGAAGACGGGATGGGCACGCCGTCTCCTCCCGGGAGACAGGCACCGTGAATCATGTGAACCGGTACTCTCGGAGGTAGCCGAACATGAGAAAATACACTTTGACCATCGGCGGCAGGGATTACCACGCCGAGGTGATCGCCCTGACCACCGAAACAGCCCGTGTCGTGGTGGAGGGAAACGAATATGCGGTACAGTTGAAGGAGCTGGGCCGCTCTTCCACGGCGTCCGTGTCCACCACCCAGCCGGTGACGCGATCGGAAGCGACGCCACCCCAGCGGGTTCCGGCTTCCCCTCCCTCCCGTCCGGGTGTCGAGGCCGCCTCCGCCGGCGTTACGGCTCCGCTTCCCGGCCTCATCATGGAGGTGCGGGTCAAGGAGGGCGAATCCGTCAAGGCGGGACAGACGCTCATGGTCATGGAGGCGATGAAGATGGAGAACCAGATTCAGGCTCCCCATGACGGAACCGTCAAACGAATCTACGTGAAGAATGATGACACGGTGGCCGAGGGCGACCCTCTGGTGGAGCTCGCCAGGCCGCCGATGACCACCCTGTGAGGAGAGGAATGAAACGGTGGGTGATGCTGTGTCTGCTTCTGGGGGTCACGACGTCCCTGGCTGCCGGGGATCGCTTTCCACTGCGGATCGACATAGCCCTCTACGGCCGTATCGATACCGGCGGGGACCGTGGACTCGCCGAGGGTGATGGAGGCACCGCAATGAACCGCGATGGCAGCCCCATCGGTGTCTTTCATGTCCTGTCGGTATCCGAAACCCAGGGCGTGATCAGGATCCGGCTGACCGGCGGCGCCAGTGATGCGGACCTGGCGGCCCTGTGCTGCGGATCGCGAACCGTGCCATTCATCGGCGAAACGGACGGGGTTCATTTCATCGCTTCCGCTGACAGGGCCACCGGGGCGGTGGTCGGGAAGAAGGGTCAGATCTTCATCGGACCCACTCTGGCCGGCACCAGTCGTGTGATCGGTGTCCGGGAAGGGTCGGTGTTCATTCGCCTGGAACAGGGCGCGCCGGGAATCGATCCCCGCGAGGCCGACTCGGGTCGATTCCAGAGCTATTTCGAGCAGATCGTGGATGGTACAGGTTTCGTGAATCTGACCTTTCAGAATCTGATCATGCTGTGCGTCGGGATTCTCTTCATCTACCTGGGCATCGCCAAGGACTATGAACCGCTGCTGCTCGTGCCCATCGGTTTCGGGATTCTGATTGGAAACATACCCCTGCCGCTTCAGATATTCAACAGCATATCGCTGTACATGATCGATCCGGCGACATCCCAGTACGTGTTCAACACCTCGGGAAACAGCGTCATGGGCATCCTCTATTTCGGCGTACGGTCCGGCCTGTTCCCACCGCTCATATTCCTGGGTATCGGCGCCATGACCGATTTTACCGCCCTGCTCTCCAACCCGCGCAGTGTACTGCTCGGCGCGGCCGCCCAGGTGGGTATCTTCATCACATTCATCGGGGCGTTGCTGCTGAAATTTTCACCGGCGCAATCCGCATCCATCGGAATCATCGGCGGGGCCGACGGCCCGACCGCCATCTTCCTGTCCTCCCGGCTGGCACCCACGCTCATCGGTCCCATCGCCATCGCCGCATACTCCTATATGGCCATGGTGCCGATCATCCAGCCGCCCATCATGAAATTGCTCACCAGCCGGCGGGAACGGCTCATTCGCATGAAGCCCGGTCGCCGGGTCAAGCGGATCGAGAAGATCCTTTTTCCCGTGGTCGGTTTCATCATCACCACGATGGTGGCGCCGGGAGCCATTCCCCTTCTCGGCATGCTCTTTTTCGGCAACCTGCTCAAGGAGTCGGGCGTCACCTCCCGCCTGGCCAAGACCGCGTCGAACGCACTGGTGGACATCTGCACGATCCTTCTCGGGGTCGCCGTGGGCGCATCCACCACGGCCCAGGTGTTTCTCAATACGCGATCCATGATGATCTTCGTGCTCGGCGTGCTGTCGTTCGCCGTGGCGACAGCCGGCGGCGTGTTGTTTGCGAAATTCCTCAACCTCTTCGCCAAGGTCAAGATCAACCCCCTCATCGGCGCCGCGGGGGTGTCGGCCGTACCGGATTCGGCCCGGGTCGTTCACAACGTCGGCAAGAGGGAAGACCCTGAAAACTATCTCTTGCAACACGCAATGGGGCCCAATGTGGCCGGCGTCATTGGTTCGGCCATCGCTGCGGGCGTGTTTATCGGGATTTTCTAAGGAGACTTTCAATGGGAAAAATCATTGCGGCGATACCCAATATCTGTGAGGGGAAGGACCAGGGATTCATCGACGGATTGACCGCGAAGCTTCAGGCGGTGCCGGGCCTGGTGCTGCTGGATGTGTCGATGGACAAAACCCGGAACCGAACGGTGTTCGCCTATACGGGATCGAAAAACGCCGTGTTCGACGGGGGACTCATCCTTTACGAGGAGGCCCTGAAACAGATCGACATGAGACGGCATCAGGGCGAATACCCGAGGATCGGTGCGGTGGATGCCTTTCCCTTCGTGCCCACCAAGGACGCCGGCATCGAAGAGGCCGTGCAATGGGCCGAAGCGTTCGCCCAGCGGGTGGCCGAGACCTTCCAGATTCCCGTTTATCTCTACGGTGAAGCGGCCCGGCTGCCCCAGAGAAGAGAGATCGAAAACATCAGGGAAGGCGAGTATGAAGGTTTGGAGGAACGTTTGAAGGACCCCCGTTGGAAACCCGATCTGGGACCGGAGGTCTTCAAACCGGATTTCGGCGCCACCCTGATCGGTGCCAGGTATCCCATGGTCAGTTTCAAGGTATACCTGAATACCTCGAACCTGGAACATACCCGGGCCATCTGTCGAGGCCTCACGGATGGTTCCGGGGGTGGAGTCCGGCACGTCAAGACCTACGCCGGGGTCGTCTATGAAACGGGAATGTGCGAAATCACGGTGGCGATATCGAATTATCGCGTCACCCCGATGTACCGGATCATCGAATTGCTCGCCGTGGAGGGGCGGCGCTTCGGGATCGACATCTTGAACGTGGAGATGATCGGCCTCGTTCCGGAACAGGTGTTTCTCGATTCCGCCCTCTATTACCTTCGTATCAACAGTTTCTCCTACGAGCGCATCGTGGAGAAGAACATTCAGGCACATCTTGACGAGAAGCTGTCTTTCATATCCTGAATTCGGCGAATCGTTGCCGCTGTCGCGGTATTCCAGCGTGGTTTGACTTTTCCGTTTTCACCTCTGTATAATGACCTCTGAATAACCACAACCCCAAAACGAGGAGATATTCATGAGCAATGGATTCAAACCCTTCGTACCCGTTGACAGCACGATGAGAGAATTTTCTTTCAAGGCCATTTTCCTGGGCATCATCATGGCCATCATTCTGGGTGCGGCCAACGCCTACCTGGGATTGAAGGCGGGCATGACCGTGGCCGCCACCTTCCCGGCAGCGGTGATCGCCATGGCGGTCCTCAGGGTGTTCAAAGGCACGATTCTTGAGGAGAATTTGGCCCGAACCACCGGTGCGGTGGGTGAGGCATTGGCCGCGGGCGCCATCTTCACCATTCCCGCGTTCGTCATGTCCGGTGTGTGGTCGGAGTTCAGCTACTCCAAGGCCACGATCCTGATGCTGGTGGGCGGTGTCCTGGGCGTGTTCTTCGTGATCATCCTGCGCAAGACCCTGATCGAGGACCAGACCCTGCCTTATCCCGAGAGCAAGGCCTGCGCCCAGATCGTCAAAAGCGGGCAGAGCGGGGCAACAGGTGCCGGTCTCGTATTCGGAACCATGGGTATCGCCGGCCTGATCGAGCTGCTGCGGCATGACCAGGGAATCACATTGATCAAACGGTACTTTCAGGGATTTCTCCATTTGGGTCGATCGAAGATCTCCCTGTTGAACTCCGAGAGCAAGGTGATTTCAAGCGGCACGGAATCTGCCGAGTTCGGCAAGGACGGAGGGATGTTGCTGATCAGTCCGGAAGCCTCTCCTGCGTTCATGGGTGTGGGATACATCATCGGTTTCAGACTGGCCGCGATCACCTTTTCCGGTGGTGTTTTCGGCTGGCTGTTTCTGATGCCAGCGGTCATCTTCCTGATGAGCGGCGACCTCTTTCCCTTCGCCGCGGGGGGGCTCAGCTGGACCGAACTGGCCTCGGCCGCCTACAGCTCCACCGTCAAACCGATGGCGGTGGGCGGCATGCTGGTGGGTGCCTTTTACACCCTTTTTTCCATGAGGAAGAACCTTGTCGGTGGCATCGCCAAGGGATTCAAGGATATCAAGCAGGCGGGTAAATCGAAAGAGTCGGTCTCCCGGATCGATCGGGATATCCCGTTCGGCATGGTCCTGCTGGCCATTCTGATCATCGTGGTCATCATGGTGGTCATCTTTCAGCAGGTCATCAAGACCGCGGAAACCAGCGGTTGGGGCGGGGCCGTCGTGGCCGCACTGGTGATGGCGCTGGCTGGATTTCTCTTCGCAGCCGTGGCCGGTTATCTCGTGGGGATCATCGGTTCATCATCCAATCCCATCTCGGGGTTGACCCTGACCACCCTGCTGATCGCGGCCCTGCTGATGGTCATCATCGGTTTGCGCGGTGAACCCGGTGTGGCCGCCACCCTCGCGGTTGCCACCGTGGTATGCTGTGTGGCCGGTGTGGCCGGTGACATGATGCAGGATTGGAAAGTCGGGCATATCCTGGGTGGAACCCCGTGGCGCATGCAGATCGGCGGATTGATCGGCGTCGTGGCGGCCGCCTTGGTCCTCATCCTTCCGATCATGCTGCTGGACAAGGTCCCCGGGAACCCCTCGGCCCACGCCATCGGGTCCGATGCCCTGCCGGCCCCTCAGGCCGGCCTGATGTCCATGATGTCCAAAGGCATCGTCGGTGGTGAGATGGCATGGCCCCTGGTGATCGCCGGTATGTTCTTCGCCATCGCGCTCATCCTGATCAAGTCCCCCTCGCCCATGTTGATCGCCGTGGGCATGTACCTGCCGTTCCGTACCACGGCGGCCATCTTCGTGGGTGGCATCATCAAATATTTCGTGGACAAGAAAACGGATAAAATCGCGACCCTCGAAGCCGATCACAAGAACCTGCAGGGTGACGAACGACAATCGTTGATTCAAAGGATAAGGGAGAATTCAGAAAACATCGGGCTGCTGCTCGCATCGGGGCTTGTTGCGGGTGAGGCCATCACGGGCATTCTCCTGGCCATCGTGGTGGGGATTCAGGAGAACCTCCTCAACAGCCTGGTCGGGAATCTCGACGCCAGCAACAATCCCATTGTCGCCGGAGGCATTCTCGGCGCCGTATTCTACTTCCTCGTCCTGATGTTCCTGGCCTACATCATGATCCGGATCCCGCTGAAGAAGCTGCGTGAAGACGAGCAGTGATGCATTGACAGATAGGCAACAGAACTTACTGGACCTGATTCCGAAGAAGAACTGCGCCTGGGAACGGGCGGATGACGGTCGCTCCTACCTGCTGGTGCCCCGTTTTAAAAACCGGCTGATGCGGTGGATCGCCCTGCGCCTGGGTCGATCGGAGTGGGTGAAGATCTTTTTCGATCCAATCGGAACCCTGTCATGGGAGCTCATCGACGGGAAACGCAGTGTGGGGGACATCGCCGACCGGCTCGAGGCGGAGATGGGGGAGGCGGTACAACCGGCGGTCGACAGGCTGACGGAGTTTATCGTGATCCTCTCACGCAACCGTTTCATCGTCTTTGAGAACCGCGAGTAGATCCCGGTCTCTCAGGATTTAATCTCCGGCCGTTCAAGGTCGAATTCGGGACGCAGGCGGTTTTCCCGCTTGAGCAGGGTGGCGAACACGAATCCCACCAATCCCAGTGCGGCGAACATGAGGATGGTGGGTGTGCAGTTTAGGGTGGCCGTCCCGGCCTGGAGCATCTCGGGCGTGACCCCCGGGTTGGTCGCATCCGTGATGCGGCCGGCGAGGATGGGAAAGGCGAAGAGGCCCAGGTTCTGGATGCTTGTCATGATCCCGTAGGCGGTTCCCAAACGTTTCTCTTCCACGATCCGGGCCACCGCCGGCCACATGGCCGACGGCACGAGGGAGAGGGAAATTCCCAGGATGAACATGGCCAGGTAGGGGGTGATGTGGGTCAAGGCCAGCGTGAGGTGCCCCACCAGGATCATGGCGGATCCGTAAACCATCACCGTCGCGCGCTTGCCCCGTCTGTCCACGAACCAACCGAAGATGGGAGTGAACACGATGGTGCCCCAGATGATCAGGCTGGACAGCATGCCGCTCAACTTGAGGGAAAGATCGTACTTGTTGTGAAGGAAGTCCGGACAGAACGCTTGAAAAGGGAAGATGGCAGAGTAGAAGGTCAGGCAGAGAAGCGAGATGTAGATGAAGGGACGGTTTTTCAGAATGGATACGATGTCCCTCAGGTTGAACTTCTCGTCAGCGGCGAGCAGAGCGCCGCGGGGCGGATCCGGATCGTACTTCCGATCATAGAGGATGTAAACCAGGAAAAAGAGCAGGCCGACACCCATCAATACGGCCGCCACCCAGAGGGCCGTGGTCCATCCGCCATGCGTCTCGATGAGAATCGGGGAAAAGATGAGGGCCGCCGCCGTTCCGAGCCTGGCGATGGCCAGGTTGACGGCGAACCCGAAGGCCAGTTCCTTGCCCTTGAACCATTTCACCAGAACCTTGTTGATGACCACGATGCTGGTTTCCGCGCCCAGGCCGAAGAGAAGCCGACCCAGGATCATCATCTTCAGCTCGGGTGAGTACTGGGTGAGAAACGTGTTCAAGAAGGCGTATCCGGGTCCGCTGTTGCGGAATAGATCGCTGGCCCCGTATGCGGTCAGCAGGGCTCCGAGGGCGCAGAAGAGGGTGAACATGAAACCTGTTTTGCGGATTCCAAATCGATCGAGAAAAATCCCTCCCAGAATGGCCATCAGAAGAAAGGTGTTGGGAAAGGAGTAAAACGATACGATAAGTCCGTATTCGGTTGAGCTGAAACCCAGTTCGATCTGCATGACCTCCTTGATCGAAGACATCGCGTCGTACACGTAGTAGTTGGCGGCGATGACGACGCTGACCAGCAGCAGAAGTCCCCAGCGCAGCCATGGCGAACGGGAAATGACGGCATCTCGGTTCATGGATCGCTCCTGATTCGGAAGCCATATTATAGAGAAAGACGTCGTGATTTTCAACCGGGATCGGTGGTCGCGCTCCTTTTGAAACCCGGATTGTTTTGTACTATAATGGTGGGATGCTGTTCGCAGTCGATGTGGGAAACACCTCGATCGGTGTGGCGGTTTTTCAGGACGACAGCCTGGTTTTTAAATACAAATTCTATACGCCCTCGCGGCTTTTTAAACGCCATTTCGCCCAGCTCGCCCGCTTTCGGTCCAGGACGAGCGATTCCGATGTCATCGTGGCCTCCGTGGTCCCAAGGTTGGACCCGTCGCTGCGCCGAATCTTGCGATCCATCTGCGGTGTGCCGGCCCTGCTTGTCGATCACCTCACCCCGACCGGAATGGCGATCAAGCTGGAACGGCCGGAAGAGATGGGCGCCGACCGGATCGCGGATGCCGTGGGCGCCCTCTGCCTCGCCACTCCACCCCTGATCGTGCTCGATTCTGGCACGGCGATTACCTTCGACCTGGTCAACCGGCGCCGGGAGTACATCGGCGGCGCCATCCTGCCCGGGGTGGATCTGGCGATCGAAAGCCTGGCCCGGCGTACGGCGAAGCTGCCGCAGATTTCCTTCGCGCCGCCACCGTCCATCGTCGGCACCAATACAGAACAGAGCATCCAGGCGGGGATTTTTTACCACTACCTCGGGGGGCTGGCTTACCTGATCGAGGCCTACAAGCGACGACTCGGGACCGATACCACCGTGTTCGCCACCGGTGGACTGAGCGCCCACTTCAAGAAACGGATCAAAGGCATCGACCGTTATGAGCCCGATCTCATCTTCCATGGATTGCGGCGCATTCGGGATATCCAGAGAGAGAACCGTTCGAGCTCCCGGCATCAGGCATGACCGCTTCTTCAACCGTGGGCCGAGAATCCCGTGAAACACCGGGCGGCGTCCCATGTGAAGACCATGTCTACATCGTGAAAATCATCCAATTCCTGGAGGACCGTTTCGGCATCCGTCTGTTTATCACGTCACGGGATTTCGATACACTGTACCGCTGGTGGGAAAAACGCATACCCCTGGCGGTGATCGAAGAATCGATCGTGGAGGTGGTGGAGCGACGCCGGCGGCGTCAGAAAGCGGTAGACGGCTTCGCGAATTTCTCCTATGCGGTCCGGAAGAATTTCAGCCACCACCAACAGCTTCACGTGGGCGTGGGAATCGCGGCGACGACTCCCGAGGATGATGCCGCGGAGATCGATCGGTTCTTGGCCCGTTTCCCCGACGAACTGCAGGGCCTGAAGGGTGACTTCATGGAGGCTGCCGCGGCGTTGAAGCGGAGTGGTCGGGCGGAGATGAAGGAGATCCACCGGAAACTCCTGGAGCGGTTTGCGGACGATCCGGATCTCAATCTGCGGACCCATCTTTTCATGCAAGGGCTCGCCGAGCCGCTGCGGAAACCGGACATCGAGAGGCGCTACCGGTTGAATTTCATTTGGCACCGCTATAGGATCCCGGATTTCGAACGATGAAGAACCGCAAGCGACTCGACATGGCGATGGTGGACCGAAACCTCGCTCCGTCTCGGGACAAGGCGCGTGCGATGATCATGGCGGGAGAGGTGCTGCTGGGTGAAAGGGTCGTGTTCAAACCCGACCACAGAGTCTCTCCCGAGGACAGTATCGTGATCAAGGCGCGCTACCCCTACGTATCCCGCGGTGCCTTCAAAATCGAAAGGGCATTTCGGGAGTTTGGCTTGTCACCCCGGGATCTGCGGGTGGTCGATATCGGAATTTCCAGCGGCGGATTCACCGATTACATGTTGCAGCGGGGTGCGGCCTCGGTGACGGGTGTGGACGTGAATATCAAGCAAGTGGATCAGGCGATTCGGATCCGCCCCGAAGTCCGTCTCATCGAGAAAAACGCCCGTTTCCTCGTGCCCGAGGACATCGGTTTCGAGCCGGATCTCTTCACCATCGACGTGTCGTTCATATCGGTGCTGCGTGTTCTCGAAGCCCTGCGTCGCTTTCCCCGCACCCGGGTTTTGGCTCTGGTCAAGCCGCAGTTTGAAGCCGATCGACACCGGGTGGGTAAGGGAGGTGTCGTGCGCGATGATCTTCTTCGGTCACGAATCCTGGAGGACCTAAAGAACAAGATCGAGACGCTGGGTTTTCGTCTGCTGGCGATGACCGAGGCGGGGATTCGCGGCAGACGCGGTAATCAGGAGTTTTTTTTTCTGCTCGAATCTGGCAATCGCCCCATCAATGATGATAAAATATGAAACCATGAACACCCCGTATCGGCGTGCCGGAATTGTGGTCAAGCCACATGCGGATGTGGTCTCCTATCTGCGTCGGGCGGTGACGGCGCTGGAGCACCTGGGGATACAGCCCGTGCTGGAAACCAGAGCGGGCAAGCTGTTGGGGAAAAAGGGCGGTGTTTCCCGCGAACGGATCGCCGACGAGGTCGACGTCATCGTGCTGATCGGCGGGGACGGGACGTTTCTGTCGGTGGCGCGGCAGGCCGTGGAGAAGGGAATTCCGAT
>Ga0180434_10010075_pt1 | contig 10183 bp, 23 predicted proteins | sample SS_ome_7_FD_132453 | JGI IMG/M metagenome (GOLD analysis project Ga0180434, IMG submission 132453) | Hypersaline lake sediment archaeal communities from the Salton Sea, California, USA - SS_1_D_2 metaG | ecosystem: Environmental > Aquatic > Non-marine Saline and Alkaline > Hypersaline >... | reverse complement strand
GTTGAATGGCGAGCCTCTGCTCAACCATGCGACGCCAGCCCAACGGGTGACCAGGGTAAGGGCTCCAAGACCTTCGGGTCACTAGAGCATCCTCCTTCGAGGGTGCTGTACTGACACTGAGGAGACCGACATGACCAAGAAAGAACGCATCATCAACGAGATCGAGAAGGCCGGCTTCGGCTTCGCCATCTGCCAGCATCGCTGCCAGGTGGAAGACGCCCTGACCGTCTCGGCTGAAGACTGGGATGACGACAAGGGCCTGGCCGCAGATTACTACGGCGAGTTCCGCGGCGGCTTCCCCTGGATACACCCAGAGCTTGAGGCCATCGCCGAGAAGCACGGCCTCTACTGGGAGTGGGAAAACCCCGGCGCCATCCAACTTTACGTTTGAGGAGAACGACATGAACCTGCAACAAATCGACGCCCGTATCGAAGCCGCCTACCGTGCCGGTGACCACCGCCAGGTGCGCGAACTGAAGAACCTGCGCCGCGAGCACCGCGACGCTGCAGCCCAGAACACCCGCCAGCGCAAAGCTGACCACCGTCTCGGTGGATTCCACGAGAACTGCACCGGCAGCTACCGCAACCACGGCCCCATCGTCTGAGGAGAACGACATGCGAATCGAGAAGAAAGTTGTCCACACCTGCCCCGCCTACGACGTTGTAACCGACAACCGCGATGTATTCTACATCCGCGCCGGTGACCAGTTCGCAATGGCATACGAGTCACTCCGCCACGGCACGCAGTACCGCACGTACACTGCTGGCAGCGCGGTGGCCTACGCTATCGAGAACCATGATGACCCGATCAGGTCGTACCTCGGTGCGCTTGAGCGTGGGTACAGCACCCACTGGCTCAACCAGAACGGCGTATCCCTGACGCTACACCAACGGGAGCGCGAGGAGTACCGCCTGATCGAGCGCGGCCAGAAGGTCAAGTTCGAGGGTCGCTGGTTCTACGTCGAGCTGGCACCCAACCACAACCTGAAACTGGTTCCGGCTTCTGCGTAAGTCAGACCAGAGCCCCTTCCCACGAGGGGGCTCGAGCCTGACACCGAACAACCGAGGAGAACGACATGAACTTCATCTACACCAGAGGCATCCGCACGGACCTCGCGTTCCTGGTACCCGCAGCTGGATCCCTTTTCACCGAAGAGGAGTGGGAGGCCATCGGCGAGGCAGTGTCCTACAAGGGCACCAAGCGCGTCGCGTGGCGCAAGTCTGGCTGCCCGTACGGCACGCCGGGCTACGTCTTCCAACAGGCCAGGATCATGGCCCTCAACCCCCATCGTATGCCGAGCCAGTTCATCACCCTCTTCAACGGTGAGCAGCGCGAGCTGTTCTGGTCCCTGGCCAACAAGATGGGCACCATCAAGGGCGACCGCGACCTGGCCGCTGAGTTCAACGTAGAGCTGAAGAGGAGGTTCTCATGAAGATCGAGTTCAGACAGTGTGTGTTGCCAAGCGGCAACCTGGACCCCAACCGCTGGGAGAGCATCGACGGCCAGTACACCATCGCCAGGTACCGATACTACCGGGCTGATGGTCGCACCTGCGGACTGGCTGACAAGTGCGAACCCTACTTCAGGGCCTACGGCGCGCACGGCAAGTTGATCGGCGACCACAAGACCAAGCATCCAACATTCAGCCATGCGGCAGGTGCCTGCATGGACCACCAGGAGGGTTAAGATATGAGACATTTCGACATCAACGGCAAACACAGCCTTTATCTCAGGCACGGGGCCTCTCGCGTCGTCTCAGACAACCGCGTCGGGTTCTCATCGGTCACCGAGGACGAGCTCCGCCAGTCCCTGGCCGACGCCTTGCGCCAACGCGAGGCCCTTGATCGCGCCATCCACGACACCCGCGTTCTGTTGGCGGGTCCTGCTATCGGAGAGACTGAATCATGAGCATATCCTACGAGATCAACGTCGGCCTGTTCGACGCAGGCCATGCTGACGACGGGCTGTGGTCCGCCGTACACGACCGCTACAGCTACCTGGAAAGCCTGATCGGCCCGAAGGCGGGTGTCGACATCCGGTTCCACCCAGGTGAAGAGCCGACCGCTGTCATCCGTGGCAAGGCCGACGACTACGGCAAGCTGTACATGGCCTGCTACATGATCAGCGTCAAGCTGAAGCAGGACTGCGTGGCCCTGTACCTGCCGAGCCCTGGCACCGGTCACCTGATCGGACCGCGTGCTGATCAATGGGGCAACTTCGATCTGGACTACTTCGAGAGGTTCTGACATGTACTACATATTCGCAGACAACGACGAGACCATGTTGAACATTGTGGAGGGCCTGGTGCACCGCGGCCTGACGTTCAAGGTCATCTACGAGGACGGGCTTGGTCGCTGGAAAATTGAACTCACGGGGGGTTACTAATGATCGCCTTCAAGCTGGTTCGACAGCGCAAGGACGGTAGCCTGGGTCCGCTGTTCATCAACGCCAGGTTGCGGATCCCCCTGGGTGAGTGGCTCGAGGCCGAGGAACACCCGACCAAGGGCTTCGCTTACCGTCCAGGGTGGCACTGCACTTTCACCAAGCACGCACCGCACCTGAGCACTAAAGGCCGGGTGTGGGTCAAGTGCGAGGTCGAGGACTTCGCCACCTACGATCGGCCGGAGTCCCAGGGAGGCGCCTGGATCCTGGCCAACCGCATCAAGTTCCTGGAGGTGTGCGCATGAAAACCATCGTTCACGTTGACCTCGACGACGTCGAGCGTCGGTACCTGGCATCGCTGATCGATGGCCGGGAGACGAAACGCCTGGCAACCAGGAAGGACGTAACCACCCTGGTTGACCAGATCGTGGCCCAGGTGCTGCGCGAGGCAACCAACACCGTGGAGGCCGAACACCTGGAGCCGCCACAGAAACCGTACAACAGCAGCAGGCACAAACCGGCACGGCCAGACGACGCATCCTACATGCGCGGATGGAACGCGGTTGGCGCGGCGCTGCTCAGGAGGTAAAAAGATGAGTAACTACGACACCAAAGCAGACGCGGTCCTTGCCGTGTTCAACGCAGCCACACACCTTCCTGTCGTGGATCAGATTTATCTGACCGTGGTAGACCTGGAGATAGTGGCCCAGCGTCTCCTCACCGGCACGATTCGCCGGGACAACCTATCAGCGCAGCTGATCCTGCGCGCAGCATCTACCCGTAGGATTACAGGCTCATGAAGAGGCGCAACCCGGTGGCAAAGCACGCCCCCACCTTCAACAAGGGCGGCCCGCACGAGGATAAGCGCGACCAGGACGACCTGGACCTGGAAGAGGCCCTGGACGAGTTCGAGGCCCACGAGTGCCCCATGTGCGGTTATTACAACGATGGCGTGGAGTCCTTCATGGGACACCTCGGCCGCACCGAGCAACACCGCTGCCGTGCATGCGGCCAGTATTTCATCGTGAGGTGAGACATGGCGAAGACATTCACCGGCAGGACCCGGCACCGGATCCACACACGGTGGTTCCGCAAGCCGCTCATGGTGTTACAGCGTGAGTACCGCTACACCGGCTTCGACCTGACCAATGACGGCGGTATGGTTGACTCGCGGCCGTATGACTTCTTGCTGTGGGAAGACGCGCCCCCCTATTTCGAGGATAAAGAAGATGTGTGAAATCATCAGACCAGAAGTCGCACCCAACGTGCGCAACGTGAAACAGTATTCAACCAGCTACAGCGAGGCCTGTTAGTCATGAAGATCTACTATGTTATTCCACCCAAAGGGGTGACGTTCAAAGCCGCGGCCGAGGCCCAGGTTCACTTCGAGCAGGGCCACGCCTGGCAGTGCACCGGCTGGGCTGAGGTCAACGATCGCGGCACCATCGTCAGCACCTGCAAGTTCAACCAGGCCATCCCGAAGCGCTACACCGAAGGCGACCAGGTCAAGCTGGGCGAGGACGATGATGACGTGCTGCACGTGCCCAATACCTGGGCGGTGCAGTGGAAGCCTGGCCGTGTGACGTTCCTGCGCTACCGCGTGCAGGGAGGGCAACGCAAGGTGTCTCTGGATTACGGCAGGGGGCGGATGGTTGACCTGCGCGAGGAGCGCAAGACATCCAGCCACGAGACGGCAACCTCACACGCACAGGTGCGCCGTGACCTAACCACGATGGCGCAGGACATGGAGTGCCTGGGCGGGCTCCCTACCAGTGGCGGCCCGTTGTTCCGCTACACCAAGAACGGCGGTGGGAGGCGATCGAACGGGTTCGACTACAACGAGCTCACCTGGCTGCCTAGCGGCCTGAAGGATAGGCCTGAGTTTGACCTGGAGCGCCGCTGCCAGACCTCCGGTGACCGGGAGCTCGAGCGGTTCTACACATCCTGGCTGAAACGGACGTACAACCCCTATGCGTCGCCGCAGCTCAGCGCAGTCGGAGGTCTCGCATCCGGGGAGAACGGCTATTTCACCCGCGCAGCACCGGATTCCGACAAGGTAACGGATCCTGGCGTGATACACGACAAAGGCCGGGTTGGCGCCGACTTCACCTGGTAGCTTGACAGGGTACCGGGTCCACCGGATAAGGTTGGAACGAGAGGGGGGATTTCTCCCCCCATCACTGAATTTTTGAGGAGAAACACATGCAAGGTATCAAAGACATCGCCCGCCAGAACGCAGCCAGTCAAGCACTGCACCAGGCCAACCAGTCTGGCGAGAACCGCTACGTTGTGTACGCGGATGATCAGCCGGGGAAGCTGGCCATCGTGGCTGAAGATCCCGGTCCCGGCAATGCGATCTACGTCGCACGCCCTGACATTGTGAATCCGGCGGCATGACATGAACTGCCCCGTCTGCAACGCCCGTACCAGGGAAATCCGGGTAGTCGGTGAAGCCTCGTTCAAATACTCCGAGTGTCGGGAGTGCGGATGGGACGACTACGACTGCCGCGCCCTGGAGGCGACCGAACCCGACAGCGAGCTCGCTGAATGTGAAGTAGACGAGCTCGACCTTTCAATATCTGGAGACAATGATGAACTCGAAACTGGTTGCTGATGCACTGCGCCTCCTGGCTGACGCCATCGAGGCCGACGACTGTGGTTCAACCACAACCACCGATGAGCCGAAGGCGGAGGAAAAGGCCAAGGCCCCGCCGCGACGCAAGGCACCGGCCAAGAAGCAGGCCAAGGAAGCCGAGCCCGAGGTGACCAACCAGGACGTGACCAACCAGGACGTGATCAACATCCTGCAACAGGTCATCGCCGAACACGGCAAGTCCGCCATGCGTGAGATCCTGGACAGCCTCCAGGTACAACGTGTTGGTGAGCTCGATGCCACCGGCCGCGCGGAAGCGGTGAAGCTTGCCCAGGAGAAACTGGACTCCGAGGAGGACTGATGCGAAACAAGCGAGCAAAAACTCTGCGCCGTATGCTGCGCGGGTATGGCCTCGGCGGCGAACCTGGGCCACTCATGGGCGACAACCGCACCGTGCGCTACTTCTGGCACGTGTCGGTCCTGGATGAAGTGTCGAACGCGGTTGTGCATCGCCACGTCGTGAAGACTACGACAGAGGATATGCCCGCACCGATGGCCGTTCCCCTCGTAGCCACGTTCACGCTGATGCGCCAGCCCAACGATCCACGGCGCATCTACCAGCGCCTCAAGCGGGAGGTGCGGCATGGCCAAACACGCTAAGCTGTGCCCTCCCTCCGGGTGGGACCGCTGGTCTAATTGCTCGGCCAGTGTGGATCTGCAGACCAACGAGGGCAGCGAGTTCGCGGCCGAGGGTACTGCAGCTCACCTCCTGGCGGACACCTGTCACCGCCAGGGTAACAAGCCAGCGGACTACATCGGCTCCAGCATCTGGGTCCCGGATGCGGAGGACGAGGACGCAGGCGAGCGCGAGCGGTTCCTGGGCGACGACCACGAAGCGCCACTGACGGGCTGGGTGTTCGAGGTCGACAAGTCCATGGCCGGCTACGTCCAGGAGTACCTGGACCAGGTGTACATGCAGCCAGCCGATTACCTGCAGTCTGAAACGGCTGTGCCGATCGACCACATTACTGGCGAGGAGGACGCCGAGGGTCATGCTGACTTCATCCGTGTGCACGGCAAGACGCTGGCCACCCACGACCTGAAGTACGGCCAGGGTGTCAAGGTCTACGCCGAGGACAACGGCCAGCAGGTGCACTACCTGTCCGGCGCACGTCGTGCGATGGAGTGGATGGACGACTTCGAACACTTCGAGGTTCACATCCACCAGCCACGGCTCGGGCACCACGACGTATGGACCTTGACCAAGGCCGAGCTGATCGCCTGGGAAAAGAAGATCAACGAGAAGGCCTACCCGATCGTGATCGAGGGCGTGCGTGAGTTCGGACCTGACACCAAGGGCTGCAAGTTCTGCGACAACCGCCGCACCTGCGCGGCTCGTGATGCCATCGCCATGGCCAGCCCGGACGACTTCCCGGATGACCCTGCCGAGCTCGGAGTGGAGCCTGACCTTGGCGATTACATGGCGGCGGTGCTTGACCGCATCGAGTTCGTGGAAGCCTGGATCAAGGACATGTGGGCCAGGGCAAACGACATGGTGAAGGATGATCCCGACGCCATCCCTGGCTGGGGGCTATACCCTGGTCGTGGCAGCCGCAAGATCAACGACGAGGCGAAGGTCAAGTCGAAACTCAAGGGACTGAAGTACAAGCTCGACGACTACGCACCTCGCAAGATGTGTTCAGCCGCCCAGCTGGAGAAGCTGGTAGGCAAGGAGGTTTACACCGAGAAGTTCAGTGAGTTTGTGACTCACACCGAAGGGACGCCCAAGCTGGGACGCAGCAAGGGCAACAGAAAATCATCACGCCAGAAAGATCTGGCCGCATTTGGAGACGAGTAATATGGCACGTAAACAAGTTCTGCTTCCGATGGTTCGCTTGAGCTACCCGAACCTGTTCAAGAAGGTAGCTTTCAACGACGACAAGGATCCGACCTTCTCGGCCATGGCAGTGTTCGATGCCGATGGCGATACCCACCAGCTGGTGTTCAAGACGCTGCAGGGCCTGCTGAAGGAAGAGTTCGGCGACGAGGCCCAGGCTATCTGGAAGAAACTCAAGGCCAAAGGCCGCCACATCCTCCACAACGGCGAGGAGATGGAAGGCAAGGCCGGCTTCAGCGACGAGGTCAGCTACATCTCTGCCTACAGTGACGGCCGCCCGCTGGTGTTCCGTGGCAAGTCGTCCAACCCCGAGTACATCGCCGAGGAAGACGGCATCGTGTACCCTGGCTGCTACGGTGACTTCCTGGTGCAGTTCTACACCTGGAAGAACAAGAACGGCAAGGGCGTAGGCTGCGAGCTCAAGGGCTTCCGCTTCCGTAAGGACGGCGAGCGCCTGGGTGGTGCGGTACCTGCCAGCGTTGACGACTTCCCTGACCTCGACGACGAGGACGAGGTCGGCGGCGACTGGGGTGACGACGACACCGGCGGCGGAGACGGAGACGACTGGACCTAGGCCGAACCGTTCTAAAATCTAGCATCTAGAATAAGCCTGCCCCCTTCGTGGGGGCGGGCTTAAGGGGTGCAAACTGTACGAACATCACAGACTAGGAGGTGTGTCATGCACCGCGCTCGGGAAAGCCGGGCTGGCCTGGTCGACCGGAGACGTCAATGATTTGGTTAGACACTGAAACCTACGGGGCGCTCGACCTCAGAAAGGTTGGGAGCTATCGGTACGCGGCAGACCCAGACACAGAGGTTCTGCTGGTGCCGTACGCCATCGATGATGGTGAGGCGAAGTGCGTTGACGTCGACGGCCGCAACCTGATGGCCGCGTTGGAAGAAGATGCTCCGGAGCTTGTCGATGCCCTGGCTGCGCAGGACCACGTCGTCCTGCACAACAGTAATTTTGACCGGAACATCTTGCATCACCAGGGCATCGACATCCCAACATCGCGTATCACCGACACCATGGTGATCGCATACACCCTTGGGCTGCCAGGTAATCTGGACCAGCTCGGTGAAGCCCTGGGGTTGGACAAAGACTTCCAGAAGTTGAAGCGCGGCAAGGCGCTTATCAACCGCTTCTGTAAGCCGGCGCCAAAGAACCACAAGGCTGACCGCTACGACAGGTGGTCCCACCCCGAAGAGTGGGACGAGTTCGTCGACTACGCCAAGCAAGACATCGTGGCCATGCGCGAGTGCTACAAGCGCATGCCCCGCCACAACTTCAACGACACCGAGCGCAAGATCTGGGAGCTCGACCAGCGCATCAACGATCGTGGTGTGCGCGTTGACCTCGACTACGTGCGCAAGGCTGTCGGTATCGCAGAGCGTCGCCAGGAGGAGGTCACCGAAGACATCAGGAGCCTTACCTGGGGAGAGGTGGACAAGCACACCAAGTCCGCGGCGATCATGACCTACTGCGATGAGGCTGGGGTGAAGCTCCCCAACCTGCAGAAGGAAACGGTGGAGGCCACCCTCAAGCGGGGCGAGCTGCCGGACAACGTGCGTCGCCTGCTGCAGCTGAGGCTTGAGGCCAACAAGGCTACCGTGTCCAAGTACACGGCGATGGGCGCACGCACAAGCAGGGACGGCCGCCTGCGTGGTGGCTTCCAGTACGGTGGGGCGAGCCGCACCATGCGCTGGGCTGGGCGTGGCGTACAGCTTCACAACCTGGCCCGGCCACCGTGGTGGTTGAACCAGTCTGTGGCAGCCGATGCCCTTATGCAGGACTATCTCGAGGACCTGTACGACGTGCCCCTGGATGTTGTGAAGGGCCTGGTCCGTGGATCCTTCACCCCATCGGATGGGAACCTGTTCGTGGTCTCGGACCTCAGCAACATTGAAGGCCGGGTCACCGCCTGGCTGGCAGGTGAGGACTGGAAGCTTGATGCTTTCCGTGCGTTCGATGCTGGTGAGGGACCTGACATCTACATCAAGACCTACTCCGAGTCGTTCAACACACCCATCGACCAGGTCACCAAGGACGACCGACAGATCGGTAAGGTTCAGGAGTTGGCCGGTGGATACCAGGGATGGATAGGGGCCTGGCGTACGTTCGAGGCAGCCTACGGGCTGACACCGGCTGACGAAGACGACGTCATCGAGATCATGGGTAACTGGAGAGACGCGCACCCTGCCACCCGCCGCATGTGGGGCAACCTGGAGGACGCCTGGCACGACGCCATCAATAACCCTGACAAGGCCTTCCGTGTCGGCAAGCACATCGTCTTCAAGTATTACAAGAAGCGTGACCTGCTCACGGTGTGGCTGCCGTCAGGACGATTCGTTCCATACCTGCACCCGCGCGCATTAAAGTTCAAGGGGCGCAACGACAAAGGGTTGTGGACCTGGATTGACACCTATGGTGGCAAGCTCCTGGAGAACCTGGTACAGGCCACATCCAGGGACATCCTCGCCGAGGCCATGCTGGTCATCGACAAGATCCACGACACCGTCCTGCACGTGCACGACGAGGTGGTGCTTGATGTGCTGGCCGGCATGGCCAGTGACATCCTGGCAGAAGTCAACGAGATTTTAGCAACCCCGCCGGCATGGGCAGAGGACCTACCCCTGGCCGCCGCCGGCTTCATCGCGGAGAGATACCGCAAGGAGTGAGAATGAGAAACTTGATCATGTCCGGACTGTTGGTGCTGTTCATCAGCGTCGCGATCGCAGACAGCGAGAAGACGATCCTCGAACAACAGCTCGAGCCGTATGAAGGCGTGCTGGTAGAACGCCAGAAGCTCGAGTTCGGTGAAGACGACCCGGACTACGTGCTGTACTGCATGTCTCCGGACCTGGAATAACCCTCAGCGGCAGGGCGAAGGGGGCCTGCCTATGTGACCGCGCCCCTGGCTTCGGCCAGGGGATTCCTCGATTAGGAGAAATACTATGTTCAAAACAAAGACGTGCGAGTTCGCCCTGGGGATTCTCCTGGTGGTCATCGGAGTTCCCATCCTGGCGATGCTACTCGCCATGATCTCGGCTGGCATTGGCAACCTGTGTGGATGGGTCTGTGGCTAAGGAAAAGATCCTCGAGAAGGACATCGAGGATTACCTCCGGGATGAGGTGAAGCGCCGCGGGTGGGACATCCACAAGAACATCAGTGACCCGCGGCGTGGCGGCACGCCAGGGTTCCCGGATGAAACAGTCATCTTGCAGTTCCCCAACGTGTTGTTCGTTGAGTGCAAACAACCGAAGACGATCGTGCCATACATGAATAAGCGGCGACGGTACTTCGACACC
>Ga0180434_10010074_pt1 | contig 10184 bp, 11 predicted proteins | sample SS_ome_7_FD_132453 | JGI IMG/M metagenome (GOLD analysis project Ga0180434, IMG submission 132453) | Hypersaline lake sediment archaeal communities from the Salton Sea, California, USA - SS_1_D_2 metaG | ecosystem: Environmental > Aquatic > Non-marine Saline and Alkaline > Hypersaline >... | reverse complement strand
CTGCAATATTGTTTTATCAGTGTTTGGTATTGTAAGAATTATCCTGGCCTGGAAAAAATAATGTTGTAAGTTTTCCCTCATTACACAGATCCTTAATTTATCAACATTAAGATTTTGTTTCTCCATCTGTTGTTTAAAATCCTCAATTCTAATAATGTTATCTATCATATTTCATTCCTTATTCATTTTAAACAATAATTCAACTATCTTAGTGTAGAACTCAATCGATGCGGTCATGTTATTACACCTGGTCAAAAATAAAAAAAGAAGAGAGATTAGTTAAATTCATCGTATCTGCAATAACTTATGATCAATTGATTTTTACATCGCTTAACAGAGACCGCATTGAATAATTCCCTAGGCTCAGGGGCTATCATATCCAACATGTAATCTTCAATATTACAACTGATAACTTTAGCAATTTCTTTGTAATCCATTGACTGTTTAATAGGAATTATCTTTACTACCTGGTCGGGTATTAAATACATCTTTGGCATTTTTGCTTCTTTAACACTATCTGTTTGTTTTTCTTCTTTCATTTTACTTATAACCTCCAAAAAAGAAAAGAAATTATTTTAAACATTGCGGCTGGAATAACGATATTAGATTATCGAATTTTTCATCTTTGAAATACCTAATCATCGATCTAAGGTCTTTCTTCATTTCCTCAAAATCTTTCCATCTATTAGATAGCTCATAAACAAATTCCAGTACGTCTTCAGGTCTTATATTTTGGAAAACATGATCCATTTCTTGTTGTCTTTTTATATCTAAGAAGTCGTTAAGTTTTCCTACTTGTAGGTGTTCATCGTCCGGATATATTATTCTAATCATCATGTCTTTACCTTCTTTGTCTGTTGCTTTGAATTTATGCCCCGCAACCTGAAATTCTAGGCTTTCATTTATGTTTTCATTTTCATTTTTCATTTTTTTTCTGATCCTCCTACTAAGCTAAGCTTAGCAAAATCCTAATGCAATTAGCAATATATAAATATGCGCACAAAACGTTTATATATGCGCATAAGTATTATGGATTTGTGATACATTATGAGCACAATGCCAAGCATGAATCTTTATTTAGATGAAGATACTAAAACTCAGCTAAAAAATTTAGCTGATGAAGAAAACAGATCTCCATCAAAACAGGTTAAACACATGATGGAGTTTTATATAGCTCATAGAGAGAAATAAAGAAGGTAGGTGTAATAAAAAATGGTTGAAGAGATAGATAAAGATATGGTAAAATTAGCCGAAAGATATGCAGATGTACTACAGGATATTAAAAGACTAGAAGATAAAGTTACTATTGATATAGACTTTATGGAAGAGGTCTCAAATTACAGAGATGATCTAGAAGAGATTAAAAAGTTAGAAGATGAATATTTTCCATCAGAAGATCAAATAAAAACTGTCAATGAGTATGCAGAATCACTTAAAGAAATCAAAGAGAATGAAAAATAATTAAAATCATTCTTTATTTTTTATTTTATATTTTAATCTTTTTTGGTAATCCCTCCTTAAACAACTAGGCTTAAAGGTGCATTTTTCAACCAAAACCCCCCTATTGACAGGGTAAAAGTGGCATAATTCGACATTATTACTTCATGTATTCCAGGAGGGCAATAGAAGAACTATTAAATTAACCTGGTTTTCATTGGATCCATTTTAATTGAAATAATCACTAATTGAAAATTGTCTCTCTCACTCTCCCTTCTTTTTTTGTAGCAAAAAAACACAAATTCCGCAAATTATATCTAAAAGCACCCGCAAATTATAAAATACCTTTTTTAATTGCAGAGCTGCTATACTTCAATTCACTATAGAAAATGAAGTATTGTTATTATGTACAAATATTTAGGATCCTGGGCCTAAGCTTAGAATTATGAAATTTCCATGAAATATTGATTTTACAGGAGGTTATTTTTATTCATGGCTTATATAAAAAAAGCCTAAGGCCATAACTCATTAAGGTCAAGGGTTATCATTCATCTAATATTGAGTTTATTTCGTTAATCGCCGAAAATTGAATAAATTGAAAATTGAGTCAACTAATCAATTTAATAATTATTTGAAATGAGATCATGTTGTACATTGACAAAAAATTAATTTTGAATTTTGTCTTTTAACCGTGTTAATGCTTGACCGCTCATAGTATTTAAATATAACGTAGTTAGAGTATACCTCAGGGTTGTATTTTATTGTTTTCTTCTGTTAATGTTTAAAATGCTAATTGCTGTTAGCACTTTCCAAACTCCTTTTTTGCTTTTATTTACAGCAAAAATTATTTAAATTAATATTGCATTAATGTTTGTTGTGGGCAACATGAAAAAGAAAGTTTGGAGTAATAAATTAGTTGAAAGCTATTTGAAAAAACATTATTCTGAAAAATCAAGAGATACTGCAAAGGTTTACCTTAAACATTTTTTTACAACAATGAATGAAGATCCTGAAAAATTCATTAAAAAATCTAAAAAGGAAATAACTGACATTATTTGGGATTATGCTAAAAAGATAGATAAAAGGGCCCCTAAGACACAACATTCGATGTTGTCTTTTATAAAAAAATTCCTGGTGCGTATGAGAACCCCTATTGATGAAGTTGAATGGGAGGAAATAAAAACAAGAAATGGGGTAAAAAAAGCTAGAGCAATAGCTAAGAAAAAAACTCCAACTTTGCAAGAATTAAAGAAAATATTGTCCTATACAACCAGTATAAAGGCCAAGAGCTTGTTTGTTTTTTGTGCGAGTACAGGTTGTAGAATCAATGAAGCTTTACAGCTGCGATGGTCTGATATAGATTTAAAAGAAAGACGTGTTGATCTATTAGACGAAGTAGCTAAGTTTGATAACCCCAGGTACACCTTTTTTACTCCTGAATGTAAAGAGCTGTTGGAATTATGGAGACCTGAAAGAGAAAAGGCATTAAAAAGAATGTTCAAGAAATCAAAATTTCTTAGGGACAAATTAGAGAGACAGGGATATAAAGTCTATCAGGTTAAACAAGGAATTGTTAAACAAAATGGAAAGACTTACGATCAATATTACTGGAAAATTAGCAAAGATGGTAAGGAGCTGAACAAAGAAGAAATTATAGCTCTTGATGACAGAATATGGCCCTTTGATTACATCAATGCTTCAAGAATGTGGGTAAATCTGCTTGAGAAGGCAGGGTCCTCATTTAATGAGATTGATCCAAACCCTAAACTTAAATTCAAGAAATATCTTTATAATGAGCATTGTTTGAGAAGGTTTTGGTTTACACAACTTGCATCAGATAGAATGAACTCCGAATATGTTAATTTTATTGGAGGGCATTTATCAGACCTTAGTGCAACCTATAAAGATTTTGATACTGAAATATTCAGAAGAAAAATCAAAGAGGAATATGATAAGCATTTAGGTTGCCTGTCAATATTTGAAGTACAGCCTGATTTATCGGAAATACATGACAAGTTGAAAGAGAAAGATGAAGAGATCAAGGACTTGAAAAGACGTTTAGAAGAAATGGAGAAAAAATTTGGTAACTATACTCTAAGTCTTATAGTTGAAGAAATGCAAAAATTCAAAGAGAAAAAATAATGAAATAAATAATTACCATTCAATAGCATCAACATCTTTTCCATTCTGATTTTTAAAAAAATCATCTGCTCTTTTTTTAATAATCGATCGTAACTTTTCAAAATACAATTTTGCTTCAATATAACAAATTAAATTATGAATACCATAACACCCATTTATATTATTCTTTAAATAAAAGGGAATTTGATTGTCTTCATCAATAAGTTGTTGAATTCGATCGAATCGTTCCCGTTTACCGATCATTCGGCTAAACTCATCAACATCGATTTTATCGTAAAGATTTTTAGCTTGATTATAAAATTCCTTTCCTTCATTTTCATTATACCACAAACCGTTCTTTTCAAATCCTTTATAAATTAGAGCTTGTCCGATTTCACTAAATTCATATATATTTAAAGTATTAGATATAAAATCAATTACGTTTAGTAAAAACTCAATGATTTCATGATTATATATTTCATTCAGATGCTTATTATGAAGAAATTGGTATCTTGATAAAGAATCCTTATTCCACATTCTTTTACAGGAGATAACCTCATGTATTAGATACTCTGATTTGTTTATTATTCTCCAAATTTGTGATTTTTTTAATTTTTTCCCATCAAATATTTTATTATTCTTGAAAAACCAGTCTAACTTCAATTCGACATTCATTTCAATATCTTGGGAATATTCAATCGAATGTGTTGATAGCAAGGTTATACTTTCATTAATTGGTATATCCTTATCATAGAATTTCTTTTTCGTTTTTTTCTCATAGTCTTTAACTATTGGGCTATCATGAAAACAATCGTTATATTCCTCATAAGGATTACTTCTATTCTCTAGTTTTTCTATTGTAATAAAATTCTTTTTATCAAAAAACCATGTTTTATTTTTTAGAAAAATAAATGGCTTATAATCAAATCGATTATTAAACAATTCTTCAAATAAGCTAGGTAACTCTGGATTACACATAAAAAGATAATCAAACATAAAATTATTGGGTACACAAAATTCTTTTTCTGGATATGGACTGCCCTTATCACAAATATCAAATTTCATTTCCCTACCCAATCTACATACTTCATCCATTAGTTTTAGTAAGAATTGAAATGATTTCTTTTTATTTGGTTCACCCTCTAAAAATCCATACAACCTATGAGAAAAATGAGCTATAAGTAATTGTAAGGACAGCTTTTCAGAGACTATACCATGTGGAAAAGAATGGTTAGATAACCAACCTTCATCAACTTTTTTTCTTAATTCATATACTAATTTTAATTTTCTCAAACCATAAAAAGCATCATTAATTTGCATCAATAATCCTAGTGCTATTCTACTCTCATAATCAGTCATCTTTTCAAGATCTGGTAATCCATATATTGTATGTCTAAAGAATCCCGGAACTCCCCTATCTGAAAAGGTTAAATTTTCTTTTTCTTCTTGCTCCCTTATTTTATTAAAGTAAATTAATTGATTAAATTCCTTTGACTTATATTTGGGTACCAAATCATAATATGTCCCCCTACCTTTTGTATCAAGCTTTTCAATTATTTTTTCAAAAATCATTAATCTCAAACATCTATGTAGAACTGGTTGAGTGATATATCCTGTATCTTTATCTTGAAGATTATTCAAAAAATCCTTTGGTCTACTTTTACCTTTTTCCCAAATATAATAGAAGATTCTACGACACCATTTACTGTTTTTAACATTTGATTTATCGTAAAAAATCTGTTCAAAATCCCTAATATTTTTTGGACTCTCCTCTAATCGAAATTTTTCCAATGGACCACCTACTGAAAGAAAGTTAGATATCTAACTTCATAAGTTAGTATTAATAATACGTAATAACTACTTTAATCTTGTGTGAAATATGAACAAAGAGGCTCATACAATCAACCTTGATAAGAATTGTTTTCAGATTCTATCTAAGTGCTCAGAGGAAACAGGAATGTCTCGCTCTTCAATCATTAGGGTCCTCATTTTAAAATATCTTAAGGATGGTAACCTAATTGCGCCAAAATAAATTAATTTATGATTATACAAAATTCAAAAATTATGATGATTTCAAAATTAAAACGGGGATGAAAGGAGAAACAGCAATTAGTTTTTTAATTTCAGAATTATATAAAATCAAAAAATAAAAATCAGAAAAGAAAAGGCCATAGGTGGTGGCCCTGAGGAGAAAAAATAAATGCCATCAATTGAGAGTGAGATATACGAGATAAAAATCCTAATTTCGAACATTGAAAACACCCTGAAAGTGGTAACCGCTGCTCTTGAAAGGATAAAAAATAAAGGATTCTAAGGAGCAGGCCCATGACTGTGAATGTGTTTTCAAAATTTTTGGGTAAGAAAGTTGACTTAGGAATACCTAATTATAACAGATCGGATAGGCTCTTTTGGTTAACTGGTCGTTTAATAGAAGTTGACAATGATTTTTTAATTTTGAAGATCAACAATGGCGTTAGAAAAATTCCTATTGATGATGTTCGGGAAATATCTTTGAGCAGGAGGGCGCGATGACAGAGGATAAAAACAATATAAAACACCCAATGGATGCAAAAACAGAGGAAACAAAAGCACAGCTAGAAATGGAAAAGCAGCAAGAAATTAGAAAGGCAAGAATTAACAAATTTAGGATGAGAATTGCAGAAGAAAAACAGGTAGACGAAGACGATCCATTATTTAATAAACTTATATCCGAAAATGATAAAATAAAACCAGCTTTTGAAATAGCAATTGATAATGAGAGTAAACTAAACATTTGGATCCCAAATGCCAAATCATTCAAAATTACAAATGAAAAAAATAAAACAGTTTTTCCCTTCACAACATCAAAGGGTACATCATGGTATAGTTCGACCTATTATCGCAATAAGCTTATAAAAACAATTAAAGAAAAATATGACTTAAAAAATTCAAAAGCCGAAGATATTATTTTTAATTTATGTGATCTGGCTGGCGAGCATATTCAAAATTTAATTGACAATCCTGTTTTATCAGATGAAATACAAGCTATTTTTGATAATATCGAACGAGTAAAAGTAACTAGGCAAGATCGTGAAGGCCCTCAAGACTCCAATATCTTTGAAATTTATATTCAGGATGAAATAATTAAATTAACTGATGAACAATTATATAGTGGGCCTAAGGAATTTTGTTTACAATATTTCAACCGTTTTTTTCATATATTGAAAATTGATCCGGCTGATTGGGGTTTATTCTACGAAAAACTTAAAGAAGAAAAATTAGAAATCGATGAAGAAAAAATAGATTCTACATTAGATAACATAATTGATAAATTGTTGAAGTACATTCAGTCGAAAAAAGTTAGAAATTGGCTGCCTGTAAAAAACCGAAGGGGGCATTTAGATTCGATTTATTACGACTGCAAGAAATGTATAATCAAAATTTCAAGCGACTTCATAAATAGATTTTTTGAACGTGAAAAAATCTGGAGCCAATATCACATCAGTACCCAAAGTTTGGCAAGTAAGTTAAAAGATGAAAAGGTAGGTCTTTTGGCTGGTAACGCTACTACAGGAAAAACAACAAGTAGTAATAAGGGATCAGTTAAATTTTGGAATTTTTACCCAGATAAACTTGAGATATCAAAAGATGACATTTTAGAGGAGGATGACGAAAAATCAATTGCAAAGGAAAACCTTGACTATTTTGGTGATGGGAATGAATGAATGTAACCTTAATTATATATACACACACGTAAAGAGATATAATATATATATCTTATATAATAAATACTACGCATCTGGGGTTACAAGGTTACACTATACTAGTATATTATATTGTTTTTACTCTAATATTATAATAAATTGTTTTTGTAACCTCAATAATTTTTATTTAAGTTACTGTAACCTGGGGGTAAGTTACAATTACTGAAAAAATTAAGATTTTCGGCGTGCCAGGCGCTGGCAAGACTACACAACTAGGTTACAAACTTATTGAAAAATTGAATGATGGAAATGACATCTTTGATATTTGTTTTTGTACCTTCAGTAAATCACAAGCAAATGATATTAAAGACCGGATCTCACAGAAAGTAAATATTGAAAGAAAGGAATTAAATCATTCATATTTCGGTACCATTCATCATTGTTGTGTCAAACTTTTAGATTGGGATTTGAAAAATAAAAACCCTAGTTTAGCTACAGACCTGGATAAAGCAAAATTCTTATCAAAATGGGGATTTAACTACCCTATAAAATCAGATAACCCTAAAGGTTTACCTGAATCAATATTAACAGATGATGATGTTTCTGAAGCTACCGATGAAGAAAAAATCTTTTCTGTAATAAATTGGTGCAATCAACGTTTAATATCACTTAAAAATTGGAAAAAATCAAATATATCATTTTACAGCATTGATCCAGGGTTAATATATGATATTTGCAAAAGTTGGAATGATTACAAGCACCATAATGACCTGGTTGATTTTGATGATATGCTCCTTGAGATAGTTAAAAATGATTATGTACCATCATGTAAAATATTATTTGTCGATGAATTCCAGGATTTAACTCCATTGCTGCATAAGGTTATTTCCATATGGGGAAAAGATGTTGAAGAAAGTTTTTATGTAGCTGGTGATGACGATCAAACTATCTATACCTGGAGCGGGGCAAATCCAGATTATCTTTTAAATTTTAATGCACAGACACAGATCCTTTCAGAAAGTTTTCGTGTGCCATCTGAGATAATTACAAAAGCAAATTCATTAATAGAAACAATATCCAATCGCCAGAATAAACAGTTATCATCTAAAAAAAATGGTGGGGCATTCATTTATTTAAAATCACCAACTAAAGATGACATCCTAGACCATATAGAACATATCCACCCAGAAAAAACAATTTATTTTCTTTTTAGAACCAATTACCTGGCTGATATGTGGTGCAAGGAGGTTTTACTTCCATTTGGAATACCATATAAAAAACTCAAACCTGGGATAAGAATTCCGGATCCATGGTCAAAAAAAGTAATCGCATTAAGAAATCTATTTGTAAAGCTTAAGAGAAATATTTCTATAAATAAGTTTGAATTAAAAACCTTGATAAAAATATTGCCTTCATGTTCCAGGGGCCGATTAGATTCTTATGTCAGATGGGGCAAGAAAAGATCCTTTGATGAAGATACAAATAATGAATTTACTTTAAGAAAAATATTAACCTATTATTTAACCAAAATTCCAACATTCAATTCAAATATAATTCAGAGAGAATTCAACGATGTTCAAAGAGTAACTTTCAACCAAAATCTTTCAAGTAAATATTCCCTATTTAATCCATATAATATAAGAGTTGGTACCCTCCATAGCGCCAAGGGCCTTGAGGCTGATGTAGTATTTGTTTTCAATAATCATGGTCAGAAAACAGAGCAGTCTTTAATAGAACATGGACAACATGCTAGAGACTGCGAAACAAGGCTTTATTATGTAGGAATAACCAGGGCAAAAGAGACATGTTTTCTTGTTGATGATTTTTTCAATAAATATGTCTTCGGCATGGAGGAAATTAATTGTTAAAGCATTTTGGAGGGGATATTACTGAAAATACAACTATCTCAAAAGCCGGTATAGCTCAACCTGGTTAGAGCGCTCCCCCTGTAAGGGAATGGTCATGGGTTCAAATCCCGTTATCGGCTTTAGAAAATTGGAGATATAATTATGGATGAAAAGGAAATTAATAAATTAGGCTACGAAACAGTAGCCAGTAACCTGTACAAAAAAGATAATGTTCTTTTTGTGCAACATGCAGGTGAGATCAAAGAAGCAACAAAATTAACAGATGAACAGTTAAAGCACATTACCAGTATGAAAGCCTACAAAAAGGCATTATCAGACCTGGGCCAGAAAGACCAAGACAAAGAAGTAAAAACAACATCAAATAAACCAGTAAAAATAGAGAAGAGTCAAATCACTGGATCCTCTATTCCATTAGAGATTGTAAGCCCCAAGGTCGATGTTGATCAAGCTGTAGACGTTTTTAACAAATTCACAGAATTTAAGCAGAAATTGTTATCAGCTGATGATTTTCTTTATATCGGCAAGGATGGAAAACCAACAGTTAAAAGCAAAGCAGCTGCTGAGTACATTAAAAAAAGTGGATGGCGTAAGTTTTCAACCGTGTTTAATTTAGATTGCCAGATACTTAGTAAAAGCAGAGAAGAACATGAGGATCCTGAGGGCCTTTATTATGTGTGGACTTATGCTGTGAGGGTTACGGCCCCTAATGGCCGTTTTCAGGATTCAGAAGGTGCAGCTACAAGCAGAGACCCATTTTTCACTAAAGGAGGTAAGCAATTACCTGAAGAGAAAGATATCATGTTGAAGGCCCAAACAGTCGCTTTCAACCGTGCTATTTCAGATCTGATCGGAGGAGGAGCCAAGACCGCTGAAGAGCTTAACACATGATTATTAGAGTCTGTTATGAGCAAAAGAGATGAAAAAGGCCGATTTAAAAAAGGAGTTGATCAAAGGTACTATATGAATGACCATGGGGGCCATACTAAGAAATTACAGGATATAATGAAAAAACGAAATAAAAAGAGGTCAAAATCAACATGAAATTTATACACTTTTTAACATTAAAAAATGTATT
>Ga0180434_10010073_pt1 | contig 10184 bp, 8 predicted proteins | sample SS_ome_7_FD_132453 | JGI IMG/M metagenome (GOLD analysis project Ga0180434, IMG submission 132453) | Hypersaline lake sediment archaeal communities from the Salton Sea, California, USA - SS_1_D_2 metaG | ecosystem: Environmental > Aquatic > Non-marine Saline and Alkaline > Hypersaline > Sediment... | reverse complement strand
CGACCAGGGCAGACAATATCTCGACTTCGTTGGTGGCTGGGCTGTTAATAGCCTAGGACATTGCCCGCCTATAGTAGTCGAGGCACTGGCCAAGCAAGCTGAAACCCTGATCCAGACCTCCAACCAGTTCTATACCATCCCGCAGGTAGAACTGGCGCAGCTTTTAATTGAGAATAGTTTTCTTGATAGAGTTTTCTTTTGCAATAGCGGCGCCGAAGCTAATGAAGGGGCCGTGAAACTGGCCCGCAAATATGGAAAACTTCAACTCAACGGCGCCTACAAGGTCATTACCACCTACAATTCTTTTCATGGACGCACTCTAGCTATGACCGCCGCAACAGGTCAGCGTAAATTTCAAGAGACCTACGTACCTCTGCCCGACGGCTTTGTCAACGTTGAATATGATGACGTCGAAGCAATCAAGCGGGCAACCAATGACCAAACCTGTGGTGTAATACTGGAGCCCATCCAGGGAGAAGGGGGAGTTAATGTTCCCAGCGATGACTATCTCAAAGCGGTGCAAAACTGGTGTCGGGAAAGGAGAATCCTTTTCATGCTGGACGAAATCCAAACGGGCATCGGTCGGACTGGAACTCTCTTTGCCTATGAGCAGTATGGGGTAGAGCCTGATGTAATGACCCTGGCCAAGGGGTTAGGCAGCGGTGTACCCATTGGAGCCATCTTAGCCAGAGAAAATGTTTCCCTTTTCTCGCCTGGTGACCACGGCTCCACCTTCGGCGGCAACCCACTGGTTTGTGCCGCTGCTTATGCCACCCTGAGATACATCCTTGAAAACGACATACTGGGAAAGGTGGAGCGGGTAGGAAATTATTTCATGATTAGGCTGGAAAACCTGAAACAGCAATTTGATTTTGTAACTGAGGTGAGGGGGCGGGGGCTCCTAATAGCTCTGGAATTCAACCAGGAAATAGCTGAGAGGTTGATGCGGTTTTGCCTTGGTAAAGGCTTACTGGTCAATAAAGTGAAGCCCAATGCCCTTCGCTTTATGCCTCCCCTTATCATCACCGAAGAAGAGGTAAACAAAGCAATTGATGTTTTAGGGGATGCGTTGGGAGAAATACGAAACGCCAAATAATTAGTTCAACTCTCGCGGGGTGGGAATTTACTCTCTCCGAGAAGAAGAGTCATATGAAACACAGTGGTGCAGGGTTTCAGAAACCTTGAGGCTATTTCTAAAGCGTAGTTTTCTAAATATTATTCGGAGGTGTGCAGATGGCTGTTGAATCACATAATGTTAATGGCGTTGAGGGGTGTCGCACTACCAGAATCTATTGCCGACCTGATTGTCCTGCCGGTAAACATGCGAAGCCGGAGAATCTGGTTTACTTCAAGTCACGAGAAGAGGCCAGAGCTCATGGCTACCGCGCCTGTAAAATCTGTAAACCAGACGGGCATCCTATCGAGCCCGAAATCTTCTTTTTAACCCGCTACAAAAGCCCCCTGGGTATCTATGTCATCCTTAGTTCGAAACAGGGCATCCTCAGCATTGAGACAGAAGAAGATGCACAGACCAATATCACACGACTACAACGTGATGGTATTCAAATAAGCCAGGGAGAAGACGAATATAACAGCTGGGCAGCTTCTGAACTTGATGAATACTTCGCAGGAAGGCTTTCGCGCTTTACTGTACCCCTTGACCTGCGCGGTACAACTTTCCAGCTCCAGGTATGGCAGCTATTACAAAATATCCCCTATGGAGAAACCGTATCCTACAGCGAATTGGCACGTTTCCTGGGACGAGCTAAAGCCGCTCGAGCGGTGGGCGGCGCCGTTGGCAGCAATCCCATCTCCATCATTGTGCCCTGCCATCGAGTCATCGGAGCAGATGGCAATCTGACAGGTTATGGAGGAGGACTGCGCAGAAAAAGAGCACTTCTCGACCTGGAGGCCGACGCCAGGGAGAAAACAGGTAAAGCCAGACCCCGGTAATCACAAGCGTCGCAATGTCGACCATAGAGATAAGGGCACAAGCTCGGTTACGCCCACCCTACCATTACCTTACCGACTTACTCCAACAGCAGGATCAGCCGAGCACCTTTATAATCGCTATAGCCTTGCCGGCAAGAACCCGGGTAAAGATCAGTCTGAATCGCATAAAATGAAGGTAGTTCAGTCCCTGTCATATTGGGATAGCTTGCTTCTTGGTGTCACTGCGAAGACACCTGATGAATCCAGATTAACCAGGGCACCTAAGCAATCTCAAAAAAGAACTATTCGCTCGGCTCAGGTTTAAGCATATTGCAGATACAATACCTGATCTGCAGCAGCCCTGCTTGATATGGTACTCTGGGACTTTTAACTAATATGGTCAGGTACATCTAAGTCAGACTGAAGAGAGGATAGCGGTCCGTCGTCAATAAAACAGCATATGCAACCACTCGCAGTCCCCATCTGGATACACCAACTACGAAGTCAAACAGACCTCTGGGATAGCGGCCGGTAAACAGGATGGCAAACCAGGCTATCACCACGCAAACAATGGCTGCGATCGCCAGGCAGGCCAAGACGATGTAGTGTGGGATAGCTAGAAACCACTTCACCAGTGGTAACCAGCGATTGAGATCTTTGGGGACGTCGGGATATGGAATCTCAATGTGGACCGATTGCTCTTCGTCAGTTGACGGGTACACATCTGTGAGCAGACTAATATAGGCGCCAACACGTGTGCTGAACTTGGTCAATGCTATATTCCAATCAAACCACCACCTGGGGTACTTTTGCCGGAAAAGAATCATAAGTAATGTTGCCAGGAACAGGATGCCTCCGGCAGAGTATTCCCAGGACCAACCACTCGCTCCAACCCATTCAAAGTTCCCCGTATTTACTAAGGCCAGGATAATAGCAATTGGAATTACTGTGAAGATTCTGAAGAATGTGGTTAACCGATTAAGAGGCCTGTCCGGGTAGTCGATTATCAAACTGGCGGGATATACGGGTGGAGTTGGCGGCTCTTTTGATGCTTTTAAATTTTTTTCTGCCATTGTTATTGATACCCCCTTTGCTTTTAGTCAGGTAATCCGTTCATCTGCCAATTTAAGCATACTCTACAACCCGTTACAAGTCCTGTTTTTATTGAGTATTGATATTCCATAATTTTGTCACCCTTAAATGTTCTGTGGAAATGTCACCATGAAAGAGAGAGTGAAATTGAACAAGCTCGTTGCAATAAATTTCTTACCGATGCAAAATCATTCTGTTCTCTCACCTAGGAAGCGACAACCACTACCTTATTCCTTTAGTTGCGGGGATCCCACTGCGATAGCGGTTACCTCGGTATCAATATAGATCTTGCCAGCAGATTCACCGCCGATTAGCGCAGTTCGTTCATGCTGCTCAGTGTGTACTTTGACAGTGCTAGCGCCCGCCCGATGAGCACGATCCCGGGCTAGCCGTCGGGCATTATACTTGGCACAAGCTAAGGCATCTGCCAGTCGCTTAAAGTCGCGTACGCCAAATGGCAGATGAACCCGATAAGCAGTGCCCCCCTCCAGTGGTCGGATCAGGATGCGCACGGTTTGTACAACCCTTCCAGCTACAGCGCCGATGGCGTTAGCAACCTCGGCATGTTCAGGGATATAAAGGTGCGTGTGCAATTGCGCAGCTACAGATGGGAGGTAGGTGGTGGCTGGTGCACCTATGCCGACCAAGGAACGCCTCATTGAGAACGTTACTGAGAAGCTCCCGCCATGATCAGCACTCAGTGCCCGATCGATAAACAGGCGTCCCACGCTGTCTCCGTTCCTTAATACCAGGTTACCTTCTTCGGTTAATGCACTTGCCATTACTGCGCGTCCAGCCTGCACAATAACTTGCCGCACCACCCGCTCGCAGAACTCTCCCCTACCGATGCCCAGCCGCCGTGCCCACAGGGCTGCGCCAAGTTCGGCAGCCTCGAGAGAGCCACATCGGTATTGCCCCAGCACATGGACAGCATCGGTCGGTGTAAATGCGCTGGCAACTACAAAGCCATATTCCATCAGTTCATATAGGCGGCGTTGATAAACAAGGGGATACTTCACGCCAATCAGTAGCTGCGACATGGAAACTGGTCCATCGTTGAGAAGTCTACATATTTCCTGCTGAGCTGAAATAATGTCGCTCTGCTCGCTTTTGGGTGGCTGTCCGCGTAAGAGAAAATATCCCAAGTATCTGTTTACCGCATCCATGCCCATACTGCGCTCCAATTGATCTTGTAGTACATCTAAGACCCGTGGGTACTGCTGGGCGAGGAGGCTAAGAGGAATCATCCGGCGTGGTCCCACACACAATTTATTGTTCTCATCCAGGCGGACCTCGCTATCTCCGCCCAGCCCAGTTGTGCGGACGTTTATTGCCTCGACCATGGTTTGCCAGTTGTCCACCCAGGCTCCTTCGCGGTTTAAGGTGGGACGACCGTTTTGCAGTGCGGCGATATCTGTGGTGGTACCACCCATGTCAATCACGAAGGCGTCCCCTGTGTTGGATAGATAGCGTGCACCGACCACACTAGCGGCAGGGCCGGACAGGATTGTCTCCACGGGACGTTCCAATGCCATCTCAGCATTCATGAGCGATCCGTCTCCCCTGACGACCATCAGGGGAGCGTGGATACCTTGACTGACGAGAATTCGACTAACGCTGAGGATCAACTGCTGCAGCAAAGGTGTCAGCCTGGCATTAAGTGCGGCGGTTAGAGCTCGGCGTGGTGCATGCAGGTTCGTAGTTAGTTCGTGCCCACACGTCACTGGCAGTCCGGTCAGGCTGCGCACCAGCCGTTTCAAGCGTAGCTCATGTGTCGGGTTATGTACACTAAAGTATCCGGATATAGCAAAGGCGGAAACGCTCCTAGCATAAGTTTCGATAGCTCGCCGTGCGGCGGCAATATCAAGGGTGGCCTGCTCTTCGCCGGCGACGGTATGCCCGCCCTGAATGAAAACAAGAGCCTCACTGGTTACTACTCTCCTCAACTCAGCAAGGTCTAATATGTCGGGGTTGTAGCCAATGAGAAGCAGACAGATTGGGCTACCTTTCCCCTCCACAATGGCGTTGGTTGCCAGGGTAGAAGACAGGGACACCAGCCGGATTTGTGGGGGTGGGTCGGGTAGTGCCGCTTTCACGGCATTCTGAATCCCCATTGACAGGTCGTGCTTGGTAGTTAGGGATTTTGCCGCACCAATGACCCCTCGCTCGTCGTCCAACAATACTGCGTCTGTGTAGGTACCCCCTGTGTCAATGCCCAATAATACAGACATATTACCTTCTCACTCTATTATCTTAACAGTCTAGTTTTATCAAACTCTTGGTCTATAGTATATCATCCCCACACCTTCGATTTCCCTCTCCTCGTCTGTTAATGTTCGTACCGGGAAATTACTACCGACTTTCTCGAGATCAGTAATTCCGGGGGCACCATGCCAATCAAGCCGGCTACAAGTCTAATATTATGCTTCCCGAATGACACCGTTGAGTCTGTTCCCTTCACTCGAGCGTTTACCTGTTATTTGTATGAGATAAGATGGCATTATGCAATACAAGTTCGGTGTGAATGCCCCTATCAGATAATGCCTATTCACGAGCCTCCCAGTTGCATTTTAGAATGATTTTAGCGCTAACCCAACTTGCAGCGTCCATAAACTGAGGGGATGCCGGTTTTCAGGATGGCTTACTAAGTCAGGTATTATGTCCCGGGAATATTATTCTCCATGGGACTGGAGGAACGCAAGCACCATGTTGTTGAACAATCCCGGGTTCTCTTCCATCAGCAAGTGGCCGGTTTCGGGTATGACGTGAAATTCAGCCGAAGGGATTTCGTCTCTCCATTGATCTATGTTTGTTCGCCCTACCCACGTATCGTGTTCACCCCAGAGAATTAAAGTAGGGAACTCGAGGTCTTTGAGAGGAAAGGTGATGTTATTCTTGGATATATCTCTGGTCATGGCGAGCAGCGATTTTGCCCATTGATCGGTGACCAATCGATTGTAATAACCGTCTACAACCTCCGCTGCCACAATATCGTGATGAGAAGCACTATCCAAAATCTGCTCAATCCGCTCTTTTGTTACGTACCGGGTGAGTAAAACTTCGCCTGCTCTTTCAAATGGGCCGAATTTCAACAATACAGTAGGATAAACATAACCGCCGTCCAGATTAACGGAGCCACCGACACTTATCAATCCGAGAACACTTTCAGGGTATAAATGGGCGAAATAAAGCATAACGCTAGTCCCCATGCTGTGTCCTACTAAATAGGCCTGGTCAACGCCCAGCTCGGCAAGCGCTTCTGCCAGGAGTGCGGCCTGCGCCGGATGTGAATAGTCCGATGCAAAATCCTTATAGGAAAGCCCGAACCCTTTCATGTCCAGATTGACAACCCTGTAGCCCTTACTGGCAAAGAAAGGGACATTGTGGCGCCAGGAGAAGGTCGAGCCTCCAAATCCGTGGATGAACAATATGGTTGCTTGCATTGATTCTGAATTCTGTTCTTCTACATAGATGCGTATGCCGTTGATATAAAGGAACCGACCATGCTCACTAATCAAATATTCTGGGGATACTTCAGACTGAGTCTCACCAAGGGGTATCAGGAAGGGAACAACGCAAACAAGGAAGAGCAAGGCTAACACGGTGTAGGCAAGTATTGCTAACTTGCGATGTCGGCGCCAGAAGTTACTCACGAATACATTATACTACGCACCGGATTGGTTAGCGCCATAGACCATGCTGAAAAATCTCAGGGGTACAATCCTTCACCTTGTGAAGGAACGGGCCTGCCACTAATCAGGTACTACGTACCCAGAATACCGATCACTGAAGATACACGCTAGAGTTTGGCTCCGCGTCTTCGCCTCCGTCTGAACAACGACATAAACCACAGTAAACCAATTATACTGAGAAAGGAAAACGGTCGGCAGCTGACTGCCTGGCCGGTTCCGGTGACCGCTATCGCCGGGGTGGGGGGTGGTGTTAATGGGGCTACTCCTTCGGTAGGTATTTCGTAAGTAGGCATCTCGGCAGAAATTTCATAGGCGGCTATTTTGGTGCCACGATACTGCTCAGGCACCCAACCCAGCGGATTGTTTCTGCCGGTAGCTTCTGCCCAGACCCATCCCGGCTCGCCTTCCAGCTCGAAGAAAGCCGTTGCCTGGTTATAGTCAGGTAGATAAACCAATACCGCAGTGTGCTCGGGGAGAAGTGTTATGGCTGAGCGAAACCCGGCAGCCTTATACATAACCGCCAATAATACAGCCATGTCTTCACAATCCCCATACCCAATGCCATCGTCGACAATAGCTGTAGCCAGCTCGTCGGCATTTCGGGCAAACTCTTCTTTTCCAGTTTGCTCTATATCAGAGGTATATTCCACCCTGTCACGAACAAAATGAAATACAGTCTCTGCCCTCTGTAGTGGGGCTGGATATTCGGCAGCAATTTGCTCACCCAGGCTATAGGCCAGGTCAGCCTGGTCTCCCAGGCTTTCGAAGGCTATAACCGGACGAAACCCTGTCTCAGTTGTTTGATAAAACCCGTCTTCGCCAAAGGCCTTGGTTCTACGTATCTCCCAGTCGTCAAAGATATCGCTGTCTATTACGTGGAAACCTTCAGATGGAAATGCCCAGGCGTAACCAGCAGTTGCCACCGCAGCTAGTAAGACGACTATTAAACCCAGTAAAACCCCGATTCTCTTCATAAAGGTCCGGCCAGTGCCGCATGGAGTATTAAGCCAAAGAAGACGAGATAGCCAAAGATATGTAACCCTGCAGCCACCGGGTTTTCCTTAATACTGCCAAACGGTATTTTAGGCGTTAGCTTGTCCACGATGTAGAATAGGGCTACTCCGAGAAATAAACTTATCATAAAGCTCATAGCTAACAACCCCCACGTCCTGAAATCAAAGATATACCACACTATTGGAGCTGTGACCGCAGTTAGTGCGGTAATTGCACCGTGTATAACAAGACCAATTAAGATGAAGAAACCCGCCACGAACAATCCAACAGCCACTGGGCTCTCGCCTATTCGTTCGCGATAAGGGACATATGGAATAAGCGCATCCAGTGCTTTGACTCCAAGCCACGCCAGAAGAGCAGAGACGAAAACCAGCAACACAACCTTGGCTAACCATATCAAAGCAATTACCCAGAAAGGGACGCTCAAACCTAACTCTGGCATATTACTACCTCCTTATTGTCCATATTCAAATTAAGTATTATATCCCCGAATATCACCCCAGAGTCTATTTCCTTCACCCACGCGTTTCCCTGTTCTCTCTATGAGATAAGATTATATTATGCATTAAGAGTCCAATGCACGCTGCTAGAACCGGGATAAAACCTAATAAGGCAATGAGTAGCGGTTGCCCCAGGCCGACAACACTGAAGAGTGTCAGCAGGGGAACTATAAGCCAGAAGATAACGATACTCCATCTTGCGTCTTGGTTCACCTCGGCTTTGCTCAACACATTCCTCAGTATTATGGAAAGTGTGAACAGGCTAACGAGGAATAGTAAAAGCCCCAGGATGAAGGCAAGTCCCTGCGTCATGACCCCCGCAGATATGAGGTTGGCAACATCGCCGAACGGCTTTATGCCCCCCACCACAAGGTATCCAGCCGGGTTAATAAATGTCCAGAAAGCCAGCCAGAAAAGCGTCGATGAAACCACCCAATGTGCCCTTTTCGAGATGCTCCGCAGCAAGACGACCTGTAATATGAACGAGACTATCAGGCACACGAGTATGCCACCCCCATCGACTAAGAGCTCCTGCCAGGACCGGAACCCAGAGGGCGGTGGAGCGAATCCGATGTGGGATAAATTATAAGGCCAGAGTAAAGAAATGTATATGCTGTTTATTCTGCCACCAAAAGCTACGACGAATAGGCCATGGCCCATGACCTCGTGGACCACCTCGCCCAAAATCTTTGTTACGAAACCCAGGGAGAGAAAGACCATGAGGAACTTGAAAATCATCTATTTCCGCTTTCTTTTCTGTATGAAGACGCCGCAAAATATCATAATTGCGCTTGTGATTGCCAAGGGGATAGTGTAAGGGCGCAATGGATAGGTTATCACCGGCAGAAGCCCGGTTGACCTAGATTCGTAGAAGTAGCTGAACAGGGCAAGTGCCAGGAATACGGCGGAAAGAACTATGCAGACTAAGGCACTTCTCTTCATCTTAGCACTACCTCCTTCTCAGGGAACCACAAGTCTATACTGGAGTGCCCGACTCAATTCAGTTTGCCGGATACTATTATACCATTGGGGATGCTGTAACCGGTAATCTCTGGAACACCATACCAATCAGGATTGTTACAAATCAAGTATTACAACCCCAGAATATCTCCTACGGGGTTAATTTATCAGGCTGAAAAGGAAATAGCTATGATTTCTTGTGGTCGCATCGACTTCGGGCTTATAATTTGCTAAATACTGAATCCGAAGATACATACTACGTTTAATCATTCCCACAATGGAGAATTTCTTGGAGGTGAACATGTCACAGAAATATGAATACAAATTCGTAACAGTCGGACAAGGTAAGAAAGACAAAGACTACCACGATATAATACGTGAAAATTCATTGGATGGATGGCGCCTTGTCCAAATACTCGCGCCAGGAGCTGGTGGCCTCTGGGCAAAAGCCAGTTTCTGGGAAGTAATATTCGAACGGCAGCTTGAGAGTTTAAGGTAAATTTCAGCGGCGACCATATCAATCAGGCCTGTTATAAATCGTATATTATGCCCCCGGGACCGCCCACTCTGAGCAGAGTAGATAGTTCTTTCTTCGGGTTGCTTCCCTGTCACGGTTCAGCTGGATTCATATTGGCTCCTCGCAATGGCACGAAGGAGAAAACCTTTTAAAATGTCAGGGGGTGAACTGGCGTTAATATAGTTATGCGAGATCCTAAACTAGTCAGTTCTATTTTAAAGGCATTGATTGAGATGTTACAATGTTCTTAATGAAGGGCTATACATTGAGAGAGGCTGCTCAGGCCTTAGGGGTGTCAACAGTTACTGTCCGTCGGTATATTAAGTCCGGCAAACTCAAGGCCAGGCTAGTCCCTGCCAAGTTCGGTGAGTCGTACATCATTGAAGAACTACCCATACTCAGTAAGCCCTTAGCAGATAATACCCTATCAATGCAACCCCTTATCAATAGAATAGAGCAATTATCCCAGGAAGTCGG
>Ga0180434_10010072_pt1 | contig 10185 bp, 12 predicted proteins | sample SS_ome_7_FD_132453 | JGI IMG/M metagenome (GOLD analysis project Ga0180434, IMG submission 132453) | Hypersaline lake sediment archaeal communities from the Salton Sea, California, USA - SS_1_D_2 metaG | ecosystem: Environmental > Aquatic > Non-marine Saline and Alkaline > Hypersaline >... | reverse complement strand
TGCCATGCTCGGCGGACGCGACAAGGGGACCGAGGCCGCGCTCGCGCGTGGCGTGGGCGATGGCGTCACGGCCGTCGCCGCGGCCATGCTCGCCGTCGGAAGCCGCGGGCGTGCCGCCCTCGGCGCCGCGCAGCGCGTGACGAGCTCGGACGCCGCGGAGCGCGCCCGCGCGAAGACGGTTCTCCAGGCCGTCGCGTCGACGCCCGCCGAGACCAGCGGCCGCTCGCGCGCTCGTCGCGTGAGCCCCGAGGCCGCGGCCCGGATGCAGCACGCCGCCAAGGCGCGGCTCGGCCTCGCCAATGCGGGCGTCCACTACGCCGGCAAGACCGACGGACTCCACCTGGCGACGGCGGGGCTCTCGTCTCGCTCCGCCTCCCCCATGCGTCGAGGCCGCGGCCTCTAGCGCATAGCGCGCGAGCTCGCGCCTTCCGGGCCTCCGGGCCCGGCCCCGTTGAAGCCTGAGCCCTGGCGAGCTCGCATCTCTTCCCTCTCTCTCGCCACACGAGGAGCAATCTCGATGACCCATCCCATCCGCGTGCGGCGGGACGCCGCCCTTCGCTACCTGCAATCCGGAGCCACGCAAGCCGAGCTCGACCGGATGCGCCAGTGGTGCCTCAGCCGGGGGATGCCCGACCCGCAGCTCGCCGGCAACGTGGTGCAGAACACCTGGGGCGCGCTCTGGTCGACTCAGCGCTACACGTGGGGAGGCGCGGGCACGACCCCGACCCCGCAGAACGGTCTCTTCAAGTACTCCCTCGGGACCGCCTACACCGCGGGCGGCGACGTGGCGAGCTACCGCGAGACGAACATGCAGCAGGTCGGCCAGATTGGCTCGGACCAGATGTTCGTCGCGCACGAGTGGGGAGTCCTGGTCCGCCCCACCGCGTTCGGCACGGGTCAGACCGCGCTCGACATGACCGAGCTCATGGTGGCGCTCACGAACGCGCTGGCGCTCGAGGTGCGCCAGGGCAAGACCTACGAGGTGGACTATGGCCCCATCTCGCCCGCGCAGCTCACGCAGCCGGGAGCGTTCGCGGCCGAGTCCGCGGGGCCGCCCCCTTCCGCGACCGGCACCGCGGCGCCGCAGTACGGGCGCGGCCTCCCCATCGTCGAGCCGCTCGAGCTCGACGGCTCGGTCGTCATCGACGCGAACTTTCGCGGCAACCTCGACACGGTGCCCCCGGGCTCCGTCGAGCGCGACGGAGCGGGCGTCGACGTGACGCTCGTGCTCTTCGGCGAGTGGTGGTCCATCGTCAAGGGCTAGAGCTCGCCCGCAAGCCCTGAGCCCCGAGCTCCGGCTCGGGGCTCGCCCCTCTCCCCTTCGCTCGGCCGAGGCCGCCCATGCTCACCACTGCCATGAAGACGCTCGCCGCGGCCGTGCTCGACCGGCTCGGACCGAGCCTCCCGCTCGACGCCGCGGCCGACCTCCAGTCCCTCCGCATTGCCGTGAACGCCAACGCCACGGTGGTCCGGACGTTCAAGCTCCCGGCTCCGCTCGCCGTGACGTCGCTCCGCATCGAGTCCACGAACGCCGAGGCGTTCGTGACCGAGCTCAAGTTCGGGCAAGTCACGCTCTTCTCGGCCCCGACGGCCGAGGGCCAGGGAACGGACGTCGCACCGGCGACCACGACGCAGCTCGACACGGCGCAGACCCGCAACGGTCTGCGGCGACCGTGGAACATGCCGCTCACGTCGACCACGTGCCGCGTTGCCGTCACGAACCTGAGCGGCCAGGCGCAGCGCGTGACCGTCCAGGTCGAAGGCTACTCTCCCCCGCCGCTCCTCGACTCGCTCGGGGAGCTCCTCACCGCTTTGAGGTAACTCGCCATGCCGCTCCCCAAGAAGACCGCCGAGGCGCTCGCCTCGGTTAAACTTAACGCCGCGGGCCCGCGCTCCAACGTGCTGGCCGTCGCGGGCATCGTCACGCTTTGCAAGGGCGTGCCGGAGCTCGACGACGATGGCAAGCCCCATTGGACGAAGACGGAGGATGCGTCGACGTTCGGCCTCGCGTTCCACGACGGGCGCCCGCCGCTCGCCCCCAAGGGCGACGACGGCCGACGGCCTCCCCGTCGCGAGCCGGCTCGCCGGTGTGTCGGCCACGCGCGAGCTCGCGTCGACGACGGCAAGGTGACGGCGCTCACGTGGGTTCCGGGGCTCGCCCCCGACGCCATCGGGTGACTGGCTCGCCTCGCCATACCGTCGCGGTCCCGAGCGGCAACGTACGCCCACCGTACGCCGCTCGGGCCGGTTGGGTAGGTATCTCGGCGGACGGTGCGGGCATCGGGCTCGGTCCCGAGCTCGACCTCCCTCCGCAACCGTCGAGCTCGGTTGGCTACCCGTGGACTGAGGTAAACGTCGCCGCGTGGCTCATCGACCCGACCGCGCCCGCGCACGCTCCGACCACGGCCGTGGTCTACCTCGGGGTGGAGTCCCAGGGACTCACCGCGCGGACGGAGCTCGGCCGCGGCCCGGGGGGGTGGGTGGGGCGCGTGGCGTACCCCGGACGGTGTGAGCGCGTGTTCGTGCAACCCATCGTCACGGGCGTGAGGCCGCTCGCCGCGCTGCGCTGGCTTGTGACGGCGCTCGTCGCTCCGACGTGGGTAGACGGCGCGGCGACGTACGCGCAGCGGCAGCTCGACGGCAACACCTACAGCCCGGGGGCATCCTCGTGAGACTGCTAGTCGTCGGGGGGCTCGCCGCGGGCGCGCTCCTCCTCTGGCGCTCGCGAGCTCAGGCGAGGAGCTCGACGAGCTCGGCCGTGGCTCAGGCGCACACCGCGGCCGCGGACGCTCAGGACGCAGCGGCCGAGGCATGGAGCGCGACGGGCGCCATCGCAGCGATGGCGGAAGCCTGGGGAGCTCAGGTCGCCAAGGTCGGCGACGCAGCGGCCGAGGCCGCCAAGCTCGCCAACGCGGCAACGGCCGAGGCCGCGGAATGGGCGTCGGGCGCGAGCGAGTCCGCGGGCATCGCCGGAGCCGCGGCCGAGTCCGCTCAGGCCGCGGCCGAGCTCGTCGGCCCCGAGGCCGACAAGGCGCTACAGGCCGCAGAATCGGCGATGGCAGCGGCCGCGCTGGCTCAGGAGTATCTGGCGAAGACGGCCGAGGTCGCGAGCTCCGTCGGAGCCGAGCGCGACCCGGACGGAAACTGGAGCGTCGCGACCATCATCGTCTCGCCGGCCCCGAGCCCGAGCTCGAGCCCCGCGCCCCGTGTCGAGGGCGAAGAAGGCGATAACCCGACCCCGAGCCCCGCCCCGAGCCCGAGCCCGGAGCCGAGCCCGAGTCCGAGCCCGAGCCCGAGCCCGGAGCCCGGAGCTCCGTACGCCGACGGCCCCGAGGCCGTGGCCGAGTGGGTTGCGGAGCGAGCTCCGGCCGTCGAGTGGCAGGACGTCGCGTGCTTTGCGCTCGCGCTGGCATCGACGACGGCGGACAAGGCACCGGATATCGTGGGATGGGCGTGGGCCCGGACCGAGGGCGGACCCGAGACGCCGCAGCTCGTCGACGTCGCCACCGACGCGCAGTGGGAAGCGGCCGAGGCCGTCGACCTCCTCGGGCCGTATGCGTTCGGCAACTGGGGTGACTACGTGACGCCCGGACGGCCGAACGGATGGACGTCCGACGAGCTCGCCCGCGCTATCTGGCCCGATGCCTCGGCCGCGACGGCGCTACTCGCCGCGCTGTGGACGTCGGGAGCGATGCCGCCCTATGAGGGACCGGACCCCGACGAGCTCGGACCGTGCGGCCCGACGTCGATACCTATGGGGCTGTACGGAGGGGCGTGGCAATGAGCAAGACCACCACTGCGCTCGCGCTCGTCGGGGGGCTCGGGCTCCTCGCTTACGCCATGCGGCCGGCTCGGGCGAGCGCGCCCGCGGCGAGCTCGAAGACGTGGACGCCCGAGCTCGCCGAATGGCTCGCCGGTGTGCGAGTCGTGAGCGACGCTCACCCGGGGCTCGGGCAGTTCGTGAGCCTCGACCTCGCGAGCTCCTCGCCGACCGGCTGGCTATCCTACCTCGCCCCCAACGGCGATGACGTCTACGTGCCCGTCACCGTCGAGCCCGCGGGGTTCTATGAGTCGGGCAACGTCAAGGCCGACCTCTTTGAGCTATTCAGCGACGGGCAACTCGTCGGGTCCGGCTTAATTGGAGCCGGCTCGCCGAACGATGCCGCGGCGACCGGCTACAATCCATTTGTTGTGCTCACGACGCCCGGGGGAGCTGGGGGCGGACTCGCCGTCGTGGGCGACCCCGCATGGCCCGAGAAATGGACATGGGCCAAGTAGCGAGCGACACATAAGGCAACGGCCCGGGGGTTGCAGCCCCGAGCCGTTGAGTGGGCCCTAGCGGGCCCGCGGCGTCCAACCCGCCGCACCCGGAGCATGGGGGCGGCTCTCACCCGAGGCAAGACCCTATGTCACACCGCGTCACCATTCGCCCCTCGCGCATCCTGTCGCCGCTCGTCTCGTGCGATTACTGCCAGCGGACGGGAGCCAACATGCTCTCCGGCGAGCTCGGCCGGACCGGGAGAGCCTGGACGGCCGTTTCGTGCGACGGCCATCTAGAGCGAGCTCGCCGGACCGTCGAGGAGCGGCTACTCGGAGCGCAGCTCGACCTCGCCGACCAAACGGGCGCGGACGCGCGAGCCGGAGACCCGCTCGAGCAGCTCGGGCTCTTCTCCGCGGTCCCTCGCGTGCCGGCCGCGGAGCGCGAGGCATGGGAAGCGGACGCGCGCGAGCTCGCCGCTCGCGCGCCGGCCGTGCCGCTCCCTACCTACTCCCTCGCCGTCCCGTCGCACGTCTGCGAAGACTGCGGGCGGCTCCTCGAAGATGACGAGTGCGCGTGGTGCGCGGCTCCGACTCGACCGGCCCGGTACGGACTGAGCCACACGAGGGCGGACCGATGAAGCGCACCGACGACGGCGGGCGCTTTTCGCCCGACGAGCTCGCGCTCGTCGACCACGTGGACGATGAAGGCGTGCGGCGCTATCGACTCACCGTGGACGTGAGCTCGCCGCAGCTCGGAGAGCTCCTCGCGTGCATCGCACGAGCGGCCGACCTCCTCTCGCTAGCTCGCTCGGCCGAGCTCACACACGACGAGCTCGCCGCGGACGCGCTTCGCGTGGCTCGCGCCGACCTCCCCCGCCCTCCGCTCACGCTCGTGAGAGCGCGCGCCGTCGAGCCGTCGGACTGCCCGACGTGCGGAGACGATGGTGGCTGGTGGGATGAAGCGTCGAGCCGCTGGCGCTGCCTATGGTGCGACCCCGATGAAGAGGGGGAGCTCGGATGAGCCCCGAGCTCGTCGCGCTCCTCGTCTCCGTCGCGGCCGTCGTGGTGGTCGCCGCTGTCAACGCTTGGCGCGCTTGGCGCGGATTCGACCCCATCGACGTCGACCCGTGGTCCACGTTCCCGCACCCGGACGGATGCCGCTGCCGCTCCTGCCAGGAACGGACCCCGTGACGGTACGGAGACGCTTCCGGAGAGCCTCCCGCAGCGAAGCGAAGGGGGCACCCTCCCCGCGAGGGGAGGGGCGCGGCTCTGCCGCGCGTGGGCGGGCTCCCTCTCCGTCCGGCTCATGCGGCGAGGAGCTCGCGCCCCTCCCGGCCCCGTCGCCATCGCAGACCGTCCCTCCTATCCAGCCTGTTGCGAATGCCGCGGCAAACTCGAGAGTGCCGGAAAGTGCCGGAAAGCTCGAGGTTTCCGGCAATTTGCCGTCACAATCTGGCACTAAACGGCGAGTGCGCGTCCGAGCTCGACACCGGAGCCGGCACCGCGCGGCTCGCTCGCGTCACGCTCCGGCCGAGCTCCTCGTGCGCGCTCCCTCGCCCGAGCTCGTGCCCCGTCCGCCCTCGGCGGACACGCCCGCGCCCCTAGGGCGCGCCGCTGTAGCGCAGCGCAGCGAAGCGGCCCGGTTAGGTTCCGACCGTGGCAAAGGACGTCCCGACTATCCCCTCACCTTGCCGGCGACCGGGAAGGCCACGCTCGCCGACGAGCTCCTCCGCAGCGGATACACCCGGACCGAAGCATCCCAAGCGCTCCTGGACCTCCCCGCCCTCGCCCCCGACCCTCTCGGAATCCTGCCTCGCCGCGTGGACTGGCGCTGGCGCTCGCGCGCCGTCGAGACGCTCCGGCGAGCCGGCGAGCTCGGAGCCGCGGCCGCGCTCGACTCGTGCCGCACGTGGGGCGTCGCCGCGCTCGACCGGCACGCGCAGATGCGCGGCATCGTCTACCACTGCAATCAGCGCTCGTGCCGCACGTGCCAACCCCATCGCACGCGAGGCACGAGACGGAGAGCCGAGCTTGCGCTCCGCGGAGTGCTCGAGCGCGGCGACGCTCGCCGGCTCACGTTCGGCACGCTCACGCTTCCGGGCCGCTGGGAAGCGGGCGCGTTCCGCCTCGGCTATGAGACGCTGAATCGCACGCTCTATCACTGGCGACGGCTCCCCGAGGTCGCCAGGCACATCCGCGGAGCGCTCGTCGCCATCGAGCACCCGTGGTCGCACGAGTCGAGCCGCTGGCACTGGCACGCTCACGTCCTGGCCGACGCGGATTACTGGCCGTCTCGGGCGACGTGCGAGCCGGGAGCGCTTTGCGCCCGATGCGAGCGCCAGGCGGACGCGAGCGAGGCCGCGCTCGGAGACGAGACGAGCTCGCCTCACCGTCGGGCGTGGCACCGCGCGCGGCTCGCGCGCGTCCGGGCCGGATGCGGGCGCGGATGGGGATGGCGGGACTCATGGGAAGAGGCGTTCGACCGGCACGTGACGGAGCTCCGCGGCCGTGCCGTCTGCGAGCTCGACGGCGAGGAGCTCGACCTCGGGAGCTCGCCGGCCGCTCATCGTCTGGCCGAGCTCGAGCGGCTCGGATGCACGATGGCCCACGGCTTCATTTACTCCGACGTGCGCCAGGCGCGCGTCGCGAAGATGCTGGCCGAGCTCGGCCCGAGCGCGTCGGAAGCCGAGCTCAAGGTCGCCATCGGGGGAGCGGTGGAGGAGGTCGTGGCGTACGCGCTCAAAGGCGATGAGCCGCCCGCGTTCGCGCTCCTCGCGTTCCATCGCGGGAGCGAGCGTATCCAGCGCTATCGCTGGCTCGGAGACTGGCGCGGACTCGTCATCGAGCGCGAGGCCCAGCCCGCCGTGTTCGTCCGACTAACCTCGCTCCCAGCGTGGGTATCGGGCCGCACGCGCTACGTGGTCGAAGTCGGGAGCGGCCGACGGCTCAACTTGCCGCTGCCGCCCGAGCTCCGCATCGGGGCCGTGCAACGGGCGCGAGCGGACTCCGCGCATGGGGAGCTCGCTCACCTGGCGCGCGTCATCCGCTCGCGTCGACGCGAGCGCAAGGCGCGAGCCGGCCCCAACGGGCGGCGACGCGCGCCCGCAAGCGTCGCCGCGACGGCATAGCAGGGGGGCCTATGCGCGCGCGTGCGCGCGCGAGCGAGCCGCTAGGGCTTGCCATCCGCCCCCGTGTGTGCGTAGGCTCTCACCGTGGGTAGCCTCTCCCGTGACGAGCTCGTGACGCAGCTAGCGGAATTGCGTAGCAATAACGCGGCATTGCGCGCGGCCGTCGATGAAGCACGGGCGCGCGAGTCGTCGGGGGGCGGCTCGGGCGCGTCCGATGAGCTCACCGCGCTCGTCGCTCAGCTCGCGTCACTCACAAGTGACATGGAGCGCAGACTCGGGGAGCTCGAAACTGCCAAGCGCGCGCCCGCGACGCCCGACATGGGGACCGGCTGGCTACAGATGATGATGGCGGAGCGCGCTCAGGCACATGAACAAAACATGCTCATGTTCCGCACGCTCATGCAGCAGGCGACGAAGGGGAGCGGCTCGCGCGAGGAGCTCGCCGCTATCCTGAAAGCTCAGGCCGAGGCGCGCGAAGATCAGCTCGAGGAGGTGCGCGAGCTCGTCATGATGGACCGGCAAACGCTCGTCGCCGACGTGGTGAGCCGAGCCACGCGGCTTTTTCTCGCGCACCGCGAGGGCAACCTGGCCGACGAGCTCGGCCGAGGGGATGAGTAGTGGCGTGCTGCGAGGCCTGTATTCACGGCGGACCGTGCGTGAGCTACTCGACACGCGACGAGCAAGCGGCCGCACATGCCGAGCTCATCCTCGCCGATGCGCGCACCGATGGCGTGCGCGCGCTGGCTCGCGACATCGTTTCCGACCTCGGCCCCGACCCCGAGGGCTACTCGACGGCCGAGGCCGCGGCCGTGCATCGCTGGCTCCGGGGAAACATCCGCTACGTGCGCGAGCATGACGAGGTGTGGACGCGGACGGCCGACCTCATCCGCATGGGCGCGGGCGACTGCGATGACCTCGCGACCGCGGCCGCGGCCATGCTCGCCTCGCTCGGCCACACCGTCGGCCTAGCCTACGGCTCGGGGCACGTCTGGGTTGTCGTCGAGACGCCCGACGGTGACGTGCGTCACGTCGACGCGACGAGCGACGCTCCGCCGTGGTCCGGACCCCCGGTCGACATCGAGGAGCTCTTTATCATCGAGGGGACGGGGCCCGCGAGCTCCTCGCTCGGCTCGCTCGCCACGGGCGCGGCCGGCGACAATGACCCGTGCGGATGGTCCGGCCCCATCGAGACGGTGCCGCGCGGCGAGCTCGCCGCGTGCATCAAAGGCACCGTCCAGGCGGGGGGATGGACCGACAAGGCGCAAGCGGCCGCGCAAGAAGTCGTCCGCCGATGCCAGGACGGCCACGGCTCGATGACGTTCCCGGGTCAGTGGTGCACGCATTTTCACATGAAATACGGGTGCGACACGGTTAAAGCCGTCGCGCAACACGTTGACGCGCTCGGGCTCGACCTCGGCGCCATCGTGGACGTGCTCTGTTTCGGCCAGACCGGCCCCGTCTACGGAGACCCCGAGCGAGAGTGGCATACCCTCGCCGCGGGCCCGGAGTCCGACGCGAGCGAGTGGCTCGCGCTGGCGCAAGCGCAGGGCGCTACGCAGCCCGGTTTCGCGCTCCTCGCCCCGCCGTGCGAGGCGGGCGTGCCGGGGGCGTGCTCCGCCTTCCTCACCTTCCTCGCCGCCAACCCGGATTACTACGCCGTGGTATCGCCCGAGCTCCTCGCGCACGCTCAGGCCACGAGCGAGGCCGAGCTCGGTCCAGAGGGCGAGCTCCCTCCGGCTATCGATGAGCCGAGCTCGACGAGCTCGGCTCCGACCGAGACGCAGCGCGCCGCGCGCACCGCGGCCACCGTCGGGGGGCTCGGGCTTCTCGGCTGGCTCCTCTTCCTACGGTGAAGGCGGATGGACCCGTACGCGAGCGCATGGGCGGGCATCGGAGCGCTAGTCGACCTCACGACCTACGTGGGCGACGTTGCGGACGCGACGAGCGCAACCGCGTGGGCGCGCGAGCGGCTCGACGCGCTCCCGGCTCCCGGCTCGCCGTGGACATGGGCGGACGTCGCCGCGTGGGATGCGGGCATCGTGCCGAACGTCGCGAGCTCGCCGGCCGAGGCGCGCGCGGCATGGCTCGCGCGGCTCTTCTACTCGCTCGGCTACGTGCACGGTCCGCTCGCGACGCTCGGCTGGCAGCAGTCCACGCCGGACGCGCGGGCGCGCTGGTCGTCTATCACGGTCGGAACGGCGATAGCGCGGCAGCTCATCGACGGCTACCTGGCCGACCGTCCGGCCGAGTCCGTATCGCTCCTGTCGATAGCGAGCGAGCTCGCGAAAGCCGAGCTCGACACCGCGGCGACGTGGGGCCAGACGGCCAAGGCCGATTCCGACGAGCTCCTCCCCGAGCTCCCCGAGCTCCCCAAGTGGGCGCTCCCCGTCACCCTCGGCGGGGCCGCTCTATCTCTTCTCCCCCTCCTCACCACTGGAGTCGACATGGCACGCCGCAAGCGTAGGACCACGAAGAAGAAGACCACGCGGCGTCGCCGCGCGACGGCCAAGGGGCCTGGCACGCAGGAGGTCGCGCTCGGCCTCGCGGGCTCGGCCGCGGCCGGCTACATCCTCCCTATGACGGGCGCGCTCACTCCCGACGACGGCGAGTCCGCCCCCGACAAGGCGAGCTCGGCCACGCCGGCGCTCGTCGCCGGAGCGGCCGGAATCGGCGTTGCCATGCTCGGCGGACGCGACAAGGGGACCGAGGCCGCGCTCGCGCGTGGCGTGGGCGATGGCGTCACGGCCGTCGCCGCGGCCATGCTCGCCGTCGGAAGCCGCGGGCGTGCCGCCCTCGG
>Ga0180434_10010070_pt1 | contig 10187 bp, 14 predicted proteins | sample SS_ome_7_FD_132453 | JGI IMG/M metagenome (GOLD analysis project Ga0180434, IMG submission 132453) | Hypersaline lake sediment archaeal communities from the Salton Sea, California, USA - SS_1_D_2 metaG | ecosystem: Environmental > Aquatic > Non-marine Saline and Alkaline > Hypersaline >... | reverse complement strand
TTGGCCTGAATGTTGACCTTGGCCAGCGCCTCGCCCTGGAACGCCAGCTCCGTCAGCGCCTCATCCGTGGCCCCCTCGATCTTGAGCAGGACGTCCCGCTCGTACCAGTCCACCGGCATCTACCAGATCTCCAATCGCCGCGGGCAGCCGCTCTCCGATTCCGGAACGACGTCCAGGTGTCTCGCCGGCGTCGTCACGCCAAACTCGTACACGTGCACCGGCAGGTCGCCCTCCTGCTCCAGGATCTGCAGCAGCCGCTCGAGCAGCTCGATCACGCCCAGTTCCTCGTCACCATCGCCCATCGTCTACTCCAGTGGTCTGCCCGTGCCGTCGTCCACCAGCCGCAGCGCCAGCACGAGCCCGCTCGGCCCGCGTTGCACCGGCCCCTCGATCTCGAACACCTGTGCCGCAGCCAGTGCCTCGCCGTACCGCTGCTCGACCCGGATCCGGTCCGTGTCCCCGACCGTCGTCCCGATCGGCAGCCGCAGCCGGGCGTCGATCACCGGCACGTCCCCGCTTCCCTGCGTCTCTCGAGGACGGACGTGCTCCAGCCCACAAGCCTGCTCCTCGCCATAGTGCCACAGATCCTCCGGGCTGCTCGTGTCCGGGTTGCCGTACGTGTCCCGGTTCTCCTGGTAGACCCCGATCCGGCACACGTCCTGCATCGCGCTGTCCTGCGTGGTCCGCATCCGCGAGAGTTCCGTCGCCGTCAGGTGCGTCACCGTCACCATCAGCGCGGCTCCGCCAGGTTGCCGACCAGCTCGTCGGCCCGCACGTTCTCCGGCTCCGGGTACATCACCGCCCGGAACGAGCTCGGCCTGCGCCGCGCCCGGTGATAGTAGACCTTGCGCATAAACTGCTCGTACACCTGGCTCCGGCTGTACCGCGCGCCGTCCGCCTGAAAGTCAAAGTCCTCGGCCACGCCGGCCGCTTTTTCGTCCCAGATGTCCGCCGCCGCGCGGTGCAGGTCGTACGTGTCGATCCAGTCGTCGTTTTCCTCCTGCGTCGGAGGCTGCGTCGACGTATCCCACGTGTATGGCACCTCGCCGCGCTCGTCGAGCAGCGGGTAGCGCTCGATGTACGTCTCCAGGTCCTCGTCGCTGTACGTGGTCGCGGTCGGCTCGTCGACCATCCGCCGCAGCTCTGCCACCTGGGCTGCCGTCGCTGCCATCGCCCTCTCCTAGACGCTGATCACCGCCACGCCAGTCGCCAGATCGGCGTCCGGCGTGCAGGTCACCAGGTCGTCGCCGTCGTTGTACAGCTCGACCGGGAACGGTCCGATCACCCACTTTTCGCTCGCCGTCACCGTCACCGTTCGGGTAGCACTCTGCCCGTCCAGGGTCTTTTGGATCGTGAACACGAGAGCCAGGGCGCCCACGTCGTTCTCGACGTGCAGCACGGTATGGCCATCGTTCGGAAACGTGAACCCGTCCGCACTGGTCACGCTCTGCAGGTTCTCCTGCGCGCCGGCGCGACCGGCGCTCTGTACGGTCAATGCCTCTGTAGCCATACTCTCCTCCTATGATCCCCCTCCCCCGCCGCAACGGAGGAGGGGACAGGGGAGGGGCTTATCCCTACCCTCTATTGATGGATGTACTCGACATAGTACGTACCAACCAACCCAGCCAGCGTCGCGCTGGGGGTCACGGTCAGGTACTCGTCCGAGCCCCACTCGACCACGGCGGCCGCCACGGTCCCATCGACGCATTCCTCGATGTTGTCCTTGAGAATGGCTGCACTGCCCACGTCCACGCCATCGAGCAGCTCGTCGTTGCTCGTCTCGGTCGCCGCCACGCCCGCGTCCACGGTCGCGGCACCGGTCGCCTCGGTCGTGACATTGATGATAAAGCGCGTGATGATCAGGTCCGCCCCTTCCGGGTTGGCCAGGTTCAGCGCGTCGCCTCCGGTCGTGGTCGTTGCAGCGGTCAGACTGCCGTACAAGCACCCTTTGCCTTGTCCCATAGTAGTTTCCTCCAAACTTCATCTATGACTGTCTATGACCGTCGCCGGCCTAGTCGTCGTCGTACGGATCGGTGACCGTACCGTTGGTCGATACATGGTTGTTCAGCGAGCCGTGACCAGCGCCGCTGATTGCCGTCGCCGCGGTCTCGACCACCACATAGTTGTCGGTGATGAACACATTGCCCGTGGACTCGTCGTGGATGCCGACTGCCGTTGCCCCACCGCCTTCCACATCGATCCAGTTCTGGTGGATGCGGAAATTGTACGCGGTCATTGTGGCCTCGCAGTGAATGCCCTTGACCCCGGTTGCCGCACCCCGGATCTGGCACCGCTCGATGCCGCCGTTGATCGCGTAACGATCCGCGCCACCGTCGAGGAAAATGCCCGTCGTCGCCGGCGTGAGAATCACGCAGTCGCGGATCCACGAGCCCTTCATCGACACCGCCTGGATGCCGTACGTGCAGTTCGTGCCATCGCCCTCGATGACCACGTTCTCGACCAGGTTGTTGTCGCCGCCGGCCATATTGAGCGCCGGGATCGCCTCGGCGCAGTAGATGTGCAGGTTGGCGACGTGGATCCCCGATCCCGAGAATCCGAGCACGGCCGTGGTATCGATCGCGCCGTCATAGTTGATGCTGACGCCGTAATCCTTGCCCGGCACCGGGCAGCCGCAGCCGATCAGGTGGATGTTGTAGCCGCTGAACAGCACCTGCTCGTTATAGTGCCCCGGCGCCACCAGGACCACGGCGTGGTGGTCCTTGGAGCTGTCGATCGTGGTCGTACCCAGCTGGTAGCGAGCCAAGTTGATCGCTGCCATGATGGTCGCCTTGGCCTGCCTCCAGGAGAATCCCGGATTGTCATCGTCGCCGTTTACCGAGTCCACACAGTAGACGCGGTTGGCCGTACCATAGTAGGGCCACATCCATTGCTTGGTCTCCTCCGGTTTTGGAAATAGACCCATCGTTCTTACCTCCTCAGTCTCGGGCCTTGCCCGTCGACTAGATAGTTGTGTCAGCTAGGAGGTCAGCACTGCAAAGGCGCAGCGCGTGGCCGCCGTTGCGTTCACACGGTTGATCGGGTTGGGCAGCGCAAAACCGAGACGGATCACGGCGCGCAGCGCAATCATATCCTGCTGTGCCAGGTTGTACACGATGTTGCCCGCGGCATCCTGGATCACGGCCTCGGTCAACACCTTGTAGGTGATGTCCTGGCGGAACGCATAGACCAGCTTGGACCAGTCGCCAGCAAACAAGAGTTCGCTGTTGCCGGCCGCGCCAAAGGCTCCGTTCCGCGGGAAGGCGATCGGCTCGCCGTCCAGTTCGTAGCGCGTGCTGTCCTGCATCGACCGCTTGAAGATGGGATTGCCGTCGCTGTCCCGGCAGTTGCGCAGTTTGCCGCGCATACTCAGGTCGGCGACGTGTCCGGTGGCCATATACCCGTCGGCCTCGATCGACATCAGCACGCCGTCCGTGCCGCCTGCCGTCTCGCCGAGCAGCGCCTCGTACAGGTCGGTATACCCGGCCAGGCTCAGCCGGTGGCTCGCCGTGTTGGCCACAGCGGTCAGCCCCGCGCCGCCCAGGTTGGTGCTCCAGGTCGTCGGGATGTTGGTCCCAAACAACACAGCCTGGTCGATCGCCAGGCCGAACGCTTCCTCGATGCTCGGCCGGATCTCGCCCCAGATGTCATAGTCCTGGTCATCCAAGACCGACTCGGGGATCGGCACGATCACCGCCAATTCCTCGGCGTCGATGTACTTGTTTTCCCAGTTCATCTCGCTGGTCTGCTTGAGGCCGGTGTCGCCGGTCACAAAGTACGCCGTCGCCAGCGCGCTCATCACCGGCAGGCGCTTCTGTGCGCGGCTCATATCCGGCAGCCGGCGCGACAGGCTCAGCACCGCGCTCTGCTGCGGCGTCGTTTTGAGAATCTCGCGCGACACCTCCTTGGGAATCAAGGCCGCCGCGTCGGTCCGTGAGATCAAACTATTGTAAGGCATTTCCGTGCTCCTCTACCCTCGTCCCGCTTGCCGCCGGATGAACGCATTCATCCCCTGCGCCGCGGGCGGGTTGCTCGTGCCGCTGCCGGCATTGCCGGGCGGCTGCTTCGTGGTCTGTTGTCCGAATAGCTCCGGGAACTGCTCCTTGAGCACAGCCCAGTTCACGTTGCCCCGCCGGTCAAAGGCCTCGACCTCCTGCGCCGCCAGCCAGGCCAGCCGCGGGCTGCTGCAGCCGATCTCCGGCTGCGTCGCCTGCTCGAAAAAGTCGGCCCGCTGGTTCGCCACCTCGATCTGTCCCGTGAGCTGCTCGAGCTGCTGGCGCGTCTCGCTGCCCTCCTCGAGCCTCTGCGTTGCCTCTCGCAACTGCCGGGCCAGGTCCTGGTGCTGGTCACGCTCGCTCTGCAGCGCGGTGCGCAAGCCCTGGACGTGCTGATTGTACAGTCCCTGCTGTTCCTCCGGCAGTGCAGCCAGCACGGTCTCCCAGGTCGCCGCTGGCGTCTCGCCGCCCGCGCCTTGGTTGCCCTGCTGGTCGTTCTGCTGGTTGTTCTGCTGCCCGTTGTTCTCTGGCATCTCGCCCCCTCCGGCCTCTCGCCGTTATCGCTTCGCGGTCGCCTCTCGCGCCCGCGCCATTCCCTATGCTGCCAATTGCTTCAATGGGGTGGGCACGATGCCCGCGCCCCACACCGGGTCCTCTGTCCGCGTGACCAGGTCGCCGAACCCGAACGCCCCGGCCCGGTACGCGTCCAGCCGCCCGCGGCCCAGGATCGCCGCCTGCGTCGCCTCCGGCTGCTGCCTGAACCACGCCTCGCCCGCCGTCCACTGCACCGCCGGCATCCCCTTGACGATGGGCACTCCCGTGCAACGCCCGCTCGTGTGGTCGGGGAGCTGCTCGTCGATGGAATAGACGTGGCCCTCATCGGCCAGGCACGCCGCGCACACCCGTCCATCGTGCGTCGCCAGGCGGCGCTGTCCGCTCACCACCCCGCTCGCCTGCCACTGGTTCCGCCCGGCCTCGCGGTACGCCCGGATCTGCTCGCTCCGTGCGATCTCGAGCGCCTTGTTCAGGCCCCCGGCCAGGCCCCCGGCCATATCGCGCGCCGTGCGCCGCGGGTTCCGGCCCTGCGCCGTTCCCTGCACCAGCGTGTCCACCGCCCGCGCCCAGGTCGCCGCCGCGCTCTGGCTGTCCCCCGGATCGAACCGCAGCCGCCGCTTGAGCAGGTCGCCCACCGGCTTGCCGTCCCCCGCCAGGCCGACCAGGTACTCGACCGCTTCCACCGGCAGCCGGTCGAAAAACGCCCCGAACTGCCCGCCCGACTGGTAGGTTAATCGGACGCTCTGCGCGTAATCGTCGAGACCCTGCCGGACCAGCACCCGCTGCTCGTCGGCGATGCGCCCCGCGGCCCACTCTCCATAGCGGAGAAATTCCTCCTCCGCCTGCCCGCGTAACCGCTGATAGCGCTCCAGCCGGTACAGCGCCGCCGCGCTCACTACCTTGCCCTCGCGCTCCCGCTCCCCAAACTCGTGCGCCAGCGCGCTGATCTGCGCTTCCAGCGCCTGCTCGACGCTCAGCCACTGGCGGGCCATCTCTTCCATCTCAGCGGCCTCTTGTGCCAGCAGCCGCAGTTTCCACTGCCGGCTGGCCACCACCACCAACGGCTCGGGCATTGCTACTCCGTCTCCTCGTCGCCGTCATTGCCCTGGTCGAATCGGCGCTGCTGTGCGACCAGGCCCTGGGCCAGGCTGGCCACGCTCGCCGCCTCTGCCTTGGCCTTTTCCTGGAGGATCTGGTCGATCTCGGCCTGGCTCATCCCCTCCTCGCGCAGCGTCGTCTCCAGCGGGATCCCGCTGTTGTTGTTGAACTGCCGGATCTCGGCCCGCGTGCGCGGCTGGATCGTGTTCGGCGGCACCCACACCGGTACGATGTCCAGCGGGTCCACCGTCTCCCCGTCCAGCTCGAGCAGGAACGCCGCCAGGTCCTGCCACGTCCGTGTAAACCGCTCGATATACCGCGACACCTTTTTGATCAGCGGCCCCTCGAGCGCGTACAGCGCCTCGCCCGAGATCTCGCGCTGGGTGTCCTTGAAAAAATAGTGCTTTGGCGTCCGGCTGACGATGCCAATGCTTGTCGCCAGGTTGTCGATCCCCTGCAGGAAATTGTCCAGCGAGGTCTCGCCGAACTCGCCGACTGTGGTGTCCTGGCTGACCCCGTCGCCGGCGGGAATCTCCCAGATCTCGTTCGGCGCGTTTTTCAGCGTACCCAGCTCGGCGTTAGAGATAATGTAGCGCTGTTTGAACGCGCCGTACTCCGCGGCGACCATCATATCCGCCAGCAGCTTGTTCACCGCGTCCTGCATCGAGCGCACGCTCACGCTCAGCTCGCTCTTGTTCGTCGACCGGCTGCGCTGCAGGTGAAACACGGGGATGCGCCCGAACGGGTTCCTGGGCCACTCGTACCCCTCAAGCTCGACCACCTCTCCCGTCTCCGGGTCGATCGGCCGGAATCCGTTCGCCGAATCGGGCAGCCACGCGGGCGCGTTCTCCCCCGATCCCGTCGACTGGTAGTATTCGACGTGGTCCGCGTAATAGAGCGTCAGCCGGTAGCGCCCCTGGTCCGCCCGCCACCACTTGGCTGCCCAGCGTTTCAGCCTGGGCCGCTCCGCGTCGTACTCGACGTGCACCATCCGCGCATCGTTGTAATAGGCGTCGATCGACCCGTCCGCCCTCTCCCGCCAGGCAATGATGAACGCCTCGTGCGTCACCAGCGCGTCGAGGTGCGCGTCGTCGCTGTCCAGGTTGAGCTGCGTCTCGTACCACAGCCGGTTCAGGCGCTCGGTCAGCTCCTCGTTCTCGCGGACGATAAAGCTCGGCAGGTCCAGCCGGTCCATCACGCTGTCCACGATCACCGTGCACCAGTTCTGCTCAAAATGCGCGTCCAGCAGGCGAAATGCCTCCTTCAGCCGTGCCGAGCTATAGACGAGCGGCTGCGGACCCTCATAGTACCGCCACAGGTCTGTGTACGGTGCCTGTTTGTCCCGCAATCGTTTGACGGCTTTTGCCAGGTCTGTCGCCATACTCACTCCGTCACCCCTGGTAGCTCCGCGCCTTCCGCTTCTTCGGCTTCCGCTTGACGATCAGCAGCGCCAGCATATAGGCCACCGACCGGTCGTCGTGCTCGCCCTCCGGCGCTTTCAGCGTCGATCCCTCGATCGAGGCGATCTGCAGGTAGGTCGCCTCGCTGTGCACGATCGTCGTCCCATCCCGGAAATGGTCCGCGCCGTTGTCATAGAGCATCGCTTTGCCGCGCGTTGTATCCAGCCAGCCCGGCCGTCGGTCCGGCCCCACCATCACCTTCAGCGGCGAGTTGTCCCGCAGCCAGAGCAGCACCGCGTGCCCGTGATTGTTCCGCTCCACCATCAGCGGCGCGTTGTTGTACCACTGTCCCAGCCGGTGCGCGTAATAGGCTGTCGTGCTCGGCTCGAATTTCCCGGCGAGCACGCACACCTCCTCGCCGGTCTCCAGGTCCAGCACCTCGATCGCGCTGTCGTCGCTGGTCGGGTTGCCCTCGGCCGGATCAACCCCGACCCCGTACCGCCGTCCCGGCTCGGGCGGCTTGTACACCTCGAGGCCGAGAATGGCCGGTGGGCGCGCAGCAGACATCCCGCCGAACCCGAACGCCCCGGCCACATCCTCGAGCGGCGTCCGCTTGTCGTAACACCGCTTCAGCCACTCGAACGAGATCCGCTTGTTCAGCGTCCGCGCCGCCAGCGCCTCTTCCTCCGTCGCCGGGTACTGCTCGTGCAGGTCGTCCAGGCTCCCCGTCCGGTCCAACGTCTCCGCCTTCTCTCGTGCATACCACGCCGCGTCCCGGCCCGGGTGCGCGTACCACGGGCAGAAAATCGCGTTCCACCCGTTCCCCTCGCGCGTCTCCCGCCGGATGTGCAGCTTGCCCGCCCGCTCCGGGTCCCACTCCACCGTCGCCTGGGTGGATGCGCCCTTGTAGAGCTGCTTGAACTCGGTCTTGGGCCGGTCCTTGTCCACCCGGCTGACGATCGTCATCGAGCCGCCGCCGTCGATCGTCGGCTTCACCGCGCGCATCAGCGCATTCTGGTCCGGCACCAGGTCGAACTCGTCGAGGATGATGTCCGTCATCGCGTACGCGTCGCCGCCCGTCGTCGGAAACGCGCGCGCGACCGAGCCGTTGCTCAGCGCGAACGTGTGCCCGTCCGACTTGACGATCGAGGCCGCCTGCACAAAGGGCGGCAGTCGCTGGTACATCCCCTTCAGCCGCTCGTCGCCGAGCATATATACCGCCTCGTCGTCCCGCTTGCTGAACACGCCCACCTTGGCGATCGCCCGGAAGAGCATCTTCCACAGGCCATTATAGGCGAGCGCCAGCCAGGAAAACCCCTCCTGCCGCGCCTTCAGGATCACGTTCTGCGGGTAGCGGTGCAGGTCCAGCAGCGCCCAGTACTGCATCCGCCACAACCGGAACGGGATCCAGCGTTTGTCCACCTTGTCGTAAATCGAGACGTAATGGTGGACGAAATAGGCCGGCTGGTTCCGGCATTTGACCGCCTCGACGAGCTGCTCCTCGGGTCTCATCTCGTCCAGCCAGCGTTCCCGCTCCCGTTCGCCCGCCAGCTCGTTCCAGCTAGCCATCGTCAAACTCGGGCTCCCAGTCCTGCAGTTCGGCCTCGGCCTGTTCTTCGGCCTGCGCCATCTGGTCCGCGGTGATCGCCCGCTGCCGCAGGTTCACATCCTGCGACGGCTGGTACATCCCGGTCAGCTTGAGGAAAAGCTCGCGGTCCTTATAGGTTTTGTAATCGGCCTCCTCGGCCAGCGTCCCCAGCGTCTCCAGGACCCTCGCCCGCCGTGCAAAAAGCGGCTCCAGGATGTTCTCCTGGACCAGCTTGTCCAGTTCCGGGTAGCGCCGCCGGTACTTGCGCAGCGACTGCGCGCTCCCCCATCCCACCAGCCGTGCAAATCCATCGTACGTCCCCGGCTCCCGCCCATCCGCCGGGCAGCTCGCCCACGCCACGTACGCCGCCAGACGCCAGCGATTCCACTCCGGACCGTCGTACCAGTCCCAATCGCCCTCCAGCAGCGCATCGTAATCGTCCCGCCACGGGACCTCGCCCAGCTCATCGAGCTGCTCCTGCATCGACAGGCTGTGTTCCCGCGCCTCGCCCGGGTCCATCCAATCGCCCGTCTTTTTCCGCGTCATCGTCCCTCTATGGTCTCACAAAAATGCCCGCCAGGCCGGCGATGATGCTCTCCACCGAACTCACCACCGTCAGCCAGCCCCGCTCCCGCTGGTGCGCCTGGCGATGTGCGATCCACCGTTCGTCTAGCCGCTCCAGGTGGCGCTCCGTATCGTGCACCCGGGCATCCACGTCGCACACCCCCCCCTCGATTCGCTCCACCTTCTGGATCAGGTAATCCAATTTGGTGGACAGGATCGCGTTCGTCACCCGCGTGTCGTTCGGAGCCTGGCTCATCGTTCCATTCCTCTACCTGGAGGCGGCGCGTCCGGTTGCCCGCTTGGGGGGGTAAGCCGCTCGCGGCCGCGCCCACCTCCATACACACACCGGGGCGGAGACTCCGGCTAGTGCCCTCTAGGTCGTAAAGCCTGGCGCTGGCGCGCTCAATGTGGCCCCATCCTCGTAGGCGATCGATCCGATCAACAACACCACCAGCGGCTGCAGCGTCAGGATCGCAAATTTCACGTCCTCGAGCGCCACCGCCGCGTACTTGCCCACGAAATAGATCGCACTCGACACCACCACATCCAGGCATAACAGCAGAAATTTGCGGCTCCTGAGCAGCGAGACCCACGGCCCCATCGCCCTCACAGCCGCCAATATCACGTGTCCCGTCCGCTTGAATGCCGCGTCCTCGTACGCGATCGCCGCGATAATCGCCACAAACACCGGCTGCAGCGTGAGGATCAAAAACTGGATATCCTCAAACACCGCCTGAGCCGCGTACTTGGTCCCGAAGAACAGGACCAGCGCGATCACCACGTCCAACACCGCCAACAAACACTTTCGGCTCCGTACCAACCGTCCCAATGCCATTTCCCCACCTCCCCTCGCCAAAATACACAAAGCGCCAGCTCCCATCTCTGGGACCTGGCGCTCTTGTCACGATAACGCCCCCCTCTCGTCGGGGCCGACCTGGGTCCGCCCTATTCGACAGGGGCTGGGTGGGAGGGCTCTCGCACCCTCCCACC
>Ga0180434_10010068_pt1 | contig 10188 bp, 7 predicted proteins | sample SS_ome_7_FD_132453 | JGI IMG/M metagenome (GOLD analysis project Ga0180434, IMG submission 132453) | Hypersaline lake sediment archaeal communities from the Salton Sea, California, USA - SS_1_D_2 metaG | ecosystem: Environmental > Aquatic > Non-marine Saline and Alkaline > Hypersaline > Sediment... | reverse complement strand
CTGCAGTTTCCCCAATCAACGAATCCAACCAATCCAACCAATCCAACCAATTCAACCAATCCAACCAATCCAACCAACCCAACCAATCCAACCAATCCAACCCAACCAACTCAACCAATGCAACCAATGCAACCAATCCAACCAATCCAACCAATCTCTTTTACCGATCAAACCGGCAGACCCACCGCAGGCGGCAGGGCCGACCCCGACTTCCGACTTCCGACTTCCGTTATCTCCCTGCGCATCCAGCCTTGACACAAACAGGCGCTTATTGCATAGTCAGTCGAAGGAATATGCCTATGCAATTTATCGCAAAAGCCGCCATTTATTTGATTGTCGGCCTGTGCCTGCTGTCCGTGGCATGTCAACAGAAAAGCGACCAGAACGAGGTTGACAGCATTAAGATCGGTGCGCTCTTTCCCCTCAGCGGCGACCTGAAAGACAAAGGCATCGACAGCATAAACGGGATCTTGCTGGCGGCGGAAGATATCAATGCAGCGGGCGGTATTCAGTCGCTGGGAGGCGCCCGGCTGGAGATCACCACAGCGGACACCCGCGGGCGGCCCGACATCGGCATCAGCGAAACCAGACGGCTGATTAAGAATGAGGGCGTGGCCGCCATTGTCGGCACATACCAGAGCAGCGTTACCAAACCGGCCACGCGTGTGGCGGAGCAGCTGAAAACCCCATTTGTGGTGAGCATATCCGTGGCCAATATCATTACGGAAAGGGGTTTTCGCTATACCTTTCGGATACAGCCCAAGGCTACTTTTTATGCCCGGGATCAGGTTCGGTTTCTAAAAAATCTGCAGCGGCTTGCCGGATATCATGTGGGGCGGGTTGCGCTGCTGCACGAAAACACGGACTTCGGCACATCCACCGCACTGGCGCAGAAAGTGGCGCTGAGAAAACACGGCATGGAAGTGGTCGCCGATGTCAGCTATCGCGCTGCGGGAGTGACCACCTTGAAGACGGAAGTCAGCCGGGTTCTGACGGCAAAGCCGGACGTCATTTTGACAGTGACTTATCTGGCGGACAGCCTTTTGATCCGGCGGGCCATGCTGGAGGCCGGTGTTGGTATTCCGTTGGTCGACACCGCCGGCGGTGCTGTTTCTCCCGAATACATTCAGGCGCTTGGCTCCGGCGCGGAAGGTGTCCTGACGGTGGCCGAGTTTTCAAAATTCGCCGCCGGGGGAAAGATGCTCAACCGCCGCTTTCGAGAGCGATATGGCACCGACATCACCGGAGACAGCGCTCACGCCTATCAGGCGCTGCTGGTGCTGAAAGATGCCTTGGAGCGCTGCGGCGGTGTTGAAAAAGACCGGCTGCGCAATGCCCTTTCCGCCACGGACATCCAAAAAGGTCCTAATCTGGTGCTGCCGGCAAGTCGATTGCGCTTCGACAAAAGCGGACAGAATGAGTTTGCACAGCTTTTTGTGGTCCAGATCCAGGATGGTGAGTGGGTGCCGGTGTGGCCTGAGACTTATGCGGCCGCCGCCCTGCGGTTGGGCTGGGCGGCGGCGCCATGAACTCAACATCCGCGGACACGGCAGCAACATCAGGCCGCCGCCGGAGTTTGGCCACGCGTCTGACGTGGCTGACACTGCTAATGGTTGTTCTGGCGCTGACGGCCGTTGGCACAGGTTTGATCTTCATTGCCGAGCGCACCCAGCGCGAAGCCATGTTCCGTCTACAGCAGCAGCGGGCCGAACGCGTGGCGCAATTAATATCCGGCTACATGACCGAAGCAAAGGGTCGGCTGCGCTTTTTTCTGGAATACGAACCCCTGGCGCTCCTGACGCCCGCACGGCAGCACCTTGCACTGGAAAACCTGCTCATCGGCAGCCTGCCGTTCTACAGCCAGCTTTCCCTGCTGGATCGAAAGGGGCGGGAAACCGCCAAAGTGTCTCGCTTCCACACTTTTCTTCCCGAGGAATTGGCTTCTCTTGACCAGGAACCGGCTTTTACAGCTGCGATCCGCGGCGAGCCCTATATCGGTCCGATTGATTTCCTGGAAGACACCGGTCTGTTATCCCTGCAGATTTCCCTTCCCCTCAAGGCGGTCCCGACCGAAATCACGGGCGTGGTGATAGCCGAGATCAATATTTCCCATTTGTGGCAGGCGGTGGCCGCCGTTGAAATCGGGCGGACCGGCTATGCATATCTGGTGGACCGGCGGGGCCGCTTTATCGCATACCAAAAGCCGGCTGAAGTGCTGCAGCGCTACGGCGAGGACATGCGCAGCAAGCCCCCGGTGGCGGCCTTCGGGGGCCGACAGCGGGAATCGGTCGGGGGGCTTGAAGCTTACAGGGGCTTGCTTGGGGAGACAGTAATCGGGGTTTACGCTCCCATCGGCGGTACCGACTGGGCCGTTGTGGTGGAGCAGTCGGTGCGTGAGGCCTATGCCGGCATTGCCGAAATGAAGCGCTATCTTTTCTGGCTGATGGGGGTCTGCGTTTTGTTGGTCGGGGGCATGACCTTTCTGGCGGCCCGCCATCTGATTTATCCGGTACGGGCGTTGACGATCGCCGCCCAGCGCTTCGGCTCCGGGGATCTGGAGGCCGATTTTGTGACGGTGAAAAGGCCGGATGAAGTGGGAGTGCTGTCTCATACCTTCAACACCATGCAGCGCCAGCTGCGGGAGCTGTACGCCGGTCTGAAACAAAAAGTGGCGGAGCTCGAAGAGGCGCACAGGGCCTTGCAGAAAAGTGAAGCGAATTATCGGTTGTTGATTGAAAACCAGTCCGACCTGGTGGTCAAGATTGATCCGGATGGCCGTTTTCTGTTTGTGAGTCCTTCCTACTGTGCACTTTTTGACAAAACCGAAAACGAATTGATCGGCCGGCATTTTCTGCCGCTCGTTCACCAAGAGGACCGGGAAAAGACGGCCCGGGCGATGGAAAAGCTTTACCAGCCCCCCTATTCAGCGTATTTCGAACAGCGCGCCATGACCCGTTTTGGATGGCGGTGGCTGGCCTGGTCGGACAATGCCGTCCTGGACCGCAGCGGTAATATAACGGCCATTATCGGGATGGGCAGAGATATTACGGATCGGGTCAACGCCGAAACCGCATTGAAAAAAAGCGAAGAGCGGTTTCGCACGCTGGTGGAGCAGTCGCCGCTGGGCATCGCGATTATCAGCAGCAGCGGTCGTTATCAGTATGTGAATTCGCGCTTTCAAGAAATGTTCGGCTACAGCCTTGAAGATATTCCAACCGGAGCCGACTGGTTTCAGAAAGCCTTTCCGGATCCGGCCTATCGGCAAAAAGTCATCCGGCGCTGGAATGATGATTTGATGAAAACGGGGATCGGACGCTCCCGACCGCGCATTTTTCAGGTAACCTGCGGGGACGGCACCCGGAAGGAAATTCATTTCCGCCCCGTGACGCTGGAAAATCAGGATCAGTTCGTGATCTACGAAGACATTACCGAAAGAAAACGCTTCGAACGCCAGCTGCAGCAGAGCCAGAAATTCGAGGCCATCGGCACCCTGGCCGGCGGCATTGCCCATGACTTCAACAATCTTTTGATGGGAATTCAGGGATGTGCTTCGCTGGTGGCGGCAGATGGCAACCTCTCACCGTCCGATATGGAGCACATTGAAGCCATTGAAAGCTATGTCCGCAGTGCAACCGATTTGACCAAGCAGCTGCTGGGGATCGCCCGCGGCGGCAAATATGCGGTCAAACCGGTGGATATCAGCGCGTTGATGCGCGAAAGCGCCGCCATGTTCGGCCGCACCCGCAAGGAAATTCGCATCCATACCAAAACATGGGATCGGCCGCTGGTGGTGGAGGCGGACAAAAGGCAGATGGAGCAGGTGCTGCTGAATATGTATATCAATGCCTGGCAGGCCATGCCCGGCGGCGGAGACCTCTATCTGGAAAGCGCGGAAACCGAATTGGATCAGACGACGAACGGCATTCAAGTCGCCGGGCCGACGCGTTTTGCCCGCATCTCGGTGACCGATACGGGTGTCGGCATGGATGCGGGTGTCCGGCAGCGGATTTTTGATCCCTTCTTCACCACCAAGGAAAAGGGACGCGGAACAGGGCTGGGGCTGGCCTCGGCCTACGGCATTATTCAAAATCACGACGGCATGATCACCGTCTACAGTGAGCCCGGCCACGGATCGACCTTCAATATTTACCTGCCGCTTTCGGATCGCGAAGTCGGCAACCAGGAAGGCGCCAAACGGGGTTTGGTAAGCGGCACCGGTACGGTGCTCCTTGTCGACGATGAGACGATGATTGTCAATGTTGCCAAGGCCATGCTCGAAAAGCTGGGCTACCGTGTACTGACGGCGAACAGCGGACAGGCCGCCGTCAAGCAGTTGGCCGAGCAGGGGGAAAGCATCGATCTGGTCATTCTGGACCTGATCATGCCGGGTATGGACGGCGGAGAGACGTTTGATCGAATCCGCGAACAACAGCCGAAAATGCCGATACTGCTGTCCAGCGGCTATTCCATCAACGGGCAAGCCGCCACAATCATGGCCCGCGGCGCCGACGGCTTCATTCAAAAACCCTTCAACCTGGCTGCGTTGTCCGAAAAAATCGGCGGCGTATTAGGCAACGCCGCTGTCCACAGGGAGCCCGAAAATTTCAATTTGCAAAGCAGGAGGAAAAGATGAACGTCGTCAACATGAACCAGGCCGCAAAAGAGCCGCTCGACAATGCGCTTTTCACCAACGCCGTCGCCCTGCAGACCCTGGCGCCGGATTCCAGAGAATTTGACGTCAACGTCGTCCATTTCGACAAAGGGGTCCGCAATAAATTTCACGCACACGACGGCGACCAGGTGCTGATCGTGACGCACGGCAGGGGCATCATCGCGACCCGGGATGAAGAGAGGATCATTGGTGTGGGAGACGTCGTTTTCATTCCGGCCAATGAAATCCACTGGCACGGCGCCGCCCCTGATTCAGATTTTGCCCACATCTATATGGTAGCGCACCAAAGCCGGTTGGTGCAGCACGAAAAGTGAAGCTTTGTTGGGTTCAAGGGCGAAACAATTTTGAATTATGAATGTTGAATGTTGAATTCAACCGCGGATGGACACGGATGAACGCGAATAATTGTTTCAATTTATTCCCTCGTGCACGTTTACGGTTCTTCAGGTGCATAGCAGACACCGCGCCGGGTCCAAAACCCGGGACCATCGCTTTTTCTGGATTGCGGCGTGCAGGCGAATGCCGCTTTTCCCATTCAAATTTCACAACTTTGCCGGAACCCAGCGCCGCCGCCGGATGCCGGACAAAGCATTGCCTGCAATGGCCGCCATGAGAACGGCGCCGCCGATGAATGTCCAGAGGCTGGCGCTTTCGCGCATAAAGAGCCACACCCAGACCGGCGCCAGCAGGACTTCGGTCATGCTCATGAGGGCCAGTTCGGCAGCCGGCACTGCCTTGCTGCCGAAGGTGTAGATGGAAAGCCCCAGCCCCAGCTGAAAGGCTCCCATGAAAAGGGACACACCTGTGTCCCAGGCGGAGAGAATGATGGGCTGATTCAGCAGGCGGCACATCACCAATGCCGTAAAAAAAGCAAACACGCCGGAAAGAAGCACGGCAGGCAGCATGTCTTCCAGTTTGTGCCAGCGCAGGGCAATCGTGAAGACGGCAAACCCCATGGCCGATGATATGGCGGCAAGGTTGCCGATCATCTGCCCGGCGGCAAGACCCTCGCGGAACATGATCGCCATGCCCAGGCAGGCCACGAAAATGGCGACGGCCGTGGTCCGGCGCACCGGTTCGCGCAGGATGATGCGCCCCAGGATGGCCGTGAAGAACGGTGCGGTGGCAAACAGAAAAACCGCATTGGCCACCGTGGTGGACTGAATGGCGAAGATGCCGCCGGCAAAGGCGAACACCAGCCCCATCCCGCCGACGGCCGCCGGTACGCCGGCTTTGCGCACAATGGTCAACAAGTGGTACTTGGAGCGCCAGGAGATGTAAAAACCCAGCACGGGGAGCATGCCGATGGAGCGGTAAAACAGAATCTGCCACGTCTGCGCTTCTTCCATCAGCCGGATCATCAATCCGGTCGTCGACCAGATGGAGCCGGCCAGCAGCACGAGAAACACACCGGAGCGGTAACTGGGTCCTGTGGTTGTCATTTAGAATAAAACTGCTTTGTGGTTTGAAACATTTCTTGCATGTATGCCTGCCCGATTTATAGGGAGATACTATCGACCGTTTTTCATCCGCAGCGTTTCCTCATAAATCCGCAGACGATATTTGTCCATCGGCCTGCTGGAATCATGTTTTAATTCAATCATTGTTTCAAGATGTAAAACCCGCATTTTATACCCGTGGAACGTGATTTCAACAGAAAACGGCAGCAGCTCCTGATAGCCCATCCCCTTTTCAATGACGGCCAGAATATCCAGCGGGCCGAAAGACGTCATTAGAAGCTGATGACCACTGCCTTTAAGATCCTCTTCCAATGGTCTGATGATTTTTTCGTCCGGTCGACGGTAATAGGCGTCAATTGATGCTAACAACTTGTAAAGACGACTGATATTTTTATCAGAACGGCGATGAACGATGTCTAAATCAAAGGTGGTGATCGGTGCTCCTTGAGCGACAGCCGCCAGACCGCCGACAAGGATGAACTCAACAGCGGTTTCGTTCAGTTTTTTCAGCAGGGTGCTTAGGTTGAGTGTAGGGGGCTTTTTTAATGAAGGCATCGCGCAGTTCCATTATGGATCGTATCATGTTGTCGTTTGATAACAACCGATCTTCACAGGACATATCCAAAAACAACTTTATCAAGCTTTTGTCCACTGCATCTTGTCTGGATGTACACATGTTGAAGATCTCAACAGTATCCGCCTTAATGCATGCAATAATCACAGGTCGGAGTGCCGGCCGTATCTTATCGATCAATACCGCGGCGGCCTTGGTTCCCAAAGCGCTGCAAAACGAAGCCTGGCATGCCGGGTCGTAGTTTGAAGCGCATATATGTTTCCAAAGCGCTTCAAACGAAGCCTGGTCGGGGCGAGAGGATTTGAACCTCCGACTTCCTGCTCCCAAAGCAGGCGCGCTGCCAGACTGCGCCACGCCCCGAATCACATTGCAACTATCTTAAAACAATACCCATTAACACGAATTTCAATTGCTTATGCCGATTCTGTGCGGCACCCATAGCACGCCGGCCGGTTCCGCGCAAGCTCATAAGCGCAGATCATCAGAGAAAAAATCTTCGACAGCCTGTGCGATGGCATCCGCAAAACGGATGAGCGCCACGGTGTCTTCGAGGGCGGCGGCATCGGCGGGGTTGGTGATAAAGCCGATTTCCACCAGAACGGCTGGAAGATCAACACCCGCCAGCACGAAAAGGGGAGCCCCTTGGATACGGACCGTTCGGACGCCATCGGTCGGGTTGAGGCGGTGCTGCAGCAATTCGGCGAAATAACGGCTTTTGTCTTTGTATTGGCGGCTTTTGTCCTGCCAGCGGGGCAGCATGTTGACGGGTTCGGTATCGGCAGGGTAGGAGCCCTGGAAGCGGTCGTCCCGCAGACCTTTGCGGTCCTGAAAAAAAATCGTTGTTCCCCGGGGGGTGTGCAGAAAAGAGGCGCCGAGGTGAAGGCTGATGAAAAGGTCCGCCTTTTCGTGGTTGCCCATTGCAGCCCTGCGATTCAAATCAAGTTCATAATCGTCATCCCGGGTCAACAAAACGCGGCATCGGTGTTCAAGACGTTGCTTAAGTATCCGTGCAAAGGCAATTACGATCGATTTTTCCTGCAGCCCGCTGGAGGCCGCGGCTCCCGTATCGCTGCCGCCGTGGCCCGGATCAAGCATTAACACCGGAGGGGAGTCTCCGCCGAATGCATTTTCCGCACTGAAAACAAAGAGCGATTCCAGGCAAAGGATCCATGCGAAGATCATTGCCATGAAAGCGGCGGACCAACGGCAGCTGGTAAAATTTATTGACATAACAGGCGGTTTTAAGTATTTTTCTTGACACAATCCATGGGGTTTATTATATGTATTCGGATATGCTTTTACTACTTCGGGGCCGAAAGTCAAGTCGGATCAATTTTTCTGCCCTGTGGCGTAGAACGAAGCATGAAAATTTGACAAGTTGTCACGACAGTCCTTGGGAGTCGTTTCCAATGAACACGACCGGGCTGCCGGTGGGGGGTGGATGGAAAAAGTGGATGGTATGCGAGAGTGGCGGAATTGGTAGACGCACTGGACTTAGGATCCAGCTCTGGCGACAGAGTGGGAGTTCAAATCTCCCCTCTCGCACCAGAACAAAACCGTTTCAAGCGCCTGGGACATTTGTTTTGGGCACTTGGCATATGAGGAAGGAATGGAATGAAATCGCAAGTTCAAGTTGAAGACGTAAACACGGTAAAGAAGATCCTGCACATCGAGGTTCCTGAAGAAAGCGTAACCGAAGCGCTGGACAACGCCTATCGTGAATTAAAGAAAAATGCCAGGGTCAAAGGGTTCCGCCCGGGAAAGGCGCCGCGCAGCGTTCTGGAAAGGGTGTACCGCAAGGATGTGCACGCCGATGTTGCCTCCCAGTTGATCCAGACGTCTTTTGCGGAATCGGTTCAGGAGCGGAAACTCAACATTGTGGGACCCCCGAAGGTGGAGCCGACGGAATTGAAGGCCGGAAGCCCTTACCTTTACGACGCAGTCGTGGAACTGCAGCCGGAACTGGATGATGTCGACTTCAAGGGTTTGAAACTCAAGCGCACCCTGTATGTTCCAACCGAGGAGGAAATCGACGCCCAGTTGAAAAATTTGCAGAAGAACATGGCCAGCAAGGAAAAGATCGAGGAGCAGCGGCCGGTTGAAACCGGTGATTACGTGGTCATCGACTACGAGGGCTTAAAAGACGGCAAACCCTTTGCCGAGACCGGGAAGACCGAAAATTACACTATGAAAGTGGGGGACGGACAGATTGCAGCCGCGTTTGACGAGCAGCTGGTCGGTATGCAGCCGGGTGAAGACCGCAAAGTGCCGGTTATTTTTGACGACGATCATGCCAACGAAAAACTGCGGGGACAAACCATCGTCTTTCAGGTGAAGCTGCATGACATCCGGGAGGAAAAGCTGCCCGATCTGGATGATGATTTTGCCAAAAGCGTTGGAAAATTTGAATCCCTGGACAATCTCAAGCAGGTGGTCCGTGACAATCTGACGCAGGGTTATGAAAAGCGCAAGGAGCAGGAGTTGAACGAGCAGATTTTTCAGGCCCTGATCGAAAAGACAACCTTTGAAGTGCCCGAGGCGATGGTTGAATTTGAGCTGGAAAACATCCTCCAGGATGCGGAGCGCTCCTTTCAGTATTACAACCGCTCGCTGGAGGAGCTGGGTCTTACGCGCGATCAAATGGCGCAACAGTACCGCGAAGTCGCCGAAAAACAGGTCCGGCGCCACATTATTCTGAACAAAATTGTGGCGCAGGAGAAACTGGAGCTGCCCGACGAAGCGCTTTTTGAAAGCTACACCGACATGGCGGCGCAATTCGGCCGGCCGGTGGAGGAAGTCAAGGCTTATTACGAGCAGAACAGTGACAAACGCGATCATTTGAAACACACGCTGCTTGCAAAAAAGGCGATTGATGTTATACTAGAGCATAGTGACATCGAAGACCTACCGCCGGAAAAAGAGCCCCCGGAAGAAGACGCCGGCGCATCGGAAGGCGTTCGGGAGGCGGAAAATGACGGTGAAACAGCCGCTGAAAAAACAGCGACATAAACGGTGGAACAGCCGTCTGCCGCGGCCTGACGGCGAAAGGAGATATTGCAGGTGGCCTTAATTCCAATGGTCATTGACCAGACCAGCAAAGGCGAGCGGGCGTACGATATTTATTCGCGGCTGCTCAAGGACCGCATCATTTTTCTCGGCAATGCTCTCAATGATGACATTGCCAATCTTTTGATCGCACAGCTTTTATTTCTGGAATCCGAAGATCCCGACAAGGACATCAATTTTTACATTAACTCGCCCGGGGGGATCGTCACCTCGGGCATGGCGGTGTACGACACCATGCAGTACATCAAGCCGGACATCGCGACGGTGTGCATCGGGCAGGCCGCCAGCATGGGCGCTCTGCTGCTGACAGCCGGCACAACCGGCAAACGCTATTCGTTGCCCAATTCGCGCATTCTCATCCATCAGCCCATGGGCGGCTTCCAGGGGCAGGCTTCCGATATCGAGATTCAGGCACG
>Ga0180434_10010067_pt1 | contig 10188 bp, 7 predicted proteins | sample SS_ome_7_FD_132453 | JGI IMG/M metagenome (GOLD analysis project Ga0180434, IMG submission 132453) | Hypersaline lake sediment archaeal communities from the Salton Sea, California, USA - SS_1_D_2 metaG | ecosystem: Environmental > Aquatic > Non-marine Saline and Alkaline > Hypersaline > Sediment... | reverse complement strand
CTGCAATATCTGAACGGCATGCGCTGTCAAGTCACGACCTTGGTGCTGGAAACGAGCATAGACATGAACAGGATACAGCGCGGAACACGCCCCTTCTCGTGCCGCTATCCGGAAGGTCGCCCCGGCCTGCTCGCCGGGCGCGACAGGGACGTTTGTCTCCGCCTGGCCCACCGAATACCATTCGTCGACCAGGTGAGTCATCTTCAATCCGACCTTCAGAGATGAAGTCCCTGCGTTCTTTAGGGTGACTTGCACCGGTTGTGGCTTGTCGAACTCGGTGACATCAGCGATGTCGCCGATAGTCAACTCCAATGGTCCCTCGATGACAATATGTCCGTTGAATGCGAACGTTGTGCCGCCAATGGACAGAAGAACAACGACAAATGCAATCTTATGAGCTTTGGGCATAATCATCTTCTCTACCGTGTAAACAGATACCACATGGTTCTGTATTTGGGCGAGAGCTTGGCGGCTCCGTCAACGACCGGCACTTCCTGCTTCGGCATTGCATCCGGGCCGAGCGCCTCGCATTTCCATTGTCCTTGCGGCAGAGCCACAGTCCCCGTAACGGCCTCGATCTGTACCGGCGGTCCGCCCCAGTTGCGCCCCACCGTCTGCCGATCCCTGGAGAATTCCATGCCGGTATTCTCGCAGCGGCCACAGGCAACAAGCAGTAATTTGTCACTTACAATTACAGGTTCTTTGTCCAGTGCAGTTACTGTCACCGCAGCAAACTCGGGCTCGGCAATAGAGATCTGTCCATCGGAGCCTTCCTCGAATCTTTCGGCATGGCCGGTATAGACCGAGGCATCTGGCCAAACTGCTGCATAGAATCCCTTGCCATCCTTGGTAGACCAGTGCAAATTGGGAACTAGCTCAGCATAATCCCTAGTGACATCTCGATGGCTAAAGAATCCGCCGCTGAGCGACACACCTAATTGGTTTTGCAATATACGTTCGCGGGCAAGCCTATTCCACTGCGAGACAACACCAAACATATCACGGCCGTATCTTATATGCAACTTCGCCAGCAATCTGAGCGTATCTGAAGGACCAGCCAACCCAACGCATTCATAGTCCTTTAGAGGTGCGATGCGAAAGCTGGAGAATCTCGTGGTCCCGGAGTCGCGGAATATTGCGCTTCCGGCCCGTACAAAGCCCCATTTGGCGGGGTTGGTATCAATATCAAAGAAGCTATTCAAATGTTCTCGGTCCCACTCATCAGAGCTATGCGAATACGTATAGAGCCAGATCCCGTCCCAGTTTTGCGCGGCGCCGAAGGACGCAATCATGGGAACACAAGCGGCTTGCGAGTCCAACGGCGCGGGGTGGTTATATTCGCTGACGGTAAACGGTTTGCCGTCCAGACGCTCGGCAGCCAGGCGAAAGAGCGTCGCCTCGCCGGGATAATCGGTCATCGGCTTTTGATTGACAAGCCAATTGCCTCGGTCCCAGGGCCGGCCGGGAAAGCGAGGGTGCTGCCAATATGCATGAGCATCAATGAAGTCCATATCACTCTGGGCATAGAGTCCGAGCAGGCCAAAAACAATCGTCCCGGTGACGAGCGCCTTAGAGCCAAGTTCATTCCTTATGAAGTTGCGCATATCGTCAAAGTAGGTCTTTTCCGTCTCTGCCAGAAATCGCATTCGGTCGAGTGTACGGGCCATTGTTTCGCTGTCGGCAAAGAGCGCAACGCTTCCTGCTTGCATCGATTCATCTTCCTGTAATCCCATGGGGCCGCCGGGCCGCAACTGGACATTGGCCAGATATACCGGGACATCGCTGCCGCCCAAGGTGAAGCTTAGCCGCGCGTTATCATCGCTGCTCTTTGCAACAAAGGTGTAGCGAAATTCCTGCCAGCTACCGGTCGGCTCGGCTTGCTGTGAGAGCCCCAAGTCGGCCCAAGGTTCATGAGCCTGGCTTACACTACAGCGGATTGTGCGAGGCCTGTCGCGTGCCGCGTCGAACAGCACCGTGTAGTACTGTCCCTGTTTCAAAGAGAGGCCGCGCTGGTTGAATTGGAGGTGCCAGTCGGTGTCGGTTGTTCGCTCGATCTCGATGCGCAGAGCCTGCCTGGACTGGAATCGGCAGTGCGACGCCGAAGCGCCGGCGCCGGAATGTCGCTCCAGTTGCCAGCCTGGAGGTGTGCTTTGGCCGGCGGGAAGATGGAGCTTGCTGTTGCGCAGCATGTTCTCGCCGAGCGGCTGAGCGCCTTGTGCCCACGCTTGGCGCAGCTTTTTATCCGAGCCGTATCGGTGCTTGAGCCATGCGTTGAACTTGCCCTGTAAAATGTTCGCATAATACGGCGGCAGTGTTCGCAGCGTATTTTCACTTGCCCACATGAAAAAGCTGTTCTCGTTCGTGATTTCTACGATAGCTACAGCAGGATCATCGGCGTAGCGAACATTGCGATAGCGATTCACATGCGTGAGCAAATTGCGCGCATATTCCTTTTGAGCATCAATCAGAGCAGGCGTGAAAATGTTGGAGATTTTGTCATATTGTCGGTTCGTTTCCGGCAAATCCAAATACTCACTATGTTCTCGGCCGACGTGCAGATTGATGTTGACGCATATTCCACGGCGTGCGAGCTGGTCAATGAAATAATCGAGTCTATCGAGCGCCTCGGCTGAAATTGTCTTGCCATCCGTAGCATTCCATATTCCGCGCGGCCAGCGAGCCGTGTCCATGTGGTGACAGCGCACGGCATTGACACCGGCTGCCGCCATGCGTGCGGCGATATGCTTTGTATCCTGGTGTTTTGGAAAGTTTGCTCCGAAGGACAGATTCACGCCCCAGAGGCGCACACGATTGCCACCTTGGTGAAAATGCCCCGAGTCTGCCGCCAACCGCTTGGAATCCGTGTTGATCGGCTCCATGCGCGGTGCTGTAATTGGGGAGTCCTCATTCGGCTTGGCAGGAATAACAAACGGAACGAAGTCATCCGCGAAGGCGCTGCCGCAAATAAGCAGGATCAGAACCAAGATCAAATGACACATGAGGACGACCTCCTACATTTTGTTCAAATATATTCGATTGTCGCAGGCGGTTTGGGCGTTAAGTCGTATAGAGAACGGCTCACATCGGGGATTTCGGCTGTCATCCGTTCGCATACGCGGTGGAGTTTATCCCAGGAAAGCTCGGTGGCGGTTGCGGTGCGGGCATCGGTGCTTTCGATGCAGCGAACGACAATGATCTGGCCGAATTCGCGCTTGTTGTTCCTTATACCTGTTGCGCGGTCGTTCAGCAAGACAGCCAAATATTGAAACGCCCCGCTGTCACACAGTTCTTGCTCTACAATAGCTGTGGCCTTGCGCACGGTGTCGAGCTTCTCTCGCGTCACTTCTCCGACGATCCGGGTAGCCAACGCGGGACCGGGGAAAGGAATACGCTGATAAACCTTGGCCGGCAAACCAAGGGCCTTAGCTACTTCGCGGACATCGTCTTTTCGCAGTGTTTTCAGTGGCTCGATGACGCTGTAGCCGTAAGCCTGCTGTGGATCGATGCCGAGTTGAGCAAGAATGTTGTGTTGGCGCTTGATACCCGCAACCGTTTCTTCGATATCTGTCAGAATCGTACCGTGCAGTAGGAATTTTGCGCCCGATTGCTTTACAATTCGGCTGAAAACCTTGGAATAGAACGTATCAGTAATCGCCTGTCGTTTCTCTTCCGGGTCGGTCAGGCCTGCAAGAGGGGATAGAAACTCCTCCTGTGCATCGACCAATTCGACGGGAACACCCAACGAAGCGAACATATCGACTACTCGCTGGGGTTCGCCCTGGCGCATAAGAGCATTGTCGATGAAGACAGTTTTGAGCTTGTCGCCGAGAGCGCGATGTCCCAGGATAGTGGTGACGGAGCTATCCACCCCGCCACTGACCGCATTGACGGCCTTTTCCTTGCCGACTTTCTCCTTGATATCGGCGATTTGCTCATCAATGAACTTCTTGTAATCCATTATCACCTCCTTGTGCTCTGGGCCTATCGATAGTCCTACTGGGTCGGAGCGCATTTGACAGGACACGGCGCCCTCAGTGAGACTGACAGGGTCGCGAAGGGCCATGCTCGCAAGGCCCACATCGCGCTCTACACACAACTCTATCTGATGATAATCTTTCGCGAGCCATGCCTGTTTCTATTCTATCCCGGCTTGGATGTGTCTGACAATATAAATCCTGCCGTAGCCAGCGGGTTCCTGTGCGCCTATCAAGCGGCCACACGTCGGTTTTCCCAGGGCAAGGACCTTGACGGTTATGGCGATTATGCGTCTTGTGCTACTTGACTGCCCGCGCAGTTATCGGAGCCGTTGTCGATGCTTGGTTCTTGAACCGATTAGCTTGCACCGCTCGATTTTGTGCCCTCACCGCAATGCTTGGCCAAAAGGTGAGCCGGCGCCGTCTGTCGCTATGGGCCGTCATGCTGTATGCCAAGGCCATGTCAACAGCATGTCTACCGCGGTCACGACGCAGCTACAGGTCAAGCGCCTACCGATGCAGGTTCCAATTCACGTCAGATTTTTGGGCCTCTGCTTGAGACAGACGTGAAATTGGCCGATAGTGATGGGCAAGGATATATGGTTTAACGAGGCGCATCTCTTTTGATTATAAGGGGTTGTAAAAGAGCAACTCCTGCTAAGGATAATGACCCGGCAGGCCGTTGACTATCGGTAAAGTTGGATCAAATATCAGGGATTTCGATTTGACAAGGAAAGAAACAGGAGATATTATTATAGTGAGGTCCTGGGTGGCCGTTAAGGAGGAGGCCCCGTCGTATTTTCCCCAGGAAGTGCCGCAAGGACGAAGGTGGTTGTTTTATATCCCTGCAGTACCACTTTGGGGCTATACCGTTTGATGTACCGGGCGGCGCCAGAATACCCAAGAGAACAGCCGAAAGCATCCGGCCGGAAATGCGCCACAGTGGGCCGCATATCCGTGAGCCTTGCTTGGACTCTGGCCGTTCTGCTTGTAGTGACGGCAGGCGTAAGCTATCGTCTTGTGGCATCCCATTTAGAACTCATCGTCAACACCCCCATTGCTTTGCCGGTTCCACTGGATGTTTTTCCTACATCTATCGGTCGTTGGAAGGGCGAAGGCCTCATCATTCCTGCAACCACCAAGAACTATATGAAACGGCATTTTGCCGACGATTTTTTGAGCCGACAATACGTTCACTCTATATCTGATGCATGGGCCGATGTTTACATCGTGTACTGCTCCTCTCGGCCGGCGGGTATATTGGGTCATCGCCCCGGTGTGTGCTATCCTGCGAACGGCTGGGTGCGTGACAGCACGCAGCAGTCACACTTCACATCCGACAGGCAAGAGAACATCCCTTGTTTGATTCATCGGTTTCATAAGCCCGCGCCGATGTACGATGAAACCGTCATATTAAATTTTTATGTCTTAAATGGAACGATTACTGCCGATGAGGATGACTTCGTCGGGCCGTTTGGCCGCCGACCAAACATCGCTCGGGACCCTGCCCGATACGTAGCGCAGATACAGATAAGCTCGGTACTTGAGAATTACGTCAGGCTGGCCGCAAGCGATATGGTCGATGAAATTATGGACTTTCTTCCGGACGAGACCGGTAAAGTCAAAGCGGAAAAATATACCGATATAGCAGAGGATTTTCGCCAATAAGGCAGCATTGTTGCGACGATTCATATCGCGTGGCGATGTAAGTGTTGCTACGCAAGAAAGTTACTGCAAGACCAGCAGCGCAGCCGACGGGGACGAAGTCTGTCCGGAGTTTCTAATTGACAATCCGCCAAAAAGGTGAAAGGATTATCTCTTATGGCAAACGTAGCAGTCATAGGATTTGGGTATTGGGGCAAAAACATTGTCAGGAATTTTCACGAAATTGGTGCACTGCGGCTTATCTGTGATAATGACGCATCGCGAGAGTTGTGGGCCAAGGACAAGTATCCCGATGTGAGTTTTTCTACAACGCTGGACCCTGTTCTTGATCATAAAGATGTTGAAGCGGTCGCTATTGCGACGCCGGCAGTCACTCATTACGAGATTGCCAAGGCTGCACTTCAGGCCGGCAAAGATGTCTTTGTGGAGAAGCCTTTAGCCTTAGACGTACGGGAGGGTGAAGAACTGATAACGCTTGCCAAGCAGGAGAACAAGGTCCTGATGGTAGGCCATATTTTGCTTTATCACCCGGCTGTTATGAAGTGCCGCGAGCTGATCAACAGCGGCGAACTGGGCAAGATCCAATATTTGTACTCCAACCGCCTCAATATGGGCAAAATCCGCATGGAAGAGAATATCTTGTGGAGCTTCGCCCCCCATGATATTTCCGTCATGCTGGCTCTTCTGGACGAGCAGCCGTGCGCGATCTCGTGTCACGGAGCCAACTATGTGCATAACAACATCGCCGATGTCACTATGAGCGAGTTTGTGTTCCCCAGCGGCGTGCAGGCACATATTTTTGTTAGCTGGCTCCATCCTTTCAAAGAACAGCGTCTGGTGGTGGTCGGCTCCAGCAAAATGGCTGTCTTTGATGACACCGCAGAACACAAATTGGTGCTTTATCCACACAAGATAGACTGGAAGAATAGGGTCCCGGTCGCCGTCAAAGCCGAGGCTGACCCGGTCCCCGTGGAGGCGAAGGAGCCGCTTCGAGCTGAATGTGAACATTTTGTCGAATGCGTGCGAAAACGCACGCAACCTCGAAGCGATGGTGAAGAAGGGTTGCAGGTGCTCAAGATATTGCGGAAGTGTCAGGAGTCGATGGAAAAGAACCAAGTTGTCCAGGTGGCAGAGCCAACAGCCGCTGAGGAGAAGCCCTTTTTTGCCCACGCAACGGCCTGCGTTGACCAAGGCTGCCACATCGGCAAAGGCACAAAGATCTGGCATTTCTCCCATGTGATGAAGGACGCCGTAATCGGAGAACACTGTAATATCGGGCAAAACGTCTTCGTGGCCAGCGGCGTGACCATGGGCAATAATGTCAAGGTCCAGAATAATGTCTCTATCTATACCGGAGCAGACATCGAGGATGATGTCTTTTTGGGACCGAGTTGTGTCCTTACCAACGTGACAAATCCACGGTCGCAGATTGTACGCCACGGCCTGTATGAAAAGACCATCTTTCGACGAGGAACAACAGTCGGAGCGAACGCGACAATCGTCTGCGGCATAGAGCTCGGCCGGTATTCATTCGTTGCGGCCGGTGCCGTTGTAACCAGAGATGTTCCGGATTATGCGCTGGTCAAGGGTGTACCCGCCGAGCAGGCCGGGTGGATGAGCCGGCATGGTGTCCCCCTCGCCAAGCCGAACGCAGATGGCCTCATGATTTGTCCGGAAAGCGGGTATCGCTATAAAGAAGTTAAACCGGGTGTGGTGCGATGTCTCGACCTGGATGAAAATGCCCCCCTGCCGCCGGAGAATGCAACAGGAAAGGTCTCCTACCGTAAGATGAGAACAAAGGCAGAAAAACAGTGAGCGCATAGGGAAGGACAAATGCAGGTACCTCTGTTAGATCTGAAAGCCCAGTACGCAACGATACAGGATGATGTTATGGCAGCCGTTTCAGACGTCTTGGTATCCCAGCGGTGCATCGGTGGTCCCAAAGTAGCCGAGCTGGAAGAGAAAATAGCTGCCGTATGTGACTGTAAATTCGCTGTGGGTGTCTCCAGCGGCACAGATGCCATACTGAATAGTTTGATGAGCTTAGGCGTCGGGCCGGGGGACGAAGTGATTACCACACCATTTACGTTCTTCGCAACCGTTGGGTGCATAGCGCGCACCGGCGCCACACCGGTGTTCGTGGACGTTGATGCCAGAACCTACAACATTGATCCGGCCCTCATAGAACAGGCAATCACTGCGAGAACTAAAGCAATCATGCCGGTGCATCTGTTCGGGCAAATGGCAGACATGGATGCGATTATGGCAATTGCCAACAAGCACGATGTTGCCGTCATTGAGGATGCCGCCCAATCCATCACGAGCACATATAAAGGCAGAAAAGCAGGAAGCATCGGCAAGGTCGGGTGCTTTAGCTTCTTTCCCAGCAAGAATTTGGGAGGCGCAGGTGACGGCGGTATGACGGTTACGAACGACGAGGACTTCTACAATCAGCTTAAGACGATGCGAAACCACGGGGCAAATCCCAAGTACTATCATAAACGCATCGGCGGCAACTTCCGACTCGATCCAATTCAAGCAGCGGTTCTTCTGGTCAAACTGCCGCACCTGGACAATTGGTCCGAGGCTCGCCGACGAAATGCGGAGTTCTACGATCAAAAGTTTGCAGGCACGATAGTGCAGACGCCGTACATCAGTCCTGACTGTGTGAGCATATACAACCAGTACGTTATCCGAGTCCCCAAACGAGATGAACTGTTTGCCGACCTGAAAGAAAAGGGCATTGGATGTGAGATCTATTACCCGCACCCAATGCATTTGCAGGAATGCTTTGCGTACCTTGGCCACAAGTCAGGTGACATGCCGGAGGCGGAAAAAGCGGCCAACGAAGTCCTGGCGCTGCCTGTCTATCCCGAACTAACGGATGAAATGAAAGACCACGTGGCGCAATCCGTACTCTCATTTTACTGCTAAGGAATCGTTTCTTCTCAGCCAGAATCACGCCCGCAATTGGCAATCGACGGTATGTTTCAAAGCAGGACAGTAAAGGCCGCTACTCTTGGTTCCGGCCAGTTTCTGGTAAGACTCACAACGCTGATCACTGCAGCCGTGTTGTCACGTCTTTTTGTGAAGACGGACTATGCGGCGTATCGACAGACACTGCTGGCGTACACCTTCGTAGCCCCGTTGCTGATGCTTGGACTACCCAAAGCTCTGTACTACTTCATACCTCGTGACAGAGAAAACGGGCGGAGCATTTTAACAGGGAATCTCTTATTGCTTCTGCTGATGGGGTTCGGGTTCATGGTGGCAATGTGGTGCGGGGGTAATGAACTGCTCGCCAACAGGTTTAGCAATCCAGCTTTGAGCCGGTTGTTACTGATTTACAGTCCGTTCGCGGTGCTGGCTCTGCCGGTGACGGCTATCGGAGCTTGTCTGGTCTCCTGCAACCGCGTAAAGATGCTTACCATATATAACGTGGCCAGCCGAATCGTCATCTTCGCGTGCATCATGGTGCTAGTTCTGCTTTGGCGCCGGCCGGAAGCCGCTATCTCCGGAGTCGTTGTGGGTGAGCTTATCGTTTTCCTACCGGCCATAGTCCTCATGTACAGAGCAACGACAGGACAGCACTGGCGGCCGACCATGCAGAACATGTGGGAGCAGGTCAAGTTTAGCGCGCCACTGGGCATAGCCGGGATGCTCGGGATTATTTGCATGAACTTGGACAAGGTATTGGTTTCCTCGTTGTGTACGCCGGCTGATTTTGCCGTGTACGTCAACGGCGCCATAGAAATACCACTGGTCGGTGTTATTACAGGCTCGGTCATGGCCATTTTGATCCCTGAGTTCGCCATGATGCACCAACATGGGCAACGTGAACAGATTCTGCCACTTTGGCATCGTGCTATGACGAAATGCGCAATGCTGATTTTTCCGATTATGGCGTTTCTCTTTGTCATGGCACCTCACGTGATGAAGGTTCTCTTCTCTGCGAAGTATGCAGCCAGTGCCATACCCTTCCGCATCTACCTGTTGCTCCTTCCGATCCGCATTACACAGTTCGGAGCTATCCTGATGGCAAGCGGCAAAAGCTCTTGGATTCTTATCAGGACAATCATTGAGCTGACGCTAAATGGAATTTTCAGTGTCATTCTGATCCGCCAGATCGGGTACATTGGAGCGGCAGTTGCCACGGTTCTGATCCTTTACCTGTGGGGACTCCCATTCAATCTGCTGGCTATACTCAGGCTCTGCAAGGGGCGCTTTGGTACGTTACTTCCGTACGCAGCCTTGGCCAAGATTGCAGTCGTCACATTGGTGGCGGGTACGCTGTGTGCTTTGAGCAACAGGTGGCTACCGTTACCGACAAGCGATGTCACGCGATTGGCCGTGGTTAGTCCCGTATTCTTGGGAGCTCTCTTCACATTAATGTTTCTGACCGGCCTATTGAAGATCAGTGCATTGAAAGCGTTTCTACGACACGCCGGATTCTAGTGCCGTTTCTAAGAAGTAAATTTCACATTCTGTCATTCCGGCTCAAGGCCGGAATGACATAAGAACAAAAGTCAAACCTATTTAATAGAAACGG
>Ga0180434_10010064_pt1 | contig 10189 bp, 11 predicted proteins | sample SS_ome_7_FD_132453 | JGI IMG/M metagenome (GOLD analysis project Ga0180434, IMG submission 132453) | Hypersaline lake sediment archaeal communities from the Salton Sea, California, USA - SS_1_D_2 metaG | ecosystem: Environmental > Aquatic > Non-marine Saline and Alkaline > Hypersaline >... | reverse complement strand
TTCCATCAGGGCTGCGCAAAAACTCATAGAGAGTGTTAATAAAAATGGCGTCAGGATGCTGGTAGCCCACCAGAGGCGGTTTAATTCCATGGTGAATACTGCCCGCGAGATGATACGCGGCGGCGAGCTGGGCGATATGGTGGTCATCTCGGTCATAGGCTGCATGTGCAAGCCGGACCAGTATTTTGTGGACGGACCCTGGAGGAAGAAGAAGATAAGCGGGGGACCGGTACTTATAAACATGATACATGAGATAGATGTATTAAGATACACCTATGGAGATATTGAAAGGGTATATGCCGAGGCAAGCAATAAGGTCCGTAAATTCGAGGTCGAGGATTCTGTAAGTGTCAGCATGCGATTCAAAGAAGGAGCACTGGCAACTATCCTTATGTCTGATACCGTGCCTTCCCTGTGGGGTTATGATTATAATATGGGCGAGATCCCCATTTTCTACAAGACAAAGGGAGAAGCCTATACCTTCATGGGAACCAGGGCTTCTCTTACAGTGCCGGGGATGAAGAAAGTATACTATCCTGATCCTGCCTGCATAGGCTGGCAGCATCCTCTAAAGGTAGATAATATAGAAGTCAACATCAAGGATCCCTATATAGAACAACTGAAGCATTTCTGTAATGTAGTCAGGGGGAAGGAAGAACCCAGGACATCAGGTGAAGATGCTCTTAAGACCCTGGAAGCCACTATGGCTATACTGGAGTCAGGATATAGGAATAAGCCGGTGGAGATGGGAAATTAACAATATTTCCCTAAATTTGACTAATTCACTAAATTTATATAAAATTAGGTGAATATATTCACTAAAATTATATAAAATATGGGGAATTATGATTAAAAGAGATATCCAGGATTTAATATTAAAAAAGCTATTCAAGAGACGGGCAATAATTATATATGGTGCCAGGCAAGTGGGCAAGACTACCCTTATAAAAAAAATAATAGATGTCTGTGACTTACCTTCAAAATACCTGAATTGTGATGAACCTGATATAAGGGAGTCCCTGAATAATAAGACATCAACTGAACTAAGCCAATTAATAGGCAGCAATAAATTAATCCTTATTGATGAAGCCCAGCGTGTCATTAATATAGGTATAACCCTCAAACTCATTATAGATAATTATAAAGATGTTCAGGTTTTAGCTACCGGATCTTCATCTTTTGAATTATCAAACCGGATCTCCGAACCTTTAACAGGAAGAAAATATGAATTCCATCTTTATCCCTTTTCATTAAGTGAATTGGGCCAGGTATATAATAAAAATGAGATAAATAGAATTATCGAAACCAGGATTATTAATGGGATGTATCCCGATGTCGTCCTGAATAAAGATGAAGCAAATCATATTTTAAATGATATTACTAAAAGTTACCTGTACAGGGATGTCCTTCAATTTCAGGATATCAGGAATCCTGAGATCTTAAATAAATTACTCCAGGCTCTTGCATTGCAGATAGGCAGTGAAGTTTCCTACAATGAGCTCTCAAATATCTTAAAGATTGATAAAAATACTGTAGCAAATTATATAAATATACTGGAGAAAGCTTTTGTGATTTTCAGGTTAAGACCATTTAGCAGGAATCTAAGGAATGAGCTAAAAAAGCTGAGAAAGATCTATTTTTTTGATACCGGCATAAGGAATATGCTAATAAATAACCTGAATCCATTGAACTTGAGACAGGATTCAGGAACACTATGGGAGAATTTTCTAATAAGTGAAAGAGTAAAATACCTGAATAATTCCGGAAAGATGAAAAATCTTTTTTTCTGGCGCACTCATCAGCAGCAAGAGATAGACCTCATTGAAGAGGAGGGCGGAAAAATGAAGGCATATGAATTCAAATATTCCCGGAAAAAGTACAAAATACCCAAGGCTTTTATGGATAATTATCCTGATGTGGATGTGCAGCTTATAAACAGGGATAATTATATGGACTTCCTGTCTTAATGCTATTTTGACTATAAACCCATTTAGCATTATAATACGAACAAATGTTTGTATTATAATTTCAGCGCATGAAAGAATACCGATTAAAAGACTTAAGGCCCGCCCGGTCCCGGGAATATAAGATAGACTATGCTGCCGAACTTAACCCATCACAGCTGGAGGCAGTTGAGATAAGGAATGGTCCGGCACTGGTAATAGCCGGAGCCGGAAGCGGAAAGACAAGGACCCTGATATACAGGGTGGCGCGGCTGGTGGAAGACGGGGCCACGCCGGAGCAGGTGCTGCTTTTAACCTTTACCAGGAAGGCTGCCGGGGAGATGCTTCGCCGTGCATCCCATATATTGGATGAGCGCTGCGGCCATGTATCGGGAGGCACATTCCATTCATTTGCCAATCAGGTACTGCGCCGCTACGCCAAACATGTGGGATTTACAGAAAACTTCACCATACTGGACCGGAAGGATGCCGAGGATGTGGCAGGATTTGTCAGAAACCAGATGGGATTCTACAAGAAAGATAAGAGATTTCCCCGCAAGGACACCATTGCCGATATCATAAGCAAGTCCACCAATAAGGACAGTGATATAAAAAGCGTCATAAGGGATGACTACCCCCATTTTTTAGAACATTGGGAAGCTGTGGAAAAGATAAGGACTGCTTATTCGGATTATAAGAAGTCCAGGACTATAATGGATTATGACGACCTCCTTATCTACCTTGAAAAGCTTCTTTCCGGAAATGAAGAGATAAGGAAGAAATTATCCGGCTATTACAAATATATTATGGTAGACGAATTCCAGGACACAAACAAATTGCAGGCAAAGATAGTATACCAGCTGGCCTGCGGACACAGGAACATCATGGTAGTGGGGGATGATTCCCAGAGCATCTATGCATTCAGGGGAGCCAATTTCAAGAATATAATGGATTTCCCCAAAGCCTTTCCTGATACCAGGATCATCAAGCTGGAGCAGAATTACAGAAGCACCCAGCCCATACTGGACTTCACCAACCAGATAATAGAGCATGCCAAAGAAAAATACGACAAGAAGCTTTTTACCAAAAAGGAGGGCGGCGACAAGCCCGGCTTTATAGAGACCGAAAGCGAGAATTACCAGTCAAGATTCATTGTCCAGAGGATGCTGGAGCTCAGGGAAGAGGGTGTGGAGCTTAATGACATGGCCGTGCTTTACAGGAGTGCCTGGCAATCCATGGACCTGGAAATAGAGCTCAATACCCACAATATCCCCTATGTAATATATGGCGGGATCAAGTTTACCGAAGCAGCACACATAAAGGACGTACTTTCATTTTTAAAAATAGCCTACAATCCAAAAGATTCTGTCAGCTGGCACCGGGCGCTGATGCTTATCGAGGGCATAGGACCCAGATATGCCGGGAATATAGTATCCAGGATAGTGGAAGAGGATATCGGTATAGAATTCCTTTCTGACAGGTCACACAGCCAGAAAAAGTATAGCGGAAGCCTGTTGGGACTTAAGGAGGTCCTGGAATATATGGGGGGACCCGATTCCGGACATAATTTTGCTGAAAAGCTAAAGAAAGCCATAGATTTCTATACACCGCTCTTAAAAGAAAAATATGATGACCATCATAAAAGGCGGGAAGACCTGGAAAGCCTGGAGACCATAGCTGCCAGGTATAAGGGCCTTGATGAATTCCTTACTGACCTTACCCTGGAGCCCATAGAAGAGAGCCAGTTCAAGGTTACTCCTGAGGATGAGGAAGACGAGAAAGTGGTGCTTTCCACCATACATTCTTCCAAGGGCCTGGAATGGCATACGGTATTTGTCATCTACCTCATAGACGGATATCTTCCCAGCTCCTATGCAATACATTCAGAAGAGGAGATCGAAGAGGAAAGAAGGCTTCTTTATGTAGCCTCCACCCGGGCAAAGCAGAATCTTTACCTCTTAAAGCCCCAGGCAGGAAAGATATCCGGTAATTTCTTTGACCCCTCATCATCCAGGTTCACCGAGCTGTCCCGCTTCCTAAAAGAAGATGATATAATCGGCAGATATGCGGAAAAGTGGGTGCTTAAGGAATAAAGATGATCTTTTGCGTCTCCCAATACTCAGGAAGCAGTTCATATATTATCCTTTTCTTTCCATTTATCACTAAAATCTATGTCAATGATACTTTCAGGATCTCCTATTATAGTTTTATGTTCTTTTAATCTTTCAAGTTTGCTTTCCTTTTTTTCCGGGATGATCTTCAATATCTCACCCTTTCTACTTATTTTAACCGGGATGCCGGAATCAAGTATCTCATCCAGTAGCCTGTAAAGGTTTTGTCTTAATTTATCAGCACTTAGAATCATCATCCCTCCATATAAATAATGAGAAAAGGAAACTGGTCCTTTATTAATACCGGCACGATCACTTCCTAAAATATGCAAGATAATAAGCAGCAAGATCCTCCCTTTTCCCAATAGATATCACAATGATCATTAATTCTTGTTTGATGACCTGGTATACTATCCTGATTTTACCTGCTGCATATAGTTTGTAATATCCGGTAAGGTCTATGCCTGCTTTATTGCCAAGGGGTTTTCCTAAAAAAGGATTTGATTCAAGCTGGATCAGTTTCTTAAGTACGATTTTTTTAATACTGCCATCAAGTCTGTCAAAGTCTTTTTTTGATTCCTGTGTCAGTATTACTTTGAATTTCATAGGCCTTCTATTTTTCCAGATCCCTCCTGCTCAAATTATTTTCTAAGAACAGTTTATCCAGACCTATTTCCGTTTTTTTATCTTTTCTTGATTCAATGATCCGGGATATCTCTAAGTGCTCGAGAAGCTCAGAGAACTGCTTCATTTCTTCATATTCCTCAAAAGTGATCATTACGGCTTCTAGTTCATTATTTTTTGATATTATAATTTTCTCGGTCTCACCGGATCTCAATCTATTAAGCAACTGGCCAAAATTTTTACTGGCTTTGCTTGATGATACTATTTCATCTTTAGTCAATGTGATCATTATTATACTCCTTAATATTATACGTAAATAATAACGTAAAATTTGGAGTAATTCAACACCTGATTATCTACAGATCCCTGGCTTCTGTAAATGTCTTCATCTACAAATAATAATACTTCCGGTTATCATGCATCCTGGAGCCTATCTTTTCCTGCTCCATAAGGATCTTTAGCACCTTTATCACTTCATTGATGTTTACACTCAGGGACCTGCTTATATCCCTGGCGGTAACAGGCCTTCTCCTGGCAAGCTCCAGCATATCATCCTCCAGGACCTTTTCCTTCTTTTGGGCGCCGCCGGCTTCCCGCTCCTTTATTATCTCAGCTTTTTCCCCCAGCATCTCTCTTATCTCTTCCATTCTATCACTGTCAGGTATTTCGATACCGCTTCCTTCGGTGGGCCTCACCGGAGTATTGAGATGTATCTTTTCCAGGTCTGCCTTTGTGTCTGTGTCCGCCAGGCTGCTTATAAAAGCTTCAAATCCACAGGCCGCTTCTAAAGAATCATTGACACCCTTTATCAGCATTATCTCCAGCCATATCCTGCCATCAAAGCTTTTCATAAGCAGATCAAGGCCCCGGGAAAGATGGGAAAACTTTATTGCCGTATGGGGCCTGTTTATGGCTTCAAGACTATCCTGGTCAAAAGCATCCATTGATACCTTTACCAGGTCTGCCCTGCATATGTCATCTATTACATCTTTTTTGTAAAGCAGGCTTCCATTGGTCAGGACTGCTGCCGGTATATCTGTCACTTGTCTTACCTCATCAATAAGCATGCCCAGGTCCTTATTAAGGGTAGGCTCTCCGGAGCCGGAAAATGTGATATAGTCTATTTTTTCATTGTTTTCTATGACCGAGACCAGGGACTTCTTGAACTGGCCTGTATCTATCCTGACATAGCTTTTCCTGTCTATAGTGCTTTTAGTGGTACTACCCAGCTGGCAGTATATGCAGTCATAACTGCATATCTTATATGGGATTATATCTACCCCCAGGGAATAGCCAAAACGTCTGGACAGTACCGGGCCATAGAAGATCTTCATCTCGCGCCTTTCACATATAAATTATTATGAGCATATACTCATAATAAGATTATATCATGCAAGCTATCCCAATAAAACTGTAATAGGCTTATAATATTAAGTTTAATTGACAAATGGGAATATGCTTCATATAATAATTTTGAACATTTGCCCATAATAAAAAGGAGGTAATATCATGCCCAGAGGAGACGGAACAGGCCCGGCAGGCCAGGGAGCCGGCACGGGGAGAGGACTCGGCCGGGGCGGAGGAAGAGGCAGGATGGGGGGATCCAGTCTGGGTCCCGGAGGCAGCTGCGTATGCCCTTCCTGCGGCGCAAAATCCGAGCATCAGATAGGAGTGCCCTGTAATGAGATAAGCTGCCCCAAATGCGGGACCAGCATGGTACGGGAATAATAGATCTATGAGACTATTTCTAGACTGCATACCCTGCTATCTGAGACAGGCCATAGAAGCAATAAGGATGGTAACGGATGATGAAGTCCTGCACCAAAAAGTACTCAGGGAGTCCATCAAGGCGGCAGCAGGTTTTGACCCTGATGCTATAAGTCTTATGACCCAGTATGAGATCCAGAAGATAATAAAGAGGTTTGCACCTGAAGGCAATCCATATAAAAAAGTAAAGGAAGAGTTTAATGATATATGCCTCGAGCTGGCAGGAGCTCTCAGGAAAAAAATACTGGAAAGCAGCGACCCTTTCCAGACCGGGCTCCGAATAGCCCTTGCCGGCAATATCATAGATTTTGGTCCCAAAGCCAGCCTTGACCGGGAAATAATAATGGAAAACATTGAACAAGCCCTGGTCCAGGGACTTGGAAACAGCTTTGTAGAGGAATTGAGGCAGGAGATAAAAAAAGCGGAGAAGATATTATATATAGGGGATAATGCCGGGGAGATAGTCCTGGACAGGCTGTTTATTGAAAACCTGCCCGTAGAAAAGATAATCTTTGCGGTAAGGGGCGGCCCTGCCTTGAATGATGCCACCATTGAGGATGCCCATATGACAGGGATGGACGAGACGGTAAAGGTCATAACTACCGGCCTGGATATGCCGGCAGCCAGCCTGCCCCTGTGTTCCCGGGATTTCCTGGAGGAATATGAATCATCTGATCTGGTAATTGCCAAAGGCCAGGGAAATTATGAAGCCTTAAGCGATGAGGATAAAAATATATTTTTCCTTCTAAAGATAAAGTGTCCTATAATAGCCGAAAGCATTGGCAATGGATATAGCATGGGCGATATAGTAGTCTATAGAAAAGAAAGGAGCAGGTAAAAGTGCTCAGGACAAAGATGTTTAACCGCAAGGCATCCGATCCCAGGTATAAGCCCGACCAGGTAATAGAGGCTATTGCCATAAGACCCGGCATGGTCATTGCTGACATAGGGTCTGGAGGCGGCTATTATTCAATCAGGTTTTCTGAGATAGCGGGGGATAAGGGCAGGGTCTATGCTGTTGATACCAATAAAGGCCATCTTGATTTTATTATTTCCGCTGCTTCCCAAAAAGGCATTAAAAACATAACTGCCATACTTTCCGACGGCGGGGATATAGAGATACCGGAAAAGAGCCTTGACTTTGTCTTCATGAGGGATGTGACTCATCATATCCATGAAAGGACTGGATATTTCAGGAGGCTGAAAAGATATTTAAAGCCCGGAAGCAGGATAGCTGTCATAGATTATAAAGAAGAAAGAAAAAGAAAAAAATTACTCTGCAGATTATCATCCCATTATGTATCCAGGGACACCCTGGTCCAGGAACTGGCAGGTGCCGGGTACAGGATAGTGGAAGAATTCGGCTTTCTGCCGGAACAGAATTTCATAATATTTTCTCCCGAATGATGACAGGCAAGAAAAATACTTACAAAGAAAAAATAATATTTAACCCCATAGGCATCATCCGCTCCCCCCACAAAAGACCTTCAGGTACCCCCATCCAGCCTTCTGCCGCCAGGGATATAGAGGGTGTAGTGGAGGTATTTAAAGAATATGAGAAAGGCCTTAAGGATTTAGAAGGATTTTCACATATTATCCTTATTTATTTTTTTCATCTGTCAAAAAAGTTTTCCCTGGAGGTCATACCTTTTATGGATGATGTGCCCCGAGGACTTTTTGCTACCAGGTCACCGTCCCGTCCAAATCCTATTGGATTGTCCGTGGTGAGGCTGGGCAGGGTCTCCGGCAGCAGTCTGTATATAAAAGATATAGATATAGTTGACGGGACCCCGCTTCTGGATATCAAGCCTTTTGTGGGAGAATTTGACTCAAGTGATGACCTGAAAAAGGGCTGGCTGGATAAAAATATCCGAAAACTGCCCCACTCCACAGATGATGGAAGGTTCACTGATCCATAACCAGTGTCTGTCCAATTTTTAACATTATTTTCATAAAATCCCCCTTTATTTCTGACACAAAAAGCTATATAATTCAAAATATGAATGAAATTGAATAATATTGCATGTTTAATGCAAAAAGACTTGAGAGGAGAAATATTATGGATTATGACAAAGATTGGGCCAAAGTGGATGCAGGTACCCTTCCTGATATGAAAGTCCCGGCTCCGGGGCCGAAGTCACAGGCTCTGCATTCCCGGGCAGAAAAGTATATGAAGGGATATTCTTCCCAGGTAAAACTTTTTCCGGTTTCTTTTGAGTCGGGGCACGGAGTAACCCTGACTGATGCCGACGGCAATACCTATATTGATTTTTCGTCGGGTATATATGTCACCAATTTGGGCCACGGCCATCCCAAGGTAGTCGAATATATACAGAAATACACCAAACAGCTCATGAACTGCCATGATTATACTACTGAAATAAAGGCATTATTCCTGGAGAAGCTGGCATCGGTGACACCGGGGAACCTCAATGGGATCCAGATGTACTGCGCCGGTACGGAAGCGGTTGAGGCAGCCATGAGGGCAGCCAGGGCCCATACCGGAAAATATGAGTTTTTCTCATTCTATGGGGATTTCCACGGCAAGACATTAAGTGCTGTCTCACTTACGGAAGTAGCCAATTATACCTCAGGGCCCAGGGCAACCGGAAGCCATATGGCTCCCAACGGGCACTGCTACAGATGTCATTTTGACAAAAAATATCCGGAATGCGGGCTCTTCTGCGTGGATGCTTTGGAAAAACAGATAATCATGGAAGGAACGGGTAATGTAGCTGGCGTAGTTCTGGAGCCAATACAGGGATGGGGAGGATCAATAGTATATCCTGATGATTATATTCCCAAAATAAGGAAGATGTGCGACAAGCTGGGGATACTTATGATAGTTGATGAAGTCCTTACCTGCTGTGCCCGGACCGGAAAGATGTTCTGTGTGGATAATTATGATGTCGTGCCCGATATCATAACTTTGGGCAAGGGTATGGCCAATGGTTTTCCATGTACCGCATTTGCCATCAGGGAAGAATACACTGATGTCCTGGAAAAGATATCCGCATCCACCAGCTATGGCGGAAACCCCATGGCGTCGGCAGCCGGCCTGGCTTCACTGGAAGTGATTGAAGAAGAAAATATTGTTGAAAGATCAGCTTCGCTGGGTGATTTCATCATGAAAAGGCTTAATAAGATGAAAGAAGGACACAAGATAATCGGCGAGGTCAGGGGCAAGGGCTGTCTATTGGGAATGGAGCTGGTAAAAGATCAGAAGACAAAAGAGCCCTTCGAAGAAGCAGGAAATAAGGTATACCAGAAGGCATTTGCCAAAGGCGTTGCCTGGATACCGGCCAAGCAGAACCTGAGGATGTCGCCGCCCCTTATCATGGAAGAGGACCTGGCTACCAAGGCTTTGGATATAATAGAGGAAGCCATTAGCGAAGTGGAAAAAGAATACGGCTATTGATAGACTCTTTAACAATCTAGATCACAGGAGAATTATATGAAGACATTAGGCATAGGCATGGTGGGCTACGGGTTTATAGGCAGGGTGCATACTCTTTCCTACCTCAATCTCCCCTATTACTATAAGCCCCTGCCTGCCAGATTGAAGATGGTGGGGGTGGCATCTGTGCCCATAAAGGACGCGCAGGAAGGCGTCCAGCAGGCAGGTTTTGAATTTGCCACTGACAACTGGAGAGACCTTATCGCCAGGGATGACATCGACATTATCGAAGTATGTACTCCCAACTGCCTGCACAAGGAAATAATAATAGAGGCACTTAAGGCGGG
>Ga0180434_10010063_pt1 | contig 10190 bp, 6 predicted proteins | sample SS_ome_7_FD_132453 | JGI IMG/M metagenome (GOLD analysis project Ga0180434, IMG submission 132453) | Hypersaline lake sediment archaeal communities from the Salton Sea, California, USA - SS_1_D_2 metaG | ecosystem: Environmental > Aquatic > Non-marine Saline and Alkaline > Hypersaline > Sediment... | reverse complement strand
TTGGACGATACAAAATATCTGAATCGACCCACTCTGACATTTTTAATTTTAAATTTACTGTGAAAGGGTGTCTTTTTTATTTCTCTTTTATGAATCAAACTCCTCCTCAAGTCGGTGCTCCTGCGCGTCGTCGTGGTGCTGCACGTCGTTTATCTTTTGATGTGGCTCGTGAAATGTCATGTCAAGCATTGATTCCGATGCCCATTTGCACCAGTGTGGGTGTCACTGCAGAACAAAACACACACCTCCTGGATGCCCTCACACGTCTGATTGACATTTTTAAACATGTGATACGTGAAATTCGCACACGTGCACGTTCCATAGTGACCATTGGTGTCCAAAAACCACGCGAAACGCTTGCTTTGTTTCTTGAAAAGTTGATTGAAATCCCGTTGACACTCTTGTCACAATTGTTTCAACAGACTGGAGATGAATCTCATCCTGCAGACATGCATTATTTCAATGTGTACATTCAAATCCAAAACATCAAACGAGCAGTGAGCATTGTGAAACGTGATTCAGTGGACAACAAAATTGAACCATTTGTGCGTGTGTTGGACTCGTTTAGTTCCCAGGATGCACCCGAAGATTGTTTAAAGCAATTCTTTGCCATGTTGTTGGACAAACGCATTGAACATGCACTGATGTCATTGGATTTGTTGGTGGGATTGCGATTTAATCATCGTCAATTTGAACGATACATTGAGGACATTCGAATGCCTTTGGTGTTTCCCGTGCACGTCAATCACGATGCCATATGTTTGATATGTCAAGATGCGTTTGAGGAAGATGACAAATGTGCCTTTATTCATCCCATACGCGATTCGTTGATGCAAGAACGGGTGTGTCATTGTGGGGATGTGAATGAGCATTGTCGGTGTAAAAATGTGTATCATTTTGGGTGTTTGTCTCGCTACTTGTTTGCAAGTGCAGCGTATCGATACGACGACGATGGTCCTGTGACATCATTGTCATACAACAAGTGTCCTACGTGTCGTGCTCGATTCTGCGAGTTTGACATTCAAATCACCTTTATAAACATGTCACCAGAGAAAAAACGAATCAAAGCAACCGAATAAAAAACACTATTGATGTATAAATGATGTGCAGTTTTCCATATGAAAGAAAAGGACAAGGGAATGTTGCATTGCCACACGTGTTCTGCTCCCGCAGTCTGGCAAGAAAAACGTGTGTTTTGTCAACCTGTGTGTCAAAAAGTTTATTATAACCAAACACGTTTTGTGCTTCGAGTGGTCCCCAAAGAAAAAGGCGATTTGTACGTTTCCAAAGGTTCACCGAATGGGTATACGTTTGCATCGCAAAGCACGCGTCCTACGCAATGGACTGTGTTGCCCAACACCACATACACATTGGTTCTAGACCCAAGTGTGATGAATCATCCTGTGTACATTGGATTGAACCCCAGAGGCAAAGATACAGCACGCGTACTTCCCATAACAACACCAGTGGATCAAGGCACATTTGTGTTTGATACGAGTGATTTGGATCCCAACACCACCTATTATTTGTGTTGCACACGTCACGAGTATATGGGATTCCCCATTGTGATACGGTCAACGTCTACGAGGGTTGGTCATCGTTGCATTCACAATCATTATCAAGAGGGTGCACAAGATTATTTTGTGGATCACATTGAATCGCGGGTGTCACGTGCACCTTCGGGGACCACCTTGGTGTATGAAGAACAACGTGGGGGTCGCATTCAAGTGGCCACCGCACGCGTGGATGACAAAATTCGCTGGGAAACACACACTCATGTCACTCAAGTGATTTTTGTACACTCGGGTTACGGGTGGCTGGACATTGAACCCGAGCGTACCAGTGATTTAATTGTCCCGGAGAGAACTCGTTTTGTACTGAGTCCAGGAGAAATGGCTGTGATACCCGCGTATTATCGTCATCAAATTGTGCGCGATCCACAAAGTGCAATGCCTTTGCGATTGCATACAATTTATGCCAAAGATAGTATGGAACAACAATGGCGACATTAAAACAATAAACGTATATAAATAAAAAATCAATATTGGTGTTGAATACAAAACTCGAACCGGTCTGACAAATGAATCGGTATCGAATTCCACGACCACATGGCAATCGTCGTTACAAATCTGTGGGTCACTATGCCTATGGTGGCCCTTTGAGACACAATCATTACTACGATTATCACCATGGCGCATATGTTCATCCCACCGATCACACGAGCCACTGGTATGGTGGATGGTGTTGGTTTTTGTTCTTTTTGTTGTTTTTAGCCATTTTTATTGTTTGGATTGTTGCATATTACAATCACAATGGTTACTATTATTATCATCATCCCACACACGCACCGTCACGTGTCACCAGTAATGCGCGCGTGTTACCCAAAGATTGTTTGGTGGGTGAATATTACGATCGTGACATTGGCATGTGTGCACCCAAAACACCCGTTCCCATGCCCATTGTTACTGACATACAGGATCCACACGTGCAACCTTGTCAATCCTATTATCATCACATGTGCGGTGCCTGGATCGATGCGCACACCAATGAAGATCGATCCTTTACCTACCTGTATCACAAAAATAGAATTCAAGTGCAACACATCATTGCAGATCGCACCAGTGGTCCTGCGTATCGCTTGTATCGCTCTTGTTTGGATACACTGGTCAACGGAATGCACACCAAGGAGGAAGAGTTGCAACGTCGACACATCCTGGAATACATTCACAAGGCGCTGACACGCATGCAAGATCTACCAGTGGTATTGGCACGTTTGGCGCGTTATGGATTGACGTCTCCCTTTGTGTTTTCCATTGAGCGTCATCCCACGGAACCAACCATGATTCCCATGCTGCGTGCGGACGACTTTCATGCTTCTTTGACTCGTGATAATGTCACCAGCATTCTCGGCGGTGATGCACACAAAGGAGAGCGCGCGTGGCGTGTCATTAGTAAATTGCGTTCATGGCGCATCACCGAAGAACCCGATGATTATGCTGCCTATTTGAAAGAATCGTTTGAAAATGATCTGTACACATTTGAACAATTGCACACCATGACGCATATGAAACACTTTTGGACCGAATATTTGCACGAATTGGATGGCCATGGTCTAGAAGCCGTGCGTGATCCCACAGAGCGTGTTTGGATGTTCAATTTGCCCTATTTCCGCAATCTTTTAGGATCGAGTACGGGTTTCACTCTGCAAGAGTGGAAGGATTATGTGGAGTTTTGCATTCGTGAGGCCAATAGTCATTTCTTCCCGATGCTTCAAGACAATGTGTACTTTAAGAAGCATGATGTGAGTCCATTTGGTCCTCATGTCTTTCTGGAGCATCGATTGAAGCGTAAAATAGATGTTGGACCCTCGGAGGCGCTCTGCATGGACGCCGTGCACAAATTATTGCCTGGGGTGGTGGCAAAAGAATTTTTACATCGTTACTTTGAACACGATGAAGAACACATTCGCACACAAGTGACACAAGTGGTTACCAATATACGCGATACGTTTGTACAATTTATTCAAGAAACAGAATGGATGGATCAAGCAACCAAACACGAAGCCATTGGAAAGCTGAGAAACATTATTGTGCGTGTGATTCATCCCAACACGTTTGGAGAAGAACCATTTGCAGAGCGCATCTCACAAACGCGCTGGTTGAGAAACCTGAATTTGATTCGTCAGCATCGCGTTCATCGCAATATGGCATTGTGGGGATCCAGGGATCCATTGGATCGTGATGTCATACAGCGCTTTGGAATGCCATTGAATACTGTGAATGCGTATTATTCTCCCATCACCAATACCATTACGGTATTTGCGGGTATTTTGCGTCCTCCTTTTTATGACCCCGAGTTTTCTTTGGATGCCGTGTATGCACGCATTGGTAGCATTGTGGGTCATGAAATGAGTCATGCGTTGGATAATCATGGTCGTTTGTGGGATCAAAACGGTTCGTTTCGCAACTGGTGGACGCCCAGTGCCAAACGTGCCTTTGATGATCGTGCGCAGTGTGTGATGGACGAGTATCCGGCTCCACAAGGATGTGACAATCCCAATTATGGGGAACAAACCCTGGGGGAAAATCTAAGCGATGGTACAGGCATCATGTTGGCGTATCGTGCCTATTTTGAAAATACAGCAGAGGGACGCACCAAGAAACGTCACGAAAAACAATACTGGTGGCAAATGTTTGCACAAATGTGGTGTGAAACCATGGACGAAGCATCCATGTGTTATCGAGTCAATTCGGATGTGCATGCCATAGGGGAAATGCGTGTGGATCGCAGTCTGAGACAACTACGAGTCTTTCACACGGATTATCAGTGTAAAGCACAGGATCAAATGGTGAATGAAGAAGCATGTATTGTATATGGGAAAAAATAAACAGAAATGATGATTTATATATCTTAATATATGTATGTACCTTTAGAATCAGTAATGAACGGTTCTCTTGATCACCGCAGCGGAGCACAAATTATTGGTCGGCGCCAGGGTGGCGCACGCCGAGCCAAAGGCAGATCGATGCGTAATTACCATGGAAAGAATAAACCGCACGTTAAAGGTTCGTGTAGAAAATTAAAAGAATTAGGCAAAACAAAACGCTTTAATCGGCGTCAAAGAAATCTCATGTGGGCAGAGTACGGTCGTCATTGTAAAGAAGACATCAGCTGTTATGTATGCGGAAAAACGGAGGAAGAAGCAGATCTCAAAGTGTGTAGCGGGTGTTTGACTGCTGTATATTGTTCTCATGAATGTCAAGAACAAGATAAAGACCATTATCAAGAGTAACAAAGTATTTTGTTCTGACACATGTGGGAATTTACACACACACCCGGATTAAAGAAAAGGGCTGCGGGTTGTAACACATGTGCAGTCAAATACGCGCAATACAAATCACCCAAATAAACACATCATTTTTTTTACTATCCTTATCAATGTGATTATTTATTTTGATGTTGATGTTTGCATTTTGTGTTGCAATAGGGTATTCTGGTTATGGGATCCATTAGACTCGTTTCAAGGTTGCACATTCCACATTGTCGTGAGACCAGTGTAATGGGTTCACTTTTCGTTCTGATCAACGGTTCTCGGGATGATAAACGCGAACCCAATACCAAAACCGTGAGTTGTTGGCAAAATAATAACGAAACGTCGGGCTCGTCCGCAGCGCGTCCTTAATTGCCGAGTAGTCCATTTGTGCAAACCGTCGTACCCACGCGTCACTCGTAGCAATGGTGTCGTTGAGCAAATTGGTATACGGATCGCGCTGTTGAGCTTGTTGCCGGTGATCTGGTGCGCGTTTATCGTCGTCGCGCCAACTGCCCGGTAAATCGCTGGCAAACTCATCACGGTCCCGTTTGCCCTCGATTAAAAGCAATGAAAGCAACCCACATACCAGCTTGTGGACACCATTTGCATCTTTCCAGTCTTTTTTCATGCACGCACGACTGCAAATGGGCGTTTCACAGCGTCTGCATGCGTACGTGGCTTTGGATATGTTACACAGAGCGCACACGGGTGCACAGGACGACAGCGGTGTTTCAGTGGACATTTTCGATTCAACCAATCGATTCCATGTTGGTAAATGTGATGTCAAAACACACCTTTTCGTTATTAAATCGTGATCTGGACGCTACGCTAATACATTGTAACATTTAAATACTATCACATTTTATTGTTGACATAATATTTGTACATTAAACGCTCGATCTTCGTAAAACGGCTTGTTCTTGTTTCCTTTATCCTGTCGTACCACATGAAATGAAAATCCCGTGGTTTGACGTGTTTCCCCTCGAACATGCGCTTGTATGTCATCTACCAAACTGTCATGGTTATCGCCTTCTTCCATTTGAATAAATACAGGATAATGTGTATGTGTCATGGGTGCATTAAAGACAATGCTATAGCGCCCAACTGCGGTTCGTGTCACACTGATACCATCTGCAAACAGTGCTTGACCCAGCTCGTTGGCATATGCAGCGTGGCACACATGCAAACGAACGTTAGGAACCACAGGCGTAGGTTCGGTTGTGGTCTGTTGCAAAGTCGCAAGTTGGTTCTGTGTGTCTTGCAATTGAGATTCCAATTCCTCAATGCGTTGTTCCAGTTGTATAGTTTTAATCATACACGAGGCATTGACTGCACGCACATCCGACAAAATAGAGGCATCCACCTGTTGTAATTCTTGTTCCAGGGGTGCCAATTCTGCCAAGTGTGCGTCTACAATCAATCGCCACGATTGCAATCCACTCACATCAGATTCCATGGCTGGAGCCAAAATAGTCCATGGTTGAGTCAGGGTTTGCAATTCCGTCACGGCATTATGCAATTCTGAGTGTTGATTTTGTAACAAGGTTTGATTGTACTGTAATTGATTGGTTTTTGTTTCCCACATGTCTAAATCCGCCTGATGCACTTGAAAATGTTGTTGTAATATGGCGTAATCCGTCTGAAGAATGGCCACATCACTTTCAACCACACTCTCGCGTGCATCCAGCGTATTGGTGCGTGTAATTAAATCTTCCATATTCATATTTAACATGGTGAGTGTCTCGTTGTTGGTCAGTTGTAGTGCATTTATCATGGCACCTTGTGCTTCACCGCGCAAGGCTAGATGGTGTGTTTCAGATTGTAGTGCACTCACATGTGACGATAGGGCATTGATTGTGTGTTGCATGACATGAATGGTTAAATTTTGCGTGATATAATGAGACTGCAGTGCATGGGTTTGTCCCTCGACTGCCGTGATGGAAATACTTTGGTTGTATACCACGTGCTCTAGTGCCACCATTTGCGCTGTCAATGCATCTGTACTGAGCACTCCTTGTTCAGACACATGTTGCCATCCCAACAAGGTGTGGTGTAAATCAGACAATTGTTGATTGACACTGGCACTCCAAAGTTGGTACTCTTGTTCCACCGATTGCAAAGCATTCAAATGGTTCAAAATCAAGGAGGTTTGTTCTTGTGCGGCGGTGACATTACCCTTTATAAATTCCATCATTGTTTGTTTTTGTCCCATGGTTTCCAAAACGTGTGCCATTTGTTGTGCTTGTGCCATGGTTTCACCCGCAATGAGTGCGTGTGATTCTTGAAGCATGTGAAACACATGCATGTGGCTCTGAAAATCGTTTGACAATTCTGTAATGTTGGATCTGAGCAGTGCCAAGTCCATATGCAAGGTCAAATCCTCTTGATGTAACAGTTCTTGCACTGCAGCCAATTGTTGATATTTGACCCACTGTGCGGTAACATTATCGTGTAATAGGATTAATCCTCGTTTTAACGTGTTGTCGGTTGCTTTCATAGAGTGTTGTGTTTCGTTAAAGGTTACGAGTTGTACATGCTGTTGTATCCACATGTTTTCCAAGTCATACGTTTGTGCAATCAGGCCATTGAGTTGTGTGAGCCATGTGTCATTTACCAAGACTGTGGGTTCTGAGCCATGCGTTTCCAATGCAATCAAACGTGCATGATGTTGCGTAATGTTATTGTGTAAATAATTGAGACGTTGTTGTTTTGAAATGTCGAGTTGTTCCAAAATGCTGGTTCGTGTACCCAACATGGTCAGTTGCGCAGTAGTGGTATCGTCCACGCTTTGTAATTCAATCACATGGGTATGATGTGTGTGTTTGGTGTCATTGAGTGCATCTTCGAGTGTTTCCACGGAACGATAACACGAAAGTGCTTGTGTGTCCAGCAATGCAATTCGTTTTTGGTTCACAGATACATCTTCCACCAATGCCTCGACGTCTTCGAGTGCCGGTGGAATGGAAGGTTCACACAATTGGTATTGATGCACAATGGGTTCATCGACGTTGCACGTACCATCTCCATTGTCATCCACACATTGGGTAATGACCAAACATGTGGGGTCATTACGTGCTGTGGGTGCAGACACGTCCAGAACCATGGAATGAGATGAATGACGCGTGGCTATGGCCACAATGCCCACCACCAATCCCGCTACGGCAATCAATAATGTAATGGTCCACAGACTCCATTGACCACAACCGGCGTTGGTTTTCTTTGAAGCTTGAACCACATGATATTTGGACCTCATCCTACAAGGGTCAACGAATACAAATAGCGTTGACCATTTATAATGGATTGAAATTAAATGTTTATTTTATTCTTTTTTTTAAACGGCAACATGTGCCACCACACGATATGCATACACACGATCTGTGGCCTCTTCCATGTCGTATTCCACTTTAACCACATGTTTTAATCGTTTGAAATCCTTGGCATTGTGTCTGGCAATCTCCGCATTGATGTTCCCAGGACGCACATACATGGGTACTTTGATGATTCCTCGCACCGATTGTCCCAATAACCCAGTGGTGGCGTGTTGTGTGTTTTTACCCACTGTACGCACCACATAATCCAAATCGGCATTGGTTGCAGGATGGGAAGTACGTTCACTCAACACCAATGGATACGAAGGTTGACGTACCAAGATGGCTTCATCCACAATTTTGCGCAACAATCGTGGAATACGGGGCTGAGGGCGCAACCCCCATGCATCAGTGCGATTGGCAATCATATCGGTGTATTTCGCTCCACGTTGTTGTTGTCGTCCATTGGTGTACCAAAATGCAGCGTATGGAGAACCTTTGCGATAAAAATAAGGTGTCATTCCCAACAGGGATCCCAAAAAGAACTGAGTCTTTTCGTTGCGTGCGTGTCCAATGGGTTTTTTGGCTGTTCCCATGGAAGGTGTGCCCTGATATACGTAGGATTTCACAGGCAACAATGCTTTGTCTGCGTCTAATCCTAGAGGCTCGTAGATGCCGGTACCTTCGCCTACCATAAAAGGCAATTCGGCGTCCCACTGAATGTGTGTTGGCCATGGTAGTTCACGGCTTACCTTTTTGCCTTCTGGACTGTTTTCCAACACTTGTTTGAATTGATAAAAGGGTACCAAGTTGGCATTCATATGCGCGCCCTTGGGTGCATCTTTTTGTTGCACATGTGCTCCGTTGACCACGTCCAATGAGAGCAACACCAAGTATTCATTGGCAATCTGTTGAATTTCTTTGAGTGCATCAAACGTGGTACTGGTGGATGGAAAGGTGTGTCGAATCAGGGCTTCGTGACACATTTGAATGCCGGTACCCAAGTCCTCGCAGTCTCCACTGAGTGCAGGTCCCAACGAATCACCAAACAATTCAATGCCTTGTGATTCTACACGATGTTGTGCACGTTCCATGCGATTGTCCGTCATGACGGTATCACTCACGTAATCCAGCATGGTTGGGACATAGGTGACCATGTTGGCCATGACGCGTGCTTTTCCACTCTTGTTGAGTTGAAAGAAATCACTGGGAATCAACCCGTCACGTTTCATCACTTGTTGAAAACAGTTTTCCCAAAAACGCGTGTTACTCTCTGGGATTTCACCCAGCACATACGAGTATGCCGGCAAAGGTAACCCAGAGGTCATTTCCAAGCCGGATTCACTCAAATTGTAGGGCACACGAATGCGATTGGTACCTGAAAAGGTGTCATTCATATTTTCTTCCAACTGCATGACGTTGGCAGCGTATTCTCCAATGCATTTGGTGGCTTGATCCACTTTGACTTGTGCACCAGAGTACGCAGACACAAACAAAGGTGCACTAATTTCGACGCCACCCAACTCGATTTGATGCAATTGAAAACGTATTTGACCCTTTTCTCGATTGTTTACCGTGTGCATCAAGAGTGGCACTTCCTTTTCAAAGGTGCGCTGATGTACCATTTCTCCAAAGGTCACATGGTTGGTACCGACGCCCTGCAATTCGTTCGAACCCCATTGATTTGGTCGCCATGCCCAGTGCGTAAACACCAGAGCCGTTGTGGGTGGCAAGGATCCCACACGTGAGTTGACGTATCCCGTGACGGTACCTTTGTACACTTTGTTTGGGTTGTTTTCATCCAATGTGAATTTCAACATGGTGGGTTTGCGTTTGAAGCGTGCATCTAAAAAAGCATAAATTTCCGGCTGGTGTTCACCCGTGGACAATTCACACCGATCATATTGAAATGAAAATGAAACTTTAACTTGTTTCATTATTTAAGCAATTTGTTGTATAGTAAAAGTGAAATAGAAATACAAGTTTTATAACATGAGTTCTTTTTTTGCGCATTTGATAAAGATGCATCCATCCAAGTCGACGATGCAACACGGCTCTCGAATTGTGGT
>Ga0180434_10010061_pt1 | contig 10190 bp, 7 predicted proteins | sample SS_ome_7_FD_132453 | JGI IMG/M metagenome (GOLD analysis project Ga0180434, IMG submission 132453) | Hypersaline lake sediment archaeal communities from the Salton Sea, California, USA - SS_1_D_2 metaG | ecosystem: Environmental > Aquatic > Non-marine Saline and Alkaline > Hypersaline > Sediment... | reverse complement strand
GGAATCGGCGACCAGGACATGCTTGGCAGCAAAGGCCGCCGACGCCGCCGTCAAGGCCGTCCTGCCGAAACTGGCCGCCTCCGACGAGCAGGCCGCCGCCGCGGTCGCGACGCTCAAGAAGGTCGGCAAGCCGGCGGTCCCGCCGCTGGTCGACACGCTGGAGAACGCCGCCAGGAACGAGCAGACGGCCCTGGAGACGCGGGCCTTGGCCGCCCTCGAAGCCGTCACCGGCCGGACCAATCACGGCTACGACCTCCAGGCGCCGCTGGAGGAACGTCTGGAACGCATCAAGACGTGGCGGCAGCCGCTGTAGAGACGTGATATCGGAAAAGACTCCTGGGACCTTTTCCGGCGGTGGTTCCAGCCGCGTCCGGAGGCCGGGCCGAACGAGGTTCCAGGAGTCTTTTCCGCCGAACCGCGAACCCGTAAGGACCAACCATGGCGAAACGTTACGTCGGCATCGACCTGGGCGGCACGAACCTGAAACTCGGCCTCGTCTCGGACGCCGGCGAGTTGCTCGACAGCCTCTCCGTCCCGACGGAAGCCCAGGAAGGGCCCGACCACGTCCTGGACCGCATGGCCGACGGCGTCCGCCAGGTGGCCGAGAAGGCCGGCGCCGCCCTGGACGACGTGGCCGCCGTCGGCGTGGGCGTGCCGGGACCGCTCGATTCCTCCAAGGGCCTGGTCTACATCGCGCCGAACCTGCCGGGATGGATCGACGTGCCCGTGCGCGATACGCTCCAGAAGGCGCTCGGCAAGACCGTCGTCGTGGAGAACGACGCCAACGCCGCCGCCTACGGCGAGTTCCGCGTCGGCGCCGGCCGCGACGTCGACAGCATGTTCGTCCTGACGCTCGGCACGGGCGTGGGCGGGGGCATCGTCCAGGACGGGCGGCTCCTGCGCGGCGCCAGCGACACCGGCGCCGAACTCGGACACACGATCATCCGGTACGGCGGGCGGCTGTGCGGCTGCGGGAACCGCGGATGCCTGGAGGCGTACGCGTCGGCCACGGCCGTCGTGTCGCGGTTCCGCGAGGAGGCCGGCGTCTCCGACCTCTCGCGCAAGGCGGACCTGGAATGCAAGGACGTCTTCGACGCCGCCGACGGCGGCAACAAGGCCGCCGCCCGCATCGTTGCCGAAACCGCCGAGTACCTGGCCGTCGGCATCACCAGCATCCTGCACGCCCTGAACCCGGAACTCGTGGTGCTGACGGGCGGCATGATGGGAGCCGGCGAGCCGTTCCTGGACCGGATCCGCCGGCACGTGGGCGCGATGGCGTTCCCGAGCGCGTGGAAGGTCTGCGACGTCCGCTGGAGCACCCTGGGCGGCGACGCCGGCATCCTGGGCGCCGCCCTGGCGGCCGAGGCGTTCGACCGCACCGGCCGACGGGCGTGAACCGGCGAGGCGCGCCGGGTGGCACCCGCCGCGCCGGCAGGACATTTCGTTCCGGGGGGCCCGGAGAAAGGCCATGAAACGCCGGTGCCCGAAATGCGGTCACGCGTGGGAAGGCCCCGACCGCATCGGCGTCCGCGAAGAGTGCCCCGAGTGCGCCGCCTTCATCCACACGTGCGTCAACTGCGCCCGGTTCGACGCGTCGGCGGGCCAGTGCAGCCTGCCGGACACCGACCCGGTCCGCGACCCGACGGCGGTGAACTTCTGCGACCAGTTCGAGTTCGACGCCACGGCCCAGCGCCGCGCGGCCGCATCCGCCCCCCCGCCGCCGCCCAACACCCAGGACGAGGCCCGCCGCAAGTTCGAAGACCTCTTTCGGGACACCGGCCCGTGATGCCCCCCGCCCTGCCGCGCGTCCTGCTCGTGCTGCTCCTCGCGGCCGCGACGGCCGCCGGCTGCGCCGCGTTTCCGCACGGCTCGTACTGGCCGAGGTACGAAAGCCGCCTGGCTGAGGGCGCGCCGGCGGTCGGCGACCCGGCCGACGGCGCACCGCGCGCGGCGCGCGGTCCGGTGGAAGCGGCGGACTGGTCGTCGCCCGCCGAGGCCGAACTCCTGCGGGCGCGCCTGCACAAGGCCGTGGCGCGCCGATGGAAGGACGACGACCTCGTCGCGTCGGCGCGCGCCCTCGGCCGCGGTGCGGGGCGATGGGTGTACGGCGGCGCGATGCAGACGCTTGTGTGGTTCTACGTCGACCCGGTGACGTACGGCGACCTCGTGGTGTCGGGCATCGAAAGCCTGCGCGCGGCGCTGGACGACGCCACCTTCCGCGAAAAATTTTCCGAGGCCGACGACGACGCCAAGCGCGCCCGCTTCGCCGACGCGCTCGAAATTCTTTCCCTGAAGGCCCGCGCCGCGCGCGCCGTCTTTTCCTTTCAGGCGACCGAGTGGCTGGATGTCGTCATGGAGAAGAACCGGGCGATGCTCGGCCTGCCCGACGGGGCGGTCGTGGCCGAGTTCCTCTTCGGCGCCACCGACGCGCTCGATCCGTACACGCGGTTCCTGACGCCCGACATGGTCCGCGGATACAACAACCAACTCGAGGGGCGGTACAGCGGCATCGGCGCGTCGGTCGCGGCGCGCGGCGGCCGCGTGTTCCTCGACGAGGTGTTCACGGGCGGCGCGGCGGCCGGGGCCGGCCTCGCCGCGGGCGACGAAGTCGTGGCGGTCGACGGCAGGCCGGTCGGCGGCCTCGCGCTGGCCGAAGTCAGCCGGCTGCTGCGCGGCAAGGCGGGCACGAAGGTGACGCTCGAGGTCCGGGCGGCCGGCCGGGACGAGCCGCGGCGGGTCACGCTGGAGCGGACGGCCATCCGGCTGCCGGCGGTGCGGCGCGTCCAGATGCTCGAAGGCGAACCCGGGGTGGGGTACCTGGCGCTGACGGGATTTAAGTCCGGTACAGGCAAGGAGTTACGCGCGGCCGTCGGCCGGCTCGCCGACGACGGGGCCAAGGCCCTCATCGTAGATCTCCGCGGCAATCCGGGCGGGTCGCTTTTCCAGGCCATCGCCTCCGTAGCGGTGTTCCTGAAGGACGGCCGGGTGCTGCGGACCCGCGGCCGGGCGCCGGGCGCGGGGTGGACGTACGACGTGCCGCTCCTGGCGAGCCAGGCATGGTCCGGGCCGATGGCCGTCCTGGTGGACGACCGCACGGCGAGCGCGGCCGAGGTGCTGGCGGCGGCGCTGGCGCGCCGCGGCCGGGCGTCGCTGGTCGGCCGGCGCACGTACGGCAAAGGCGCGGCGCAGATCAACCTGCCGATTCTGGCGTCCGACTGCGCCGTGTGCGTGACGGTGGCGCGCGTGTACGATCCGGACGACCGCTGCCTGGAAGGCGCGGGCCTGGCGCCCGACGTGCCCGTGCCGGCGCCGGCGGAAGCGCCGGCATCGCTCGCCGACGACCCGGCGGTGCGTGCGGCCGTGGGAGTGCTGCGCGCCGAACGGGGCGAGGCGCCCGCGCGCCCGTAGCGCGCCGCGCCCACGGTTTTACTTAAGACCGGTTCTCCAACATCCGATAACGCTGGTGAGTGTTCCTAGCGAGGGGACGCTTGCCGGGGTTTTTTTCTGGTGGCCGCGCGCTGAAAATGTTATTGACAGTATCGTGCGGCACGCCTAGCATCGCCGGCGGGATCGGTTCTTACGAAAGGAGATGTCTCATGGCGAAGAAGAGGAAGAAAGCCGCAAAGAAGAAACCTGCCAAGAAGAAGGTCGCAAAGAAGAAGAAAAAGAAAACCGCCAAGAAGAAGCCCGCCAAGAAGAAGAAAACCAGCCGTCGTAAAGTGACCAAGAGGAAGACGGCCAAGCGCAAGAAGAAGGCCGCTCCGAAGAAGAAGGCCAAGAAGACCAAGAAGAAGACCAAGAAGAAAGCCAAGAAGAAAAAAGCCAAACGCAAACCCGCCAAGAAGAAAACCGCTCCGAAGAAGAAAAAGAAAGCCGCTCGCAAGAGAAAGAAGAAGTAAGACGTACGCCGTCCCTGCGGTCGCCGCAAACGTAACAGGCGTGCCCGGCGACGCCAACGCAGACAGCCGAACCCGGGGAGATCCGACGCGACTGGCGGATCTCCCCGCCTTTTTGCGGCGTGCCGCCCCGGCCCTGCCTATACGCCAAAGCGCTTGAGTTGGCCTCCATCGGCGGGTTACACTGGCGTCTCGACACGGAACCCGTCTGGGGGGACGGCGGCACGGGTCGCCGGCCCGGGCGGGCCCGATAGGTGCCCCACCCGAGAGCGCTGCGCCCATGGCCAAGACGCGCCCGAGCGCCGAATGGATCTGGATCGCCTCCGAGTGTCACGGCGAAGACCGGTACGTGCGCGCCCGGCGCCGGTTCGTCCTGGCGGCCGTGCCCGTCGAGGCCCGCCTCCGCGTGACCGCGTTCTCGGCGTACGTGCTGTACGTCAACGGGCAGGTGGTGGGGCGGGGGCCGGCGCCCTCGACGCCGGAAGCCCCGCTGTGGGACGAGTACGGCGCCGACGCGCTGCCGCTTCGGCGCGGGGCGAACGTCGTCGGCGTCCTCGCGCACAACATGCATGTGGGTACGCCGCGGCAGCCGCGGATGCCCGGGGCGCTGTGGCTCGAGTTCCAGGCCACGTACAAGAACGGCCGGACCGTCACGGTGGCGAGCGACGCGCGCTGGCGCGCCGCGCCGGCCGAGGACTTCAGCCGGCGCGCCCCGCGGGTCCACTGGGCGTCGGGCTTCACGGAGGTGCGCGACACGCGGCGCGAACCCGTCGGCTGGGCCGAGCCCGACTTCGACGCCCGGCGCTGGGCGAAGGCCGACGTGGTCGACCCGCGCGAGAACGACGCCGACGCCGTGCCGGTGCCGCGCGCGCGGCCGGTGCCGCCGCCGCCGGAGCGGTTCGTGGCGCCCGCGCGGCTGGTGGGGTCGGGCCGGTCGCAGTGGGAGATGGGCGCGACGGCGATTCCGTTCGAGTTTGCGGTGCCCGACCGCGCGCACGGCGAGTTCTACGCCGCCACCTTTGTCCACGCCCATCGCAAGCAGAGCGTGCGGGTGGTGTTCGACTGCGACGAATCGGCGGCCCTGTACGTCAACAACCGGGGCGTCGCCCGCCAGGGGTACCGCGAAGACTTCGTCCACTGGCTGCGGTTCGACGAGCACGACGACTACGCGGGTCTGCATCGCGGGCAGGGCCGGCGGGCCCGGCCGGCCGAGGTCACGATCGGCCAGGGTTGGAACTCGATGGGCGTGGTCATCTACGACCCCGCCCGGTGTTTCGGCTTCGCCCTCCGCCTGGAGGACCCGAAGACCGGCAAGATGCTGCCGGCCGAGTTCTCGCCGGAACTCAAGGGCGACGACCCGCTGCACTGGCAGATCATCGTGGACCAGTTGTGCCCGTGCGGCAAAGGGGCGCTGCCCGAAGTCTTCGCCCCGAACCCTCGCACGTTCCCCGACGCGGCCTACCAGTTGGCCTGGGAGGAACAGAGCCGCAACCGCCGCGCGCCGCGCGGGGCCTCGTCGCTGGCCACCGAGGGCCGCGGTTCCGGGCCGCTGAACCTCAAGGACTCGGAGTACGTCCTCTACGATTTCGGGTGCGAGGTCGTCGGCTACGTGGACCTGGACGTCGCCGGCCCGGCGGGGGCTATCCTCGACGTGGCCTGGGCCGAGGCCCTGGACGCCGACGGCCGGCTCGACCCCATCGCGGACGGCGTCCGGCGGGTCGACCGCCTCGTCCTTCGCGGCGACCGTCAGCGGGTCCGCTTCGTCAACCGGCGGGCCCTGCGGTATCTGCTGCTGGTGGCCCGGCCGGGCAAGGGACGCATCGACGTCCATCGCCTGGGTGTGTGTGCGCTGGACCGGGGCGGCCTGCCGGAGGGTGACGATCCGGCCATTGCGACGACCGACCGGCCGCTGGCCACGGCCGTCGCCCTGGCCGAGGCCACCCTCCGGGCCTGCCGGCTCGACACGCTGGAAGGTTCGCCCGCCCGCGAGGCCGAACAGAGCGTGCCGGCGGCGTATCTGCTGTCGCAGGCCGAGCGGGTCCTGCTGGGCCAGTGCGCCCTGGGCGAGGCGGCGCTTCGGGCGTTCGCGGCCGACCAGGACGACGCCGGCCGGTTCCGCTCGGTCGCGCCGGGCGGTACCGAGCACACCGTCCCGGACTGGAACCTGCTGTGGGTCATCTGGCTGGCCGAACACGTCGCCTGGACGGGCCGGCTCGACCTGGCCGAGGAACTTTTTCCCGCGGTCGAGCGTGTCCTGGAGTGGACGGCCGGCTGGCGGAACACGTATGGGCTGCTGGAGAATCCGGCCGCCGGGCCGCCGTGGTGGCTTTTCCTCGACCACTCGCCCATGGCGAAGCGCGGCGAGGTGACGGCGTGGCAGGCCCTGTGGGTCCGGGCGCTCCGTGCGTCGGCGGACCTGGCGTCGTGGCTGGGCCGGGAGGACGAGGCCGACCATGCCCGGACCGAGGCCGACGAGGTCGCCCGCCTGGTCCGCGACCGCCTGTTCAGCGCGCGGCGCGGACGGTTCGTCGACAGCCGACTCCTTCAGCGGATCGCCTCGCGCGCCTCGGCCGTCACCAACTGCTATGCCGTGTACGGCGGCCTGGCCGAGGCCGACCGGGCCGGGGCCGTCCTCGATGCGCTGGCCGAGGACGAGGCCGGCGGCCGGGCCGACTGGGGCGCGCGCCCGAATCCGTACGCCCGGTACTTCGCGGCCGAGGCGCTCTTTGCGCACGGCCGGGCCGAGGCGGCCCTGGCCCTGCTCCGCGCGTATTTCGGTCCGATGAAGAAGGCCGGACTCGTCACGGTGCCGGAGGTCTTTCCGCTTCCGGACAACGACGCCCCCCCGCCGTCCGGGGGCGAGGACGGCCCCTACAACGGCCGGACGCCGTGGGTCCTGTGCCACGGCACGGGGGTGTACGCGCCGGCGATGCTCGCGCGGTGGGTCCTGGGCGTGGCGCCCCAGGGGCCGGGCTTCGAGCCGCTGCGCCTGGCGCCGATGCCGGCCGACCTGAAGGCCGTCAGCGGCCGCGTCTGGACGCCCAAGGGATGGGTCGAGGTTCGCGTCTCTGCGCGCGGCCGCACGCGGAAGGTCCGGGCGACGCTGCCGGAGGGTCTGGCGTATCGCCTGGACCGGCGGCACCTGGCCGACGACGACGAGGTGGAGGTCTCGGGCGGCGAGGCGGTGGAGGCGTAAGGCGCGGCGCCGCGGCGCTTCTCGATCCGCAGCAGTCCTGCGCGGTGGGTCTCCGTACCCACCGCGCGTGGCGGGTGCTGTCATTCCGACCGAGCGGCGTCCCGGTTGAGGGATGCCGCGGGCGGAGGAATCTCGCTGTTGGGGAACGACGAGATTTCTCGACTCGGCCCGGACGGGCCTCGCTCGAAATGACATGCGCAGTCGCGGCTCGAAAGGCCCATTTTCTGTTGCAAAAGCCGGGGCGTCGGCTAGAGTGCAGGTCCGCGCCGCCCGGCCGGGAGACGCCGGCACGCGGCGCCAGCCATGAACCCGTGAACCGTAGCCAGGAAGGAGACTTGCGATGAAACTCGGCGTCTTCACCGTGCTCTTCGGCCAGCAGTCGCTGGACGATGCCCTCGATTACATCTGCAAGAGTGGCCTGGAGGCCATTGAACTGGGGTGCGGGGCGTATCCGGGCGACGCCCACGTGCCGGGCGACGACCTGCTCGCCTCGAAGGGCAAGGCCGCCGACTTCAAGAAGAAGATTACCGACCGCGGGCTGGTGATCTCGGCCCTGTCGTGTCACGGCAACCCGATCCACCCGGACACGGCGTTCGCGAAGCGGGACGCCGAGACCCACCGCAAGACCGTCCGCCTGGCCGAGATGCTGGGCGTCAAGACGGTCGTCAACTTCTCGGGCTGCCCCGGCGGCGGACCGAAGGACCAGGTGCCGAACTGGATCACCTGCCCCTGGCCGCCCGACTTCGAGAAGGCCGTCCAATGGCAGTGGGAGAAGGTCCTGGTGCCGTTCTGGCAGAAAGAGGCCAAGTTCGCCAAGGACCACGGCGTGCGGATCGGCTTCGAGATGCATCCCGGCTTCTGCGTCTACAGCACCGAGACGCTGCTGAAGTTGCGGAAGGCCTGCGGCACGACGCTGGGGGCGAACTTCGACCCGTCGCACCTGTTCTGGCAGGGCATGGACCCGATCGTCTCGCTCCGCCGGCTCGGCAAGGCCGTCTTCCACGTGCACGCGAAGGACTGCCGGATCGACCCCGAGAACACGCTGGCCAACGGCGTCCTCGACACCAAGCACTACGGCGACGAGATCAACCGGTCGTGGATCTTCCGGACCGTCGGGTACGGGCACGGCGAGGACTTCTGGCGGAACTTCGTCTCGACGCTCCGCATGATCGGGTACGACGGCGTGCTGTCGATCGAGCACGAGGACAGCCTGATGAGCGTCAACGAGGGGTTCCAGAAGGCGGTGGCGTTCCTGAAGGGCATCATCCTGACCGAGAAGACCGGCGGGATGTGGTGGGCGTAGGCGGCGGACTCCAGGATTTCAGATCGGAGATTGCCGATTTGAGATCGCGGATGGCAGACAGGCGATGGCACCGCGCGGCGGCCTTCCAGGGTCGCCGCGCTTGCTTTGCGGACCTTCTGCGACGGAGGAGAATCGCCGTGATGCGAATGCTTGTCCCGGCAGGCGTGGCCCTCGTCGCTGCGGTCATCGTCGCGGCCGTGACGCCCGGCGGCGAGACCGACGCCCCGCCCGGCCGGCCGCGCATGTACTTCGCCGATACGGCCTCGGGCCGGCCGTTCTCCAAGGACCCTGCCGTCCTCCGGTTCAAGGACCGGTACTGGCTCTACTATTCCCTGCCGCCCTACCAGGGCAAGGCCACGAAGGGATGGACCATCGGCGTGGCCACCAGCGAGAACCTGGTCGACTGGCACAAGGCCGGCGAACTGACGAACACCGGCGAGGTCGAACGCAACGGCTTCTGCGCCCCGGGCGCCATCGTCCTGGGCGACCGCGTCCACCTTTTCTACCAGACGTACGGGAACCGCGAGAACGACGCCATCTGCCACGCGTGGTCCGACGACGGGCTCCATTTCACGCGCGACCCGACCAATCCGGTGTTCCGTCCGACGGGCGCGTGGACGTGCGGCCGGGCGATCGACGCCGACGTCATCGCCTTCCGCATGCGGCTGCTTCTGTACTGGTCGACGCGCGACCCGGCGTTCAAGATCCAGATGCAGGGCGTCTCGGCGGCTCCGCTGGACAGCGACTTTTCGCGCGGCACGTGGACCCAACTGAACCCGGACGGGCCCATCCTGAAACCGGAACTGGCGTGGGAAGGCCGGTGCATCGAAGCCGCCGCCATGGCCCTGCACGGCGGCCGGCTCTACATGTTCTACGCGGGCAGTTACAACAACCGGCCGCAGCAGATCGGTGTGGCCGTCAGCGACGACGGCGTGCACTTCCGCCGGCTCTTCAAGAAACCGTTCCTGCCGTGCGGCAGGCCGGGCGCGTGGAACGCCAGCGAATCCGGCCACCCGTTTCTGTTCCGGGACAAGGGACAGGACTACCTCTTCTACCAGGGCAACAACGACAAGGGCAAGACCTGGTACCTGTCGGTGATGCCGATCGCCTGGCGCGACGGCACGCCCGTCCTGGTGCCGGAGCGGCTTCCGCCGCGCCAGGACGGTTCGCGTTCGGGCGGTGTGCCTCAGGCGCCCGGCTCGGACGGCGCCGCGGGGTAGCGGCGCGCGAGGCTCGCGCGCCGTGGACGGAGCCCCCCGTGCTCCCCCAGGCGGCGTGAAAGGCCGGACGTGCTACGCCTTCAGTTCGCACCGTTTCGGCCGGGCGATGGTGAGGAAGCATTCCACCACCAGCGCCAAGGCCAGCAGCAGCGTCACCGCGTTCACCACGATCAGGGCGACTTTCTGGTAGGCCGGAAACGTCTCGGTGATGGGCTTCTCGAAAAACTCCCACTCCTTCCACACCATGGCCCAGACGGTCAGCACGAGCATGAAGAGGCACGGCACGAGCGTCAGCAGGTACCCCCAGGTGCCCCGGCGGTGCAGGTACAACGTCACGAGCAGCAGGGCCAGGGCAGCCAGCAACTGGTTGACGGCCCCGAACATGGGCCAGAGCATGAGCGCGCCTTTGCCGGAGGCGCCCGTCCCGAAAGCCAGGACGGCGGCCGAGATCACCGCGATGGCCGTCGCCACGTACCGGTTCGCCAGCGGCGTGAGTTTGAAATCCGTGGCCAGTTCGGCCACGACGTACCGCTGGATGCGCGTGGCGGTGTCGAGTGTCGTTCCGGCGAACGACG
>Ga0180434_10010060_pt1 | contig 10190 bp, 5 predicted proteins | sample SS_ome_7_FD_132453 | JGI IMG/M metagenome (GOLD analysis project Ga0180434, IMG submission 132453) | Hypersaline lake sediment archaeal communities from the Salton Sea, California, USA - SS_1_D_2 metaG | ecosystem: Environmental > Aquatic > Non-marine Saline and Alkaline > Hypersaline > Sediment... | reverse complement strand
CGGCAAGGCAAGACCCGGTACCAAATAAAAGTCAGACCTTCCGTCCTGCCGGCGCTCAGAGCCCCTCGCGCTCTCGTTCCGGGCGGTCCCGGCCGTGCACGTGCCGTTTCAATGCTTCCACTTCCTCACGGAGCTCTTTTAGTTCTCTGTCCATCGGCTCCAGACGCATCTCGACTTGCCTCTTTACCTCGGCGTCCCTGTGCCCCAAATGGTCCGCCAGAAACTCCTTCAGTCTTTCTTCCCGCTGATCCAAATGGGCCGCCAAGACTTCTTTCAGACGCGACTCCCAGTGTTGCAGATGCTTCCAGATTTTCGGAATTATTTGCTCTTCGTGCATGCCTTCGAGCCGCGGCTCCGGCCTTTCCCGGTGCTCAAGTCTGTGTCGCAGAGCACGTTCAAGCTCGGTTGCTTCCGTCCACAAACGCCTCGCTTCCTCAGAGTCGCCTCGCTGCTCAGCCTCATGGGCCATACGTTCCAGATGGGCGTGGCGTTCTTTCAGTTCAGCGAGTTCTGTTTGCCCCTCTCGACGTTCGCGCGGTCCGATTTCCCGGGCCATCATGTCGGCTTTTTCGTGCAGCCTTGCGGCCTCATCGTGTCGGCCCTCGCGCTCGGCCTGCGCGGCAGCTTCTTTGAGTCGCGCCAGTTCATGGTGCATCTCCTCGGCGCGGCCATGCGGCTCTCGGCCTTCGGCCGCATGTAGCTCTCGCTCCAGATGCTCAGCCTCAGCCCGCAACTGCCGGGCTTCTTGCTCTGCCTCGTGCGCGGCAGCGCGCAATTCTTCAATACGTTGTTTCTGTTTGTGAACTCTCTCCGGCGCCATTCTTTCCTTTCCCGCCGATACGCCGACAAGAGCAAACGCAAGAACAAGAACCAAAACACAAACTTTCTTGCACATGTCACTTACCTCCCTTCTCAAAAAACAAATTGCGTTATTTCTATCGACATCGCGCAGACATCACCACGTGTACCCTGACACTATACTTGATTTGAGCTGTCTTTGCCAGAGCGATCTGTATTCGCGTCGCCGATTCTTATACCCAAAGCGCTGTCGAGGTACAGAGGCACGCAGGGACACCCTGGGGCTTCTCTGCGGGCACAGATGACTATGTGGTTCTTAGTGCGTGAGGGCATACATAATAATGTTGATGCCCATTTGGACGGCCTTGCGATAGCCATCGATTCCCCATTCGACGCCGTGGCTATCACACCAGCCGCAGTGCAGATCGGTGGAGCTCAAAAACACGGCCAAGCGGTCCCGGATGAAGATACCTCTGGCACCGTGGTTCTGCCCATGCGTGAAACGAAGACCCGCCGGGCCAAAGCGTCCGGCGTGCTCCAGAAAAGGCAGCCCGGTCTCGCCCAGATCGTAGACGTTGTGAAATACTTCGTGCTCCCGTGGAACCTTCCGCACGGCCCCAGAGCCAAAGACATCCTCCAATAGCTTGTAAGAACTCTGATAGAAGAAGTCGCCGCCGGAACCGACAACACAATCGTCCATCAGGAGAAAACCGCCGGCGGTGACGTAGTCTCTTAGGTTTTGTTTCTGCTTGTTTGTGAACTCATAATAGTTCTCGCCGGTCATAAAGAGAAAGGGATATTCGCGCAATTTGTCCGGCTCATCGAAGGTCACAACCGCGTTGAGCTGTCCTTCCACCGCGAGCTGAGGTTCCCAGTCGCGGGTTCCCTTGATCGGTTTGACTCGGCACCGTATCACGTCGGACAGCTCACGCAGAAGATTCGCATCGCCGCCCGGCCGGACGTTCCACCTGTCGGGACCGTTACCGCGACGCTTCTTGAACCGGACGCGCGGCATGACAAAGTCGTACCTGTCAAGGTCGTCCGACCCACCGCGGTGGGCCTCCGTATCCTGGCTACTGTAGGCAAAGCCGGAACGACCCGAGGCCAAGGTGACGGCAAGAATCGTGTTTCCCACGACCTGCAAGAATTCTCTTCGCCCTACATTGCCCTGGTCAAGTCTCATCTAAAAATCCTCTAACGCCCCGCTGCAACGAAAAACTGAGAAGCGTTCCGCCCGTCTCGCGCATCCAATTTGTATCTCCAGGGTCTTTCGCTCGGGATTCCATCGCCATCATCTTCCAGAGATGGTGTCTCCGTGGGAAGCAACTGCCTTTGACGATACCATTGATCGATTTGCTTGGCCGCTGCTGCAAAGGCCTCCAGAAGAGAAACCCTGCCGTCACTGTTGGCATCGCTTTGTGACTGCGCCAAAGCCGGGACGAAGTGCGAGCTAAAGGTGGTCCCGTAGGCTTGTGTCGCTTCGGCGGCGCAAACGACGAATCTGCCTCGGCCCGCCATAGCCTTGGCTGCCAGCGCAGCACACGGACAATCGAGCACGACAAGCTGCGTGTTCACCTTAACGCCCGCGAGCCAGTGGGCCAACTGTTCATGGGTTATGTCGGGACCCAATAGATTAAAGCGAAGTTTGCCGCCCGGCTCCGGCTCGCTCCGCCGAGACGAGCCAACGGCATTGGCCTGGCCGATGTAGTAGAATATGAATCTATCGGCGGGCTTGATGACGGATGCAAGGGCATCCACCGCCGTCTTTATGTTCTCTGCCGTCGGCGTGTTGTCCTGATTCTGCTTACCGGAAGGATCAGCAGCCTGTCTCGGCGGAACGAGCACGGTCAGTCTTTGTGGACGGACTGCTGCCTCTTCCAGCAGGTATTTCCGCAAGTCACCGACAGCCGCAGCTTTGGCAACAGAATCCTGCCGGTCCTTGCTTATCCCGCTGACAATGAAAGCGTAGGTATCGCCCTGCAGCGGTTGGGCACCGTCAGCGGCCGATTTCGTTGAGCCAAGCACATCGGCATAGCTTAGCAAGACGCAGAGGTGTACAAGGACTATCTTTTTCATAATCTCAATCTCATGCCTTATACAAGACCAATTGCACGCCTTACGAACCACATGACAGAAAGCAGCAGACATAAGACCATGAATAAAGGCCACGTGGGCCAGACGCTGCGGAATTTCTCCGTGGTCCCAATCTGCTTCACAGCGGTAAAGGTCTTGGCGATTTTGTCGTCGACATCGTCTATATGAATGTATCTGCCGCCGAGCCGTCGAGCGAGGTCTGTAAGGAATCGTTCGTCCAAATCAACCTCGGACATCTCATCCCGGATGGGCGGTAGCTCCATGGCGATGGTCCTCTGGCCGAGGAACAACCCGTTGAGCTCCGCTTGCACCGTGGCAACGACGGATTGTAACGAGCCGTGGTCGATCTCGGCCGTATAGCGTCCCTGTCCAGCGGGCCCCATGCTCACGATGTCATCGCCGACATCCAATAGCACGTTGGCCTCGCTGACCGGCTTGAAACCCTTGTCGACGACATGTGCATTGAACACCACCCGCCTTGGATCGTCGGAGCTGCGCTCGACAAATAACTCCACACCGGCACCGCGAGACGGCGTCGCACCCAAATAGGCAACCAGACCCGAAATCAATTGGCTCAAAAAACCACCCTGCTTGTCCTCGCGGTAGAGCATGAATAGCTTAGAAGCGTTGAGCAAGCACACGCGGCCTCGCCCCAGTCGATGCGCCGAGACGACCGGCACATCGCCAACTTTCACAAGCGTGGTCGAGGCGGGCTTGACCCCGGCAACTTCGTAATATGGAGAGACTGACGGGGCCTTATGTTCCAAGACGGCGGGACTGAAAATGCGACCGACCTGCGCCTCGAACGTCAAATCAACTGTATTCGGTTCCGGGGGCCAGAACCTGGGATTCCGGCTGTCCAGAAATACCGGCAACAGAGCATGTGCGCTCTGGCTTTGCAGCATCGTCAGCGACATCACAGTTCGGCCCGGCAACAGCACAAGTCCCCCGCCTCGCTCGGCTACGAAGCTGTACAACCCTCTTAGTTGAGCTTGCGTAAAACCGCTGAGATCACATGGGCCAAGAATAATGACCTCGTATCTGGATAACTCTTCTTTGCTTTCGGGCAGCTTGACGTAACCGCAGCTCTGTGACGCGCGGTCAGCGACGAAAGCATCCGCTACTACATCGAAGCCTAACTCCAGATGGATGCGCTTATCCCATGCCAGACTCTGACGTATCTTTCCGATGTCGAAGTTCGCCCACTGCGAGTACAGCAGAACATTGATGGTTCGCTCTTGAGTCACTTCCACGGAAGTGTTGCGAGAGTTGTTCGCGACGTTCACTTCGTTACGGTGAGGCTTTGCGCGGGCGGTGAGCACCTGCGTGCCGAGCCGCTGGGCCGGGACAACGAACTCAACCGTCGCTTCGCAGATCTCGGGATCGGCGGACCGTGCATCTGCGCGATGGGTGAAGCTATCTCGCTCAAGCCGGCGTGAGTCTATCAACCTGTCGTCGTCAAGCAACTGGACAGTTACCGGGCCGTTCGGAGGACCCTTCACTGCAAGGCCAACGGTCAGCGTGTATGCTGTGTCTATCCAGACCCTCGTAGGAACTGAGATCGATTTGACCGCTATGTCCGTTCGCGGCTTTCTTGAGCCTACACCCACAAGGACAATCGGAAGATCGTCGCTCAACAGAGGCTGATAGCTTCGGATGTTCTTGTTGTCGGCTTGGCCATCTGTGAAGATGATCGCGCCGGCCGGACGAAGCGAGACTTGATGCGGTTCAGGTTTTCGGCTTAGCGTGTCCGTGTCGGTGGACTGCTTGGCGCGGGATGCGCTGGTGCCGCCGGCATCGGAGTTCGAGTCGTGCGTAGCGAGACGACTTCGGTCCGGCTGGTCGAATTCGGCCAGCAGAGACAGCACGGTGCGCAAGTCCGTTTCAGAACCCCAGCGCCGCAGCAAATCCGCCGAGCCACAGTGATATGCGTGCCGGTCAAAGCCGTAGATGCGGTACTGGGGTCCGGTTGGGCTGAGCGGACGGAAACGCTCTGTGAAGGCGCCAACGGCCTTGTCCAATCTGGCGGTCTGTTTGTCATCGGCAATCGACATGCTTCTGCTGGTGTCGAACAATGTCAGAACGGAGTTTCGGGCAAAGACCTTAGTCGTCCGCCACCTCGACGGATTCAACAATATCGCAAGCAATAACAGTAGCGTCGTGTATTGCAGGAGCATCAAGAACCAGCGGTAGGCTTTTCGCTCGGGCCTTCTCAGTTCAGACGAGTAGAACGCAATGAACACCAATGCGGCGGAGATCATCACCGCAGCCGCAACAACGAGATGTCCTGGATAATCAGCGAAAATCATTTTTGCCTATGCTTGGGCCTGAATTTGGCGGCTTCCTGGAAAAATTCGTTTTCCGGCTCGAAGAATTCCACGTCGGACGGCTCTTGTTCCACAGGCTGGACGGGCCGTTCCCGTGCCTCCAGAGCAATAGACCAGAACCGCCGAGCCAACATCCGCGCGGTTTCGGCCGGGCCTGTATTTGGATTCTTCGTGTAGACACTCACCTGTCCGGATGCGCCGCCCGATACCGTCGCCCATTGCGGCTCACGCATAGATTCGAGCAAGCGTTTGGCGGTTTCCAATCGCTTGAGCATCTGTTCCCGCTCAGCGGCGCTTACGGACTCATCAAGCGCATCTGCATCCTTGGCCAACTGTGCAGCAAGCTCCTCGGCTTTGTCGGCGGCTGTTTGCGCTTCGCCGGTCGACAATCCATGCATTATGGCTTGCTCAGCCTCGGCGAGTCGGCGGACCGCTGCATCCGCTAAGTCAGACGTCTTCATCTCGTCGCTGAAGGAAAGCTCGGGTTTGTAGCGTGTATCAGCGATCTTATCTTCAAGTTCGTCCATGGTCTCGACGGCCTCATTGAGGCGCTGTCCCGCTTTGTCACGCGCGTCAGCGTGGCTCGGATGGCCCCGCAAAGGCAATTGTTGCAGATCGGCTTGTAGTTCGCTCGTTCTTTCGCGCAGGCCTCTTTGTCTTGCCTGCAGCATACGCAGGCGGACATCCATGTGGGCGGAAGAGCCCTGCCCGTTACCCTCAGCGCTCGAAGACGACCGGCCCTGTCCTCTGTCACCCGGCGTATCTGCTTTGGATGCAGCGCGACCGGCGTCGGAGCCGTCCTGGCTCTGAGATTGTTGTCCGGTCGAGCGGCGACCATCGCTCGTCTTCTGTGAATCCTCGCCGTTTTGGGAGGATTTCAGCCGCGAAGCATTGCTCGCAAGCTGTGCGCTATCGGCTTGAGTTGAAGAGGGCGCACCGGGCGATTGAGACCTCTTTGTCGGTTGGCCTCGCTGCTGGAGTGTCTCATTCAGATCAGCCTTTAGAGACTTCTGCTCCTGGGTAATCTGCTCGATCTCTTTTTGCAGTTCATCAAGCTGACTTTCAACACGTTCTTTCTCCACTTGAGAGGATTCCGGCTGCTCCTGGAGCTTGATGCGTTCGGGCTTCTGCTGCGGCTGACTCTGGCCACTTTGCGGCGGCTTCCATTTCAAGTGCAGCTCGTCAATGAATTTGCGCAGACAACGATACGCATTTCTCTCCGGCGGCAGAGCTCCACCGGCATCATGTCGAGCAAGACAGCGATCAGCCTCACTGTAGTGCGTGAGGACTTCGTTCAGTGCCGACTTGCCGCTCTCATCAAAGCCGGATTCCGGATCGTCGCGAATGGCTGTGAGTTGCTCGGCGCAATACTGCACATCTGCACTGATCGCTTCAAGGTTCGCCCGCTCGCTCTCAGCCAACTGCGGCATTTGCGCTACCGCCCATGTCTTCTTCAGAATCGCCCGTGTGTATTCGAGAATAGCTACAAGGTCATCTGCAGCCGGCGCGCCGGGACAATTTCCTGTGCCGCCGGCCTGCGGATGCCAGTATTGCCGATAGGGCCGTATCTCGATGAAGTATATGTCGCTGCAATAGTCACTGCCTACCTCTTCCGGTCCGGTGTTGACGTCTTTCGCTCTTGCGTAGAAGAGGATGCCGTCGCCGACTTCGAGCTCGTAGCGCTCCAATTCAAGCGTATGACTCAGACGAATACCCTTCGAGCCCTGCGGCACAACAGAATCCAGAACGACCGGCTTCTGATTCGGAAATTCACAGCAAAGCTGCGCAGAATCGAGCCCAAAATCATCGCTGACCTCGAATGCAATCGGGACGCTTGCAACGTCTGTGGTCAGATAGTCACCTTCCGGAGAAAGAAGCCTGAACTGCGGAGGCTCGTCTGATTTGAGGACGACCTGCAGGTTCAGCGGCTCGCTGTTGGACAGGCCCTCAGTGCTGACGAACTCCAGGTCAATTGACGAGTCCTTGTCCGCCGCAAACTGGAAGGTGAAGGCCTCGGCCCCATTGAGAGACTTGGTCGCCGACTGTTGATCAGGCCCGATTATCGTCGCATCTCGCAACGGTACGGTTGTCTGTACATTGACACCCACGCGGCTGCGAGGCAAAACCTCAAGGGTCCTGTTCGTGACCTCTTGGGTGTATGCCTCGGCGGACTTTGGGTCATTGCTATCAGGTAGTGACACAGTGGCGGTGATGCTCTTGATGCCCGGCGGCTCACAAACCGTTACTGTATGCAAGTCGGAGTACACATCTCCAGCCTCGAACCGGTACGTGAAGCACCCGAGCGTGTCAAAGTACTTCGTCGCTGTAAGCACCGTGTCGCCTTCTGCGTCGGTCTTGGGGCGTATTTCAGTTCTCTCGCCTTGCTCCTGGAGAACGGCGCCGGCCTTTTCGGGTTGCTGCGGAGTCAACACCAATGCGGCGGAAGCTGGTGTACGCCCTCGAACGGCGCTGGACAGCACAACGGGAACATTGGGACCGGTGACAATATCGCCCGTTATCGACTCCAGAACAGTGGCCGGTACGGGTTTGGCTTGTGAAAACGGACGAACCAGCCGCGCAAGATATGATGAACAGTAGAGAACGTTTTGTTGAACGAAAAAGCCGATGCCGCCAACGCAAAGAAAGACAAAAGCCGCCAGCAGATATCCGCGCCGCTTGTCAACGGTCGAGTCGAATCTGAACCCGCGGGCCGCCTCGTCAACTTGAACAACCAATTGCTCGGCCAGTGAGGTAGAATAGGGATAGTTGGATCGTCGCTCAAAATACTCCACGGCCGCGACAAGTTGTTGATCAAAACTCCTCTTATTCTCAATGTAGCTTGCGGCTCGACTGTGCGTCATGCTGCGCTGCAATGCCTTGACGAGATAGTAGGACAGAAAACCCAACAGCGCAACCAACAAAGCCAATGCCAATAGCCTGGCCGAGTGGCTGAAGTGGACACGGTGATCAATCCATGAATACAATGCAACATAGATAGATACACAGGCCAGACCCAGTGCGGCAGTCCGCAGCACGCCGAGGGCTATCAGCCAGCGTTTGACCTTGTCCACTCTCGCAATAAGGCCCTTTAGTATTTCTTCGACATCCCCAGCCATTATTAAACCTTGCTTACCTCCTGAGTCTATTTGCTAAGGACGACTCAAACAGTATCAGTACGATGGTCAGCCACGCCAACGCCTTCCAAATCGGTGTATGCCCGGTGTCCGAGTCCGAGCGAAGTGAGGCTAATCTGCCCTCTGCATCCGTCACAAAGGCGCGTTTGACGGCATTGACAATTGATCCGGAGGCAGGTCTGCTCATGTCGGTTTCTCCCGCAGGCAGGTTGATTGCCGCGTACAGCGCCGGCTCTTTCACGGTCCGCATCCATCCGATGCCCGATGGGGCGGGCATGAACAACGCGGCGCCCTCGGCTGGTGCCCGCATTCGCCGGCCGTCACAATTCTGTACCCACACGGCGGCGCCCTCCTGGCCGAGCACGGCTGAGCCCGATCCGCCGGGGCGGGTGAGGATGGGGCGCTGAGCGGTGGAAAAACAGAACTGCTGTATCCGATCGGCCCGCCCGAGCAAGTACTGGCAAAAGGCAACCCATGCGCGGGACTTGGCTAACAGGCCCGAAGAATCGTCTATGCTCGTGTTCACCCATACGGAAAGCCCGCCGTCGCACGGTCGGCAATAGATGAATCCATCGCGGTTGGTGAATCGCCAGACACATTCGGCTTCTTGAGACGCGCCGTTCTGGGACGCCCCTTCGTGAGAAACCAGCCAGTATCCTTTCACCGGGATCCTGTCGAGTCGGTAGTTCACCAGAGATTTGCCGGCCTGCTCATCGAATCCGGCCCCTGCACCGGCGCAAGGCCGGGGCTGAGGATATGCCGCTTCCTGAACCCACTTGTCCGGCAGTACCGGAAACAGGCCCTCGCGGTACAGACGCTGTGCAATCGCGTGGTTGTCGGTCTGGGCGGTGAAGAATATGAGCTTACCTCCGCCTCTTAAGAAGTCCTTGAGGGCGGCGGTGCGACGCGCCAACCCGCTTGAAAGTGACCCGAAAACAGCGATATCCGCCCAGGCGAGGTCTTGCGCAGTGAACCGGTCTTCCGCCGCCTTCTTGAGATTCAGCCTTTTGAGTTGGCCCGGACTTGAGAGCGCCTTGACCGCCGTCTCAAACAAGAAGGTCTCGTCGCCTCGGCTGACGAGCAGAACATTCGTGCGCGTGACAGGCGGAATGTAGACCGCAACACGATACGTATCATCCTCTATTAGGCCGTCTTCAGGCCGGAGATGCAACTGCACAGGCAGATAGGGCTGGGCAGAAGCGCCGAGGCTTGGGCCGACGTCCATCTGCACCCGGCAAACGCGGCGCTGCTTTGGTGCCAGAGTCAGCTTCGTGGAGACCGATCCGGCGTCTCGAATCTGGGCCGTCAATGTGCGCTGCTGCTCGGTTTCTCCATAGCTGTGGACCGTGACATCTATGTTGAGCTTGTTGTCGGCTGCATCGGTGACGCAAGCACCGACAATAGCGGCGTTGTTCACAGGTTCCGACGGTACTACGGCCTCATACTGCACCTGATTAACCTTGGCGGGTCTGCCGACTTGCTCGAATTGTCGCAGAGTGCTGGGCGTAAAATCGCTAACGAGCAGGGCCGACACCGAGACGTCCGGCGAGGTCGATAGGCTTGCCCGTCTCAAACCCAAAATCAGGTCCGTTAAATCAACGCTGTCGGCAACGACGGTCAGCCGCTTGATTTCCGCAACAGCCTGACTCTTCGTAAGACCGCACGTTGACCGGCCCGATGCCAACGCATGGATGCCAAACAGAACATCGTCCGGCGCGTGCTTAACGTGGTCCAGCGCTGCCTCAACCATCCGCTCAAAGAGACTCCCGCCGCCGTCTCGATAGGCCATGGACATTGAATCATCCAAGCCAAGGTAGTGAAGCGGCCTTTGCTTCTG
>Ga0180434_10010059_pt1 | contig 10191 bp, 13 predicted proteins | sample SS_ome_7_FD_132453 | JGI IMG/M metagenome (GOLD analysis project Ga0180434, IMG submission 132453) | Hypersaline lake sediment archaeal communities from the Salton Sea, California, USA - SS_1_D_2 metaG | ecosystem: Environmental > Aquatic > Non-marine Saline and Alkaline > Hypersaline >... | reverse complement strand
GGAATCAGCTAAGGATGCGTACCAAAATGCGGTTGCTACTGTTATCAATGGTTTTCAGGAGGCCAACGATAGTGACGAACACGAGGCAGTGATTAAACGTCTGGCTGAATGCCTGGATTCCGGGGAGGAGGCGGAAGACTGGACTGAAGCATAAGCCTAGGCTAAAAGGGTTAAGCGGCTAGGGATGGTCGCTTAATCTTCAAGCCTCCCCGTTAGGATAACGGGGACATGCCTAGCCGAGATTTGTGTATAATTAAGTTGTGGCCAGGGAGCCACAGCAACCTACACTATATTGGAGAACGAAAAATGAAACTTAGCAAAGTACACCGCGACTATCTGACTTGGGTCATCTCTAAAGAGGGAATTGTGTCCCTCGCGGCATTTAGGGAGCAACGGGGAGAATTGCCGAAGCTAAACAGCCGCTATATAGAAGCTAAACTGGCCGCCAGGGAAGCTAAGAAACGGGGTGATAACAGGGCGTGGTCACGCTGGATGAATAGCGCTAAATTCTGGAAGAGGGAAATAAAGCTAACCGCATTTATCGTGCATCTTGGACTCTGGCAACAGGGGCAGGCGCAGACCCCGCCAGATCCGATCCTAGACTAATTCCCTATAGCCCCGGTTTCGACCGGGGTTTTAATTTCTCCCCAGGTGAGAATGATTCTCATTCGCATCTGGCCGAACCCCAATAAGGAATCGCTTCACTTTGTTCAGCGATGCTAATTAAATGTATTCACTACTCGTTCATACTAAATGTAGGGGCTTCGCCCCTTTTGATTTACGCTACGCCGTGCTATACAAAGGCAACTATAAAAATTTTCTAAATTTTTTATTTTTTACTAGCATCTAACTAAAAACCTTCTACCTAGCATCTTTGGGAAATAACACAATGACCAATGCCACACCTTACAGCGCAGCCTCAATGAACAGCAATAATAGGATTGCAGCCAGGGCACAGGCGCAGCTCCTCCTAGCCTCACATCCATCTGCTCCTCAGGCTCCACCATACTCCAAGGGTTCTCCGTTATGGGCACTAACTCAAGCCTACTTAGGACAGCACATCCAATTCGGCAATGAAACTGGCTACTTCCACATCGAAGCTAAAACTGGAGCACTGCTTCACAATGGTGATCCAACGGACATTGACATGCTACATCCTCAATACGTAACTCAGGATCTTTGGAAATTAAAGGAGGCATCATGACAAGGGATCAAGGATGGGAAGGCTCCTCCCACTACAAGGCTCTCGCTATTGAGCCTAAGGATGCCATCCAAGCGTGGCTTCCATCCGGGCACACTAAGTGGTATTTCATAGCATGTGTAATTGCAAGACTAGCTAGGCTCTCTAAGTTGGGAATGGCTAGTGACCAAGCACAGCGTGCTCGAACTATACTCAATGAGCTTCAGAAGGCTGAGCATGAAATCAGGCTAGCTATTGAAGCTATTGAAGTGGAGAAGGAAGATGGCGATTGATGGGCGCAAACTGGTTAATTACTTAGCCTATGGTATTCCTGAAAGCCAGATAGCGACAGCTTTGAATGTCGATCGCTCCAGGATCAGCCAGCTTAAATCAGATGATAGGGTTAGGAATGCCGTCGAAGAGCGTAAGAAGGAGATTGCGCTTGAGGGAATGACAGAGGTAGCGGATTTAGGAACCATTAAGAAAAGCCTCATTCGTAGGATGAAGGACCTAGCGGATAGCACTGATTCCCTAACTGAAGCTGCTAATGCCCTAGAAAAGATTGATAAGATGACTGCAACTCGTTTAGGAAGGGATGAGGAGCAGGGAGGGGTGCGCCAAGTGATTATGCAAGCTCCTATCTTTATTCAGCAAGCACAAGGCAGTCGAGTTGAGATTGATTCTAAGAAGAGGGTAGTCTCAATTAGTGGAAGAAGCATGGCACAGATGCCAACCGAAGGGGTCTTGGAGATTCTACAGGGTGAGCATAATGTCGCTATGGACAACTAAGATTGCTGATGGGATAGCTGCTGCAATAGTAGCTGAGAATGAACAGGATGCTCTTGACCTTCTAAAAGAAGAGCTATTTAGAGTAGGGGTGCAGCCCCCAAAAGAAATAAGATGGCGAGTTATGGCAACACACTTACCTAGTGTTAGGATTATAGATTGTCGAAAAAAAGAGGTACGCCATCATGGTAAAGCCAGCCCCAAGAATAAAGAAAAAGATAAGCATAGGAAAACAAATAGGCCAAAGGATAACCAGTTATGAACCTAAACAGGAGACTGGGGAGGCGCGGCGACACACAAATAGGATGCTTTCCCTACTCACCGATCGCGATAGCATCTCCCTTGATATTAGGATTGTGGGAGGCTAATGAGGGCGCGCCCCATGCGATTCCCCTCCGCCGGCGACGCCTTAGCCGCACAATGCCAGGGCCCATTAGTAAAGGGGTTTACAGCGAAGCGTCCCTTTACGAAGGGAAGGCATTAGTGCTAGGCTGGCTAGCCAAAGGCGGAAGGATGAGCAGGGGGTAAGCCCGGATGCAAGATAGCACTCTATATCTTAATGTTGAGGATGCAGCAGAGCGTATTAGGGATGATCTAACCTTTTGTGCTTATGCTCTAATTCCAGAAGAAACAACATCTCCTTATCCAGATTTCTATAAAGAGACTTGGAACTATATCCTAACCTCCCTTCATTCCCTTGGCCCACAAGCTACTTTTAGATTTGCACTAGGGCTACCTCGTGGCCATGTCAAAACAACCATAATTAAACTTCTTGTTTGCTACTTAATCATCCATGATTACGACATCTCATTCATTCTAATAGTGTGTGCTACTGAACCACTTGCTGAAAACTTCCTTCAAGACATCTCTGACATCTTATCTTCTGATCTAGTAACCCAACTCTATGGGTCTTGGCAACAAGGTTTACTTCGAGATACTAGAAAGATCAAAACGGCCCTCTTTAATGGTCGTTCTATAATCCTTGCTGCTATTGGTGCTGGTACTTCTACTCGTGGTCTTAACATCCAAAACCGTCGTCCTCAATTAATCATTTGTGATGACGTTCAAACAAAAGAAAATGATGATTCTGATGCTGAACGTTTAAAACTTATGCAATGGCTAGTAGGTACACTGTTCAAAGCTAGGACTAAAACCAAGAAATCATCTATCATTTACATAGGAAACATGTACTCCACACAATGTATCCTTAATCAATTTGCTGAGAATCCTCAATGGCACTCATTAATAACAGGTGCTATCCTAGCTGATGGTACAGCTCTATGGGAAGATCTTAACCCATTAGAAGCTCTAATAGAAGAATACAACCATGACAATGCGTTAGGCTTAGGCTCCATCTGGTTTGCTGAAGTTCAGAATGATCCAATAGGTTCAGGCTCAGGACTCTTAGAGCATAACGAAAGAATATATCAAAGTCCTGCTACAGACACCTTTAATATCGATGCATACCCAATTAGATGGATTTGCATAGATCCAGCTGGCAGCAAAAAGACATCAGATGACAATGTAATAGGTGCTCACTGCTTGATGGAAGAGGATACAATTGGTTCCTTCTTTTTAGATAATGGTAAATTCAACCCAGAAGAGGTAATCAAAAAGACCTTAAGTGCTTGTCAAGAGTATAGTATTCCAATTGTATTTGTAGAATCCAATGCTTATCAATCCACTTTAGCCTTTTGGATGGAAAAATACATTGAACTCTATAAAATGCAAGGTCTAGTAAGGGTAGTTCCACTACCTTCAGGTTCAACCTCTAAGTTTCAAAGAATAAAAGCTTTTGTAAAACTTCTAGTTAGTAACAGATGGCATCTCCTAACAACAGAAATTTATAATAAAGTAACATTTCAGATATATTCCTATAAAATAACTAGGCAAAATAACACAGATGACATCATAGATGAGCAAGCGATGGCCTTAAAAGCCTTGAATGAGCATAGGGCAACTATCCTAGCGTCTCAATATTATGGCACTGAGCTAGTAAAAAATGATATTCCAGCTCAATTACCAAGAAATAACAATATACTATCTAAGATCAGAAAGGCGCTACATCCTACTAGGAGATGATTCATGGCTTTAAAGCTACGCAAGAAATCGCATGATCTACTTATAGATCTAGTGATGAAGATTCAAGAACGGCATAAACAAAACTCAGAGTTTAGGGATAAATTAAGTGCTATTGATATAGAATATGCTACCCATAAAGTTTCTATTTCATCCTCTGATAATCCTAATGCATCATGTGATGGGCAATCCACTACTATTGAAGGCATTAAAGTTCCGCTAATGGGTAGTGAAATCGATTCCATCACAGCTAACCTAGCTTCTAAGTTTGTAGCTCGTCAACCTATATTCCCTGTTTTAGCTATGAAGTCTAACTGGGATGAGGCCATGGCCCTACAAGCTGCTATAGATAGGGATGCTCGTCTTCAAAGATGGGGCAAAGAGATTCTTCTTTTCATTTCTCGTACTTGTCGCTATAACACTGCTGCCCTAGCTGTTGAAAAGACCTATGTTCGTTCACCTCTTATATCAAATAACAATGCAATAGGTAATAATAGTGCTGAGATCCAATACAATACTCATACTTATACATCACTTAAATCAATTGATATGTACAACTATATCTATGATCCTCGCGTTCCACCTACTGAAGTAGCAACTCGTGGTGAGTACAATGGCTATAACGAGATCATAACTCGTTCTGAACTCAAGATGCTAGGCACTAACCTCTCTAAAAAAGAGATGGCTTACAATCTAGATAAAGCATATGAGTCAACCCTTAATAATAAAGATCAATACTATTTTTATCCACCTGACATTTCAGATTACATTACAAAGAACGTCAATGAAACAGAAGTCAATTGGCTGGATTGGCTGGGGATTCTGGAAACGGATAGCACCAGTAAAAAGTACCTTCTTAAAGAAGACACCTATCTCAAAACTGTTCTTTATATTAGGATAATTCCTTTTGAATTTGATCTTGGTTACTATAAATCGCCAGAGATTTGGAAGCTAACCATTATTAATAACCAGATCATAATCTCCTTGGAGCGTGTAATAACCCCGTTTGATTACCTTCCTATTCTTACAAGTGATATTCGTGAGGATGGTTTAGGATGGCAAACTAAATCTCCAGGAGAAAACATCCTTCCTTATGAGGATGCAGCTACTGAGCTTCTTAATGTTCGCTTAAATGGCTCCCGTCGAGCAATCTCAGATAGGGCTATTTATGATCAGAACTATATTGATTCCAATCATGTAAATGATTCCAATCCGACAGCTAAGATTCCACTTAAAGCGGATCTTCGTAATTTTGGTGATCGTCCTAAGCTCAGTGAACTCTATTGGCCTATCCCATTTGAAGGTCAAGGCGTAGTAAACGCGCTTACTGATCTTAATACAGTAATGAGTATTAAAGATCAAGTAAATGGACAGAACTTCACTTCCCGAGGTGAGAGGCAAAAGGGAAATCGTACTGCGGCAGAATACAATGATATTGCAGCAACTACAGATGAGAAGTCCTTGCCTTATGCTCTAAGACTTGAACAGCAAGTCTTTAACCCACTAAAGCAGATTATCAAGATCTTTATCCTAATCAATCCTGCAATAAACCCAGGAGAAGATAAGATAGTTGATCTGTTTACAGAAGAAGAACGTGAGCTAGATCTTAACTCAGTTCGTTCTGCTGCACTAGAATTCAAACTTACTGATGGCCTCTATACTAAACAATCCTTTGTTCCTCCTGAGGTGCTTAGTGTTATAATGCAAACAATGGCTACTAATGAGGTCATAGCTCAAGAGTATGACGTTGGTAGAGCATTCGCTGAACTCTTGCACATTTATAATATTGATCTTAATAAATTCCGGAGAAATCCTAATGCAATCCAAGCTGCCCCTAGCCCAGCCCCTCAACCTGGACCCGGTACACCTAATGCCGGGCAACCTACAGGAGGCCCACAAGTTACTCCTCAAGCCTGAGGTAAGTAGCCTATTACAAATTATTGCTATCAATTCTATAGTAGAGAACCAAGCAGCTAATATGCCTCCTGAAGCATGCTATTACATGAATAGAGCAGTTCTAACATTTTTAGCAGATATTCAGGATTTCAAACCTAATTCACTTGATGAGGATACTTCCAATGTGGCCGTTTAATAGTCAGCAACAGCAACAGCAACAACCCAACAATCAAAAGTCTGAGCCTAAAAATGATTCTAATAATGAATCGCCGAAGGGGCTTGACAAGTTTGCCCACTTGCTTCAAAATCAACAACAGGATGGCGATAAAGCTAATACTCCTCAACAGCCGTTTGATGCACAAGCGCTATTTAAGAATAAGGAATTCATAGGCAATCTTCGCTCTAACATCCGACAATCAATTCCCTCCTCAATCAGTCCAGAAACCAAAGCTAAAATAGAGGCTAATGACCCTGATGCTATGGTTTCCATGATGTCTGATATCGCTGAGTCTATGTATCTAAAAGCATTAGAGCATAGCACTTCACTTCAAAATCTAGCGCTTGACGATAAGCTCAAAGGCTTTTCCGATCAAACTAGCAACTTAGTAGATAATAAGTTGTCTAAATCACAGCTAGAATCAGCAATCCCTCAACTTAAAAATCCTATTGCCCGTTTGGGTATTGAAGCTTTCATTGAGAAAGCTAGAGAGCAGAATCCTACTGCTTCTCCTGAGGATATTAATTCTCAGGTCAAGGAATACCTGTCTGAGCTAGGCAAGGATTTCGGACTGTCAGGTTCTGATGATAAAGAGCCTGAAGGCAATGATGTAAACAAAGGGATTGACTGGTTCGAAGAACTAGGAATCCAACAACCTACTAAAAACTCTTAAGGAGAACTTAAATGGCACTTGGTACTTTTAATGCGAATGGATTGTTCTATACCAATTACAATCCTGCTGAACTGAATCAACGTAGTTTCTCAAACATGATCCTGCGTTTGTTCCCCAATGGCTCTGCACCTCTTTTCGCCCTTACTGGTGAAGCTGGTCGTAAACGTGCAAAAGCCTCCACTCATGGCTACTTCACCAAGCACTTTGCTATCACTAAGCCTAAAGTTGATGGGGCTAAAGTAGCAGGTGATACATCTATTACCTTTGATAGTACTGCTGGTATCGTACCTGGGATGGTATTCCAGGTACCTGCTACTCGTGAAAACATCCGTTGTACCTCAGTTACCAGTAGCACAGTAGCTGTATTTCAACGCTCCTTTGGTGGTGTAGCCGCTGGTGCTATTGCTGATAATGCTGAACTCATCCTGGTAGGTAATGCACATACTGAAGCTTCTACTCGTCCTACTGAGCGTAGTATGGCTGCAGTGTATGTTCCTAACTACACTTCTATTCTGCGTAATGCATGGGCACTGTCTGATACTGCTCGTGCCTCTCTTGCAGAAGCAGGCTATAACAATGTAGCTGAGAATAAGCTCGATTGCATGACCTTCCATTCAACTGACTTTGAGTCTCAAATGATCTGGGGTCAGCCTGTAGCTCCTGTTGCTGATGCTGCTACTGGTAAGCTCATTCATAGCACTCAAGGCTTTATTGATGCAATGAACCAGTATGCATCTAGCAACATTCAAACTGCTGCTGCAACTACTAACTATTCTGAGTTGGTAGACCTGGTCGATCCCGCATTGTCTCAATCTACCTCTAAGGATGCGATGGGACGTAAAGAGCGTACTATCTTCTGCGATAACCTCGCTATGAAGGTATTCCATGATATTGGTATGAATTCTGCTGATGTCAATATGACCATTGATTCTACTACCTTTGGTATGCAATTTACTGAATTCCGTACCTATCGTGGTAGCTTTCGCCTGCTTGAGCATCCTCTGCTTTCTGAAATGTCTCAAGGTGCTGGTACTGGTCTTGCTCTTATCATTGACCTGCCTACTGTAGGTGTTGCTTATATGGATGGTCGTGATATTAAGAAAGAACAGTATGATGGCTCTGATGATTCCACTGGGGATGGCATTGATGCTGTTGGTGGTTCTCTGACTTCTGAATTCGCTACTGAATTCCATTCTCCGCCTACTTGTGGTATTGTCAATGGCATTACCGCTTATGCTTAATCTGGGGTAAGGACTGCATTGCCAAGGATGGCTTTTTAATTGGAGATTCAACAAATGGCTGATATGAAAGATGCATCTAAAATCCAAGTTGGTGCTACTTCTTCTGTAAAAGCAGATGCTATTAATGCAGCTAAAACTACTAAGCAATTAGATGCTAAACTTGCAGCTGAGGCAAAAGCAGTTAAAGTAGAAGCAGGGCAAGTTAAGTACCAAACTTGTGGTATGAGTGACTTCCGTATTAAAAATATTAAGTTTAATGGCCCTATGTACACTACTGGGGATAAAGCAGAGCAAGAAATCCTTGATAACTGTGTAGCTCGTAATCTACTTAATGTAGTAGAAGATAAACGATAATTTTAGGAATCTCCTACAATGGCAACTTACGGCGAAATAGTAACTAATGTTCTTAGCATTGTTCCTACTCCAGGACGTGAAACCCTAATTAGGAACAAGATAAATCAAATTATTCGCTTTATTGCTGGAGTAGGAGATTTCTGGCAAGCACTAGAAGAAACTACTATTGGAGTATCAGAAGGAGTAGATGCAGCTTCTAATGTCCAAGAAATTCCTATTTCATCTACAGCAACTTTCCGTTCCCTCCTCTATATAAAATACCCTGAATCCATTTCAGTTATTCCAATTGAAGTCAATCACATCAAGAATGTAAAATCACTACAAGAATGTAATAAAGCAAATGATGTAGCTTATGTCTCAGGCTCTGTTATTCGTATTCGAAACTCAGTTCTTACCTCGGAATTCAATCTTGGGTATTACACCTATCCTGTTGCTTTTGCAATTGATGGGTCTGATGACGCTGAAACCAATTGGGTCTTAGAATCGGTTCCTGGTTTAGTAGAAGATTTAACCGCAGCATATGTCCTTAATCTTATTGGTGATAATGAGGATTCTAAAAAGATTTCAGACTTTGTTGCATTTATGCAACCTAGTTATATCAGAGCTATGGTTAATGGGGTGACTGAATGAGTGCTTTTACACCTTCTGGAATAGTAGTAGCAATACAAGGCTCTGGGACTGTAAACTGGGGCAGTATTGGGGGTACCTTATCTGCTCAAACAGATTTATGGGCTATCCTTTCTAGTAAATCAGATACAGCTCATACTCATGCTAATTATTTAGATTATGCTGCTGCTAATGAATTTGCTTCTCTTGCATCAAAAGTAACACCTACTGCAACTGATGTTATTGTAATTGAAGACTCAGAGGATTCCTGGAATAAAAAATTCACTACTCTTACAGCTCTATTAGCTGCTGGTGGGGGCGGTGGTAGTGCTATCGAAGTATTTGATGAAGGCGCTAGTATTACTGCTGGTGCTATTTCTTTTGATTTTGTTGGTGCAGGGGTAACTGCTACTCAGATTGCAAATGCTGTAACAGTTACAATCCCAGGTACAACCGTAGAAACTGATCCAGTATTTACAGCCTCTCCTGCTGCTGGGATCTCAGGTACAAATATAACTAACTGGAATAGCGCTTTCAGTTGGGGGAACCATGCAGGTTTATATGACTCATCTGGAACTGCTGCAGCACTACTTAATGCTCATGAAATAGCTAGTGACCCACATCCACAGTACCTGCAAGCTGAGACTGACCCGATATTTGCTGCATGGGATAGGTCAACCGGCATCACAATCACTGAGAGCCAGATAAGCGACTTTGGTAGTTACGAGCCTGCCTTTGCTAAGAACACTGCTTTCAATAAAAACTTTGGAACTACCTCAGGTACTGTAGCGCAGGGTAACGACTCTCGAATTAACAACGGTCAAACTGCTTATGGTTGGGGCGATCATTCAGGGCTTTACGATACTTCAGGTACTGCTGCATCTGCGGTTAGTGCTCATGAAGCTGCCGGAGATCCTCATCCTGATTATCAGCTTGAATCTACTCTACAAGCTCAAGTTAGTGCTAACAGTGATGTAACAGCAAACACCGCAGCTCGTCATTCTCACTCTAATAAAGCAATTCTAGATGCAACTACCGCTAGTTTCCTAACTGCTGAAAAAACAAAGTTAGGTAAAATAGTAGAAGATGCAATTGATACAACTCTTACTGGTGCTACTACTCTGTCTCTTGGTGATGTTAAAGCTATCAATTCTACTAG
>Ga0180434_10010058_pt1 | contig 10191 bp, 20 predicted proteins | sample SS_ome_7_FD_132453 | JGI IMG/M metagenome (GOLD analysis project Ga0180434, IMG submission 132453) | Hypersaline lake sediment archaeal communities from the Salton Sea, California, USA - SS_1_D_2 metaG | ecosystem: Environmental > Aquatic > Non-marine Saline and Alkaline > Hypersaline >... | reverse complement strand
GGAAAAAGAAACACTGATAGTATCCGATAACAATGATGTCGTCCGTGCGTAAGTGATGCCAGCACGTCACGGTGATTTCGCCAAGTTCGTCTTTGCAGTCTACTTTCATTCTTGCCGACCTACTAGCATTTCATTCAGAGCAGACGCGGCTGCTTCGGCCTTTGTGCCCATGGGTGCCAGGTACAACGGGCCGTCATCGTAGTCGCGTCGAATGCTTCCACACCAAGAACACCAGTAGACCGGCCCGTTCCGGTCTTGCCCGATTTCACGCCACAAATGCGACTCGCCATGCAGGCACTTGTCTTCACTGGGGTACATGTTTTCAGCCTTTCCGGTTGCGCCGCTTGCGCGGCTTCCTGTTTTCGCCAACGATGTGTTCCAGAATGTATTTGCACCACGACGGCGGCCCGTCCATGACGTTTAGTTCGGCACCACTGTTTCCAAGAAGAAACTGTTTCTTGTAGGGGCAATCCACCATCCCGATTTCCCACAGTTCCGTATCGGACTTGCAGCCGTGCTTGCTGAATTCTATGGCGTCCCAGACCCAACTGGCGAAGGCTTCCCTTTGTGCATATTCTTTTCTACAGGCGATGCATACACGCTTGGTCAGGTATACGCCGGGCGGTGCTTTAGCGTCTTCGCGTGCCACGTTCCTTCCTTCGCGTTGCTTTCTTGCGCTTGGCCCGTTCACTTAGGCGTTCATCGGGCAGAAATAATGTATCGGCGCGGCCCAGGCATTTCACACAGACCGGCGCGGCGCGATAACAGTTCGGACCGTATGGAAACGCACAGCCGCCTTCTTCGACCAGCTTCGCCAAATGCTTTCGAATCTGTGCCTGCGTAACAGGCCGTCCACACTGGCTGCACGGTCGGCCTACTTCATTGTAGACCCGAAGTGATTCGGTTTCATTGACCAGATGTTCGACAGGATAAGGACACCACTGAGGCGACCCATCGTCGATGCTAACCACGGAATACAGCATTGGCCTTCGGAAAGTCTTCCCGCCGAAATTGACGACCCTGGAAGCAGGACTGCTGTGCCCATTAGGACACGCAACGGTACCGTTCCACCACCAGTACAGTTCGTCCTGCCGTGTCCAGCGCGGCTTGTTCCCGCTGGACCGGGGCGTGTGGCGCTTGTAGCGACCGATGCAAGACTTGCACACCGATTGACATAACATGCGGTCATTCCTTCTTCTTGCCCATAACAAACGCAGGGAACTTGAAGCGCACAAAGGCGTCCATCACGCAGTTGAAACAAGCAGGGGTGCCGACCACAGTGTCGCATGGCCGGTTGTAGGGCGCAAGCGGCCGGTCGGTCTTTTGCAGGCTTTGTTCTTCCGCCTGATTTGTCAAAGCCTGCATTTGTTCCACTACTTCCCGATGCGTAGTGGTCGCACCGCAGTACACGCATTGCACTGGCCGATTGAACTGCCGGTCAGCTTCGTTCCGGCTGGCAATGTGTTCGACGGCATACCAGCAATTGTCCGGGGGCATTTCACGACAAATGCTGATTAGGGTGCCCAGCTTGATTCCGCTGTGCGGCCACGTTGGCTTTGAAGGCATGATGAAACACGGTATCTTGCCTTGCAACCACCAGCGCCTTTCGTCCTTGGCATCCCACTTTCGTAAGCCCTTGGATATAGGACCGTGTTCGGCCAAACAACGCTGGCATAGTTCACGTGTTAGTCGGCACTTCATTTATCGCCTTTCGCAGCGCCTTCCTGTTCTTGTCGCCACACAAGCTGTTCGACGGCGTAGATGCAGTTTTCGGGCGCGTCGTCTTCGTCTTCGTATAGCGTTCGGCTAAAAACCATCGGGCATTCGACCTGACTGTTCCAATGCTTTCTGGCGGCCTGCCGCGCTTCTTCGGGCGTCATGCCGCAGAACCATTCGAACACGCAAGGGGATATTTGCGACCGGCCCGCCCGGTCGCATAGCATCGTTTGCAGAAGCGGCTTGGGCGGTTCAAACGGCGGCTTCCATTCGGCTATACACCGGTTACACAACTTCCGCCATAGGGGCATCATCTTCTTCCTTGTTTTCAGCCTGCCATTCGTGCAGGCTGTCCATCATTTGCTGAATCCAGCGGCAGGCTTCTTGCCAGCGTTGCAGGTCCATGGCGTATCGTTGCTGTTCGCGCTCGATAGAGTGCCTTTTGCGTTCAACGGCGTTCTTATACCGTTCAAGCGGGGGCATCTGCTTTTCGTCGTCGCGCACTTGGTGCATCGAAATGGCAAGCTGTTCCAACATGAACTTCTTGAAGTTTTCGTGTTCCGGCGTCGGCGGCGTCCACGTTTCAACCTTTTCACACATGGCCCGCAGCCGGGCATTTTCCAGGTCACGCGTGGCGTGCCAGCGGTTCTTTTGTTGGTCACTTTTGGCTTGTTCCACCATTCCAAAGGCTTCCGCTTCTTCGGGCGTCATCGCTTCCAGGCGTTCCAGTTCCTTCTTGCGTTGGTTCAGTGCTTCTACGTCCAGCTTGGGCTTCGGAGGCAACCTTAGCGGCACATCAAGACCTTCATCCCGCATGTGAATGAACGACCCAAAAGCCCTGGCGCAGGTCATCGCGAATTCGGGAAAAGTAGTCACGTCCCCGTCCACTACACAAGCCGTGTACCCTGTTGGCATCTTGTCTTCCTTTCATCTGTTACCATAGGTATTGACGTTGCCACGTTGGCAGCGGCGGCCTTATGTTTTCGTGTGTCGCCTTCTTGAATCGTTCCAGCACGTCACGCCTTTCGGCATGGGTCATCTTCGTCCAGCTTTTGCAGTGGTCACTGTCAAACACACCGCTTACCAGAAACTTCGCCCCGTACGGCACGTCCACATCGTTAGGGCAGGCTAACATCATCCCGCAATGAGCGCACAAATGCAGCCATCTGTTGCTGTAAAGGCAGCCAGTCGCTGACCAGCGATGCTGGCCGCCATCCATGCAGGTTTCTTCCGTGGCTACAGGCTTGACAGGTGGTGCGCCGGGACGATGCATCCATTCCACAACGTGTTCAGCGGCATAAGCGCAGCGCGGCGGAATCGTGTCACGCCGCCAGTATATTTGCGACTGATATCCGAACATGGCCTGACAAAAAACAAGGCCGTGCTTCCAAAGCACGTCGTCGTCACACCGCAGTTCAAATTCACTGAAGGTCAAGCCGGTTATCCACCAGCCGTCATGGACGCCGTGGATGACGCGCATTTGGCCGTTCCACTTGCAAGCGTTCAGCAGATTTTCTGACGTTCCAAACCGGTTGCGGCAAAGCTGGCAGACGTGCTTAACAAGTGCGGGGTCATTCATAGTAAGTCCTTCCCGGCCATTTCAGGAAGCGCCAGCTCGTGATGCTGACATAGCACGACATGTTCCAGGGCAAATCCGCAATCAGGACAAAGCCTGTACAAGTCCGACTGACGTGCATATTCGGCAACACCGTGGTGACACAACCAGTTCTTCCATTGGTCGCGTTCCTTTTCGGTGGGAAACGTGTTTTGCATCATTTCCAGTTGTTTCTTGATATCACGCAATGCACGACGATAGCACCACAGCGCCCGTGCGTAAAGCAGCATTTTCGCACTGTCGTCTTCATCCTGATGTTGGCACTTCCGCTGATGTTCTTCCACGCAGTGCAGGCACAGCTTTAGACGCTGAATGCGGCCTTCGTGCCGGTTCACTATCATCTTGCGCAGCTTCGTCTGTTGGCGTCGGTTAGCCATCGGCCTTCCCTGCTTCCTGTCGTACGTTCCATTCTACAATGTGTTCCAGACGATATTTGCAGCGGGCAGGCGGCGGCCCGTCTATTGGGTAGTCGTAGGGATGGGCCATGTTGTCAGGATTCCAGTGTAGCGGGCAAACGACGCGGCCTTCTTCCCACAAGTCGTCATCAGACTTTCGGTCTTCGGAAGCAGGCACGATATCCCCACGCTTTCCCAAGTGGCCGCGAACCGCGTTCCAGCCCCAGTCCGGGTCGTGTTCCACTTCGAAGCGACGGCGGCAGACCTTGCAAACGGATTGGTTTAGACGCATAGAAAGTCCTTGCACAATGATTGTATTGATTATCGCACTAGGATGGAAAAACCACGCCGGTCGGTAAGTATTGCCGACTATTAAATCTATTCAGCTAAGAAAACACTGAACTTTCAGGTGTTTCGGCCTATTACTAACCCATTACCAAACGCAAGTTCCCCTGGCGATTTTCTGCTATCGCCGTGCAATGATGCGTCCAGTCTCCACAGTTGCCGTAAAGCAAGCCGCCCTGAATTTCCAACTTGGGCACATGCGTGTGGCCACAAATCACGCCGTCCAGGCCCTGATAGCGAACCGCATCCATCACCCGCCGCTGAAAGTCATCCAGCATCCCATTGGACCGCGACAAGCGTCTGGCGGCCTGATGAAAAGACCAGTGGTCTTTGCCGAAGTGTTCCTGCACCCAGTTGACAGCATTGTTCAGCCGCACAATCCATTCGTACGCCAGACTGCCAACGTGCGCCAACGGACGCCAACAACGCACGATGAAGTCGAAAGCATCACCGTGGACGACCCACAAATGCTTACCGGATGCAGTTTCATGGACCGTAGACTGCACCAGTTCCATTCCCAGCATCCAGTCCTGGCGCTGACTGGCAAGGATGTGGTCGTGGTTTCCTACGACGTAAACGACGCGCTTGCCTTGCTGTGCGCGCTTCATCAAGCGGCGAATAACCCACAGGGATTCCCTGTCGTTTCGCCACAGGCCCCCAGCCCAACAATCCAGAAAGTCGCCCACTAGGTAGAAGGTGTCGGCAGTGTTTTCCTTCAGGAAGGTATGCAGCCGCTTCGTCTGGCAGCCGCGACTGTACAGATGCACGTCACTAAGCCATAGTGTGCGCCAACATTGTGCGTGTCCCATAGTCCCTACCACTCTACGCGGTCAACAATGTGTTCCAGACGATATTTGCACAGCGGCGGGGGACCGGCATGGATGCTTCGCAGTGACGCTGCCGGAGCACACCAAACCCAGCCACATTCCCAATCGTGGTCATCATCGTATTCCACGCCCCACGTCCACAGACCGTTACGGTTCCGACACGTCTGGCAGGTTCGCTTCGAAAGGCGCGGTCGAACTTGGTTGTGGGCACTGTTCTGGTCCATTCTTAACCGCCGATTCAACAATGTGTTCCAGGGCGAATCTACAGCCTTCCGGTGGTGGTTTCATCACGTCTGCCCGAACACAGCAATCATCTTGGTCGGGGCACCATGTGTAGCCTTCGCGCCACATGCTTTCCAGACAAGGGTGCAGCATTTCAGGTACGCATCGTCTGCAAATATGCAGATGCAGCCGAATGGGTGTTTCACTTGATTCCATGATACCAATACCCGGCAAGCGCGGCAATGCTTACTTGCGCTTCCCACGTTGCGCAGTTCGTTTGACGATGTGTTCGACGGCAAACTTGCAACCTTCCGGCATCAGTCGGTGACGATAATCAACGCCGTGCCCGGCGTCTACTGCCTTGCCCAATTCGCTTAAATCATCGCCAATACGGCAGTAGCGACGCCGTTGATAGTTACTGGCTGTGAAATAGCGGTAGTTGTCACATCGCTTGCACAGACTGATATCGCGATACAGGATAGTATCCGAACAATCAGCACGGTTGGCAGCTATATGTTCTTCGGCGTAGGGGCAGCGCTGTGGAATTCCGTCTTCCCATTCCCAATAGGCCCTATGTGAATACATCGACGGAAGTGGGCGAATCGACGGCAATCTACACATGAAAGACTTATAAAACTTGCCGTGATAGAACTGTTCGCCCTTTCGTTCGTAGCACGCCGCACATACAGTCGGATGGGGGAATTCAAAACGGCCTTCCATTTGGCGGCTTCTACAACGGCACCATTCCGGTGGGTCTGCGTCAATCTTGGCAACAGTCCAGACGGGAACCTGGTAAACGCACTGCGGCGGCATTCGGACGCGAAACGGCACTGTTGTGTAATGGTGGATAGTATCCAGCTTGCATCGAACCTTCCCGCCTTTCCACAGTTCATTAAAAGCATCCCATACGCCACATCCACCAACGTTTCGGCCCGTGACCTTCGACCATCGCAGAAGCACGGTAGCCATGGCGTCTAGTTTCCTGTAGCCAACCTTCACCTTTGCCTTTTCGCCCAGCGTTTCCCGAAGCACTTCCAAGGTACATTGCCAGCACACATGCTTGCACAGTCCCTGTTTGTTCACGCGTCGTCCTCTGCTTGGATTTCCAGTTTACCGTCATCGAAGGCGGCCAGAACAGCTTCGTCTTCGTCGTAGATGCGAACGCCATTGACAGCCGGATTGAACTTGCTGATAAACACGGGCGTGATATTGCCTTCGTAGCGCTGTAGGTGCGGCTTGGTGTAGGTGACACTACACTGCATTTCGCGACCCCACCGTTCTTCAGATTCGCGCAGCGTGGTTAGTTCGCCCCAGGCAAGCATTTCTTCATATTCGTACATCTTCGGCTTCTTGCGTGGAAGCGGCACGTTCAGGCCAAGCGTCGTCTGCACGTTTTCGATGCGAACCAGTTCGCGCTTGCCGGTATCCGTGTTGGCAATCCACATGTACTTGCCGATGCACCACTTCCCCAGGTCGGTCCCCTTGACAATTTTCACTTGCTGCCTTCTTCCTGTTGTTGCTGAAACCACAAGAAGTGTTCCAGATAATACGGGCAGTCCTTTGGCGGCTTCCAGTAGTTAGGCCGTCGCCCGTAAAACGTATGGTGGTGGGCACCCCTGGCTTTCTTGCAACACGCCCTGCCAAAGTCCCATTCCGCGTCGAATAGTTCGTCGTGGCTGCCTATTTTGCGCCTTGTTTCACGGAAGCAGCGAAGACAAAGATTGCGGTCCAGCTTGATGCGCCGCTTCGTGGTGAAGTTCGCCCGGCACTTACTGATGTCGTACGCGCAGGCCAGCGGGCGCGGGTCTTCGGGCTTGAACAGTTCCTTGGACAGCTTTTTGACAGCTTCGTCATCGTTGGCAGCCTGAAACCGATAGTAGAAGATGCGGTCCATGTTGAACATCATGGAATGCGTAGTGACGCGGTATTGAATGCGCCCTTTGTGCTGTGCAGCTTCAGTGACACGTTCCAAGATGAAAACCTTGTAGGTGCGCATCGCCTTAGCTATGGGTCGCTTCCTTGACATCTTCTTCAGCTTGTAACACGACGTGTTCCAATTTCCACGGACAGAACGCGCATGCTTTATTCGATGGGCATTCCTTGCTTGTTCCTGCCCCGGCTTGGCGAACCGGGTTGGTCCATTCCGTTCCATCCTGTATTCCCACTTCACACTTTTCCACGCACCGCGTGTGCTGGAAATGGCTAATGTAATGCGACCATTCCATCGCATTTTCGATGCAGCGTTTGCACAAGCACCAGCGCATTCGGACGCCGCGCAAGCTGGCCTTCAAGTCATCGGGCATATCAGGAAGCCCATTAGGAAACGTCACCCGCCAGAACATGAATTGCGAAGAAGAAGAAGACGGATGCGCCGAACAGCTTGACGACACGCACTGCCTTGGCTTGCTTCCAACCGTGCTGATGGATATAGCAGATAGGCTGCTTGACATTCGTAGTTGGGCTGTAGCCATCTTCGGTCCTTTCATCGGCGGTAGTTCATCTTCTTTTTGACCCCAGCCATTATACCTTCCAGGGCCACACGATGGTCAATGGTCAATGTCTTTTCCGCCATGACTACGGCTATTGCACGTTCCAGTCGCACCTTGTCAAGCGCCAGTTCTTCCAGCAGCTTGTCCAATTCATTGCGTCGGTCCATGTACTGGTTCAGCGCCAACACACCGGCATTCATGTCCGCAACCAGCATCATGTAGCGGGCGATAAGCACCTGAACGTGGGCGTTCCACACCATCCGCACTTCGTCCAGGAAGCCGATTTGTGGCGTCACCGGGACGGGCAGTTCGATGCCCAGTTGCAGCTTGCGCACCCTGTCGGCAAACAAGTCAGGGTCCAGCCGACAGATGGTGGTAGTTTCCGGCTTCCCCTGATGCAGACGCACCTGCCTTCCCCCACAACAACCGGCACACGCCAGCAACACCAAGACCAACATTCCTTGCTTCAGCATGACGTTTCCCTTTCGTTAACACGCAGACCATGTTTTTCGTCTTCGACCTTGCGGGCGTTGGCCGCCGCAGCTTTCTGTTGATACAGCAGATGTTCCAATGAAAATGGGCAGCCGTCCGGGGGCGGCTGAATGCAAAACTGCGCTTCCTTTTCCAACCCTGCCGTTTCCAGCGCACAGGCCAGATAGTCGGAACTTACGTTCGGTGTTGGGCCGTCGAAGTGCCTGCAATTATGGCACACCGTAGTGTCGCGCTTCAGTCGCCAGCAGTCGGCGTCTACCTGCTTTAACCATCGCGGACATTCCAGGGGCGTGGCAACCATCACCCATTCTTCTGGCGCAAAGGCTTCTTCGTCCCGCATCACCATGCAACGAAAGCCGTCCCCGGCTTCTTCGCATGAACTACAGCACTGGCACACATCCCAGTTGCGGGGCACTTCATCACCGTATATCATCGTTCATTTCCTCCCACCTAAGCCCAGCGCGAAAAACACAACCAAGAAGCCAATAACCGCACCAGCAAGATTGAAGTTTTCCGGCGCTTCCAGGCCTCCCATCCACTTCACCAGACTGTAGGTGCCGTAGACAAGCCCCAGCGGAATCGCAAACACAACAAACGCCGCTGCAAACGTTGCCAGCCGTTTCTTGTTTCGGCCATGGCACTGACGGCAGACCACCTTTTCGAACTGAATGCCAATTTCGTTACAATCACCGCAATGCACCCGTTCGCATCGTTCGCACAGATACATGTCACGGTTCCATAGACTGGCACCGCATATTTCACAATGGGTCAGGCTACGCGCCATCGCGGCTGCCTCCTGACTTGTCCTTCTTACGCGCCTTCTTTCGATACGGACTTCGCAAGGCTTTGCCGGTTTCACACGCGACGTTCGCCAGATGCTCAAGCCGAAACGGGCAACCTTCGGGAACGGGCGCATCGGCAACATCCCAGTGTTCCAGGGTATGCACGGCGGCAAATTCTATCGGTGTTAGCTTGCAGAAAGCACGACTGGTCTTGACCCGGTTTGCCGGGTTATCATCCCAGCGAACCATTATAGACTTCGACTTCTGGTAGTGTTTGCAGCGCCGACAGACATCATGTCTGCGCCTACCGTTAGACGTGAAGCACCAGCTTTCCCATCCCGAACGAATCTGGTCGTAAAACCGCACGCAGTGAATGGGAAGGGGTGCCTTCGCGAAGTTCCAGCGTTTGCATAATGGGGCATGCGGGTCCGAACCGTTCATGTAACAAACGGAATGGTAAGTGCGCTTGCGGCCGGTTATGTAGCTGATACAAGGTTCCCGCGAACTGTACTCCCGGCATGACCGACAGATGTCCAAATCGCGGTAACAGACGCGGATATAGTTCTGCACTGAAACCACTTTGGCAAGGTCTATGCCAAGCAGCCGACTACGACGCTTGGCCTGCGACCCGAACACAGACCGCCTGGGCTTACGACTAAACGGATGATGATAATTGGTCTTCGGCATCCTTGGCATCCATTGCAGCGTGATGGGCAACGTGTTCGACAGCGAAGGCACAGCCGTCCGGGATGGGCAGGCTAAAGAATTCGTCGGGATGCAGCGCGGTGTCTTCCGCGTGCCGACAACGATAGCCCCTGTAGCGCATTGGCTTGGGATAGACCACATGCGGGTCGGTGCGAATCGGTTCATCTATCGCATCGTCGTCCCAGTCGAAGAAATGGCACCGGCTGCATAGAAAGTACAAGCGCTTCATGGGCTTGCTTCCTTGTCTGCGATTTCGTTGACAACGTGTTCAACGGTATACGGGCACCACGACGGCGGCTGGCCTTCGACTGACGTGCCTTCTTGCAAGGCGTTCAAGTCCATTGCGTCCATATAAGCACTAGGACATTGTACAAGTCGCGCCACTTCCCATGCGTGGTCGTCTGCCCTTGTCCAGCCCGATGTGCCGCCAACAAACAGGCGGTCGCGCCTGCCAAGGCAAACCTTGCAAACTTCCTTGCACAACGCCATAGTCGGGTTCCTTTCGGTTGCCCGTAGGCTTATTCGTCGATGCACTGTCCTGGCTTCTGTCCTTTCTTCTGGCCATCCTCGTACGCCTTCGCTATCCTTCTTTCTACTTCACGC
>Ga0180434_10010057_pt1 | contig 10192 bp, 13 predicted proteins | sample SS_ome_7_FD_132453 | JGI IMG/M metagenome (GOLD analysis project Ga0180434, IMG submission 132453) | Hypersaline lake sediment archaeal communities from the Salton Sea, California, USA - SS_1_D_2 metaG | ecosystem: Environmental > Aquatic > Non-marine Saline and Alkaline > Hypersaline >... | reverse complement strand
TATTGTGTATAAAAGTGTTTTAAAAAGTATGTATGTGAATCAAATTACCTTGACATGCATATCGGCAACCAGATGAGACATGTAACCTGCCAGTGCGAAGATTGCAAATGTGAAATTAGACATCAGGAAGATTAATGCACCGTAAAGAAGTGCGATTATTATAGTGTGCGTTATCCCCCTGTGTTTTGGCTTGAAATAGGTAATTAGTATCATATATGCTCCAACCATTGCAAGGGCAGAAACTATTATTCCCTGCCAGTCTTCAAAAGTGCAGGAAAAACCAGAACAGCCTCCGGATATTGAAACAAACAAAGCAAATACCGGAATGGAAACATCAGTAATCTGCCTTACTTTGCTGGAATCATGGTCGATATCAGGCGCCAATGCGGAAAAACCTGAAATAACTGCTGCTAGGATTATCATAAAGGGAGATAAACCCATGAATGCTGCTATAGCTCCGCCTAAAAGCAGGCCAATCAGGAGGTGTTCGGGCCAGTTCATAATCCCCCATTCACAGGATAACTTAAAAAGAATAACTGCCTTCTGCAATTTCTTTTCTTAGTTTTGCGCTGTTCGGAAAACCTCTGAAAAACTGTACTGCTTTTACCCTAAAATCAGCTTCATCAGATTCATTGTTCTTATTGCATAACTCAATATATTCTTTCAACAGTTTTTTTGCATTTTCCTCATTTATTTCAAGATTAGTAGAAAATACGGTGGGATTCTTCACTGCTGCCCTTCCAATCATAAAGCCTTTCCAGTTTCCCTTATCCGCAAGCTGTTTTCCTTTCTCAATGAAATCTATATCACCATTTCCGACTACAGGAATATTGATGTTTTCAGCTATTTCATTTATTATATTGTAATCCACAACCCCGGAAAATCCATGTTTGAGAGTACGCCCATGGACAAATAGAACATCTGCTCCTGCTTTTTCAACTGTTTTTGCAAATTCAACTGTTTTTTCCCTAGTTGGAAGTAGGCGCATTTTAACTGAAGTGATACCAGCATGCTTCTTAACAATTGAAACCAGCTCTGCAACTCTCTTCGAATTTTTCAGAAGGGCTGCACCGCCTTTTGCATCCAGAGCCCTTGGAGAGGGGCAGCCGCAGTTAATATCAATCCATTTTCCAGAGAAAAGTTTTGCTGCTTCCTGGAAGTCATCGGGTTCAGAACCGAAAAGCTGTATGCCGTCCTTTTCGCATATTTTTGGATGCATATCCTGGTTCCTACTGAGACCTGCAGCGCTGAGTATGGGAACAAACCCGAATTCAGCCCCATATTTATAGCAAAGCTGCCTGAAAGACAGGTTTGTAATGTCATGAATAGGAGCAAGATAAATTTGTGGTATCATATAGAAGAATACTGGTTTTAGTTCGATTTTTAAACCTTTCTCTCTATATCCTTGATAACCTCTTTTAACGAAGAGCGACCCGGCGAGAGGCAGGGCTCTGATAGCTTTGCCGAAAAGAGAGGAATTCCGGGCAACGCAAGGTGAATTTAAATGGTAGACAAACAGAAACCGAGACACGGTTCAATGGCATTTTGGCCGAGAAAAAGAGCCAAGACGCAGAATGCAAGCGTCTATTGGCCGCAGTCAGAGGAAAAAAGGATTCTTGGAGTTGCAGGATACAAGGCAGGAATGACACACATAAGTTATATTGACCCTACAGATGCTCCTACAAAAGGGCAGGAGATAGTAAGCGCAGCAACCGTTATTGAAGTTCCTCCTGTTACGGTGTATGGAATAAGGCACTATGACAAGAAGAATTCGATAGGGGATGTGCTTGCTGAAGATGAAGCAATCCTCAAGAAAGCAGGAGTAAGAAAGAAAAAGACCAAGAAAGAGATTAAAACAGAGAATGTTGCTGATGTAAGGCTTCTAGTATATGCCCAGCCCTCCAAAACAGGAATGGGAAAGAAAAGAATAGAGAAGATGGAGCTTGGATGCGGAGGAAAGGACATAAATGAAAAAATTGAATTCGCAAAATCAGTGCTTGGAAAAGAAGTCAAGATAAGCGAGATATTCAAGACAGGCGAATATGTTGACATCACTTCCGTAACAAAAGGAAAGGGATGGCAGGGTCCTGTTAAAAGATACGGAATTTCAACACAAAGAAGAAAGGCAACAGGAAAGGTAAGGCATGTAGGTACCCTTGGAGCTTTCAAGCCACCGTATGTTCAGTATACTGCACCGCAGGCAGGACAGGTAGGATATCACAAAAGAACCGAATTGAACAAGATGGTGCTTAAGATAGGCTCAAATCCTGATGAAATCAATCCGAAAAGCGGTTTTGAGAACTACGGATTTGTGAAGAATGATTATATCGTTGTAAGGGGTTCAATACCAGGACCGGTAAAAAGACTAGTAAAATTAAGGACAGCAGCAAGGATGCAGGGGGTTCAGAAGGAGCCGCAGATTGTATTTGTATCCACGGAGTCAAGGTGATTTAGATGAAAGCAAGCGTATACTCACTTGAAGGAAAGGTTTCGAAGGAGATAGAACTTCCGAAAATATTTGAGGAGCATGCAAGGAATGACCTGATTAAAAGGGCTGTTTTAAGCGATGAAAGCAAGCTGAGGCAGCCAAAAGGAAGCTACAAATATGCAGGTCTTGAAACCAGTGCAAGGTATCGTGGAAGAAAAGAGGATTTCGGTGCTGTAAAGAACAGGGGTATTCCGCATCTGCCGCATGAAGTACTGCCTAAAGGAAGGCTTGGAGCAGTGAAAAGAGTTCCACTTGCAGTTGGTGGTCACCGGGCACATCCTCCTAAATCAGAAACAAAAATAGTTGAAGAGATAAACAAGAAAGAATATGCAAAGGCACTGGGATGTGCAATTGCAGCAACAGCAGCAAGGGAGCTTGTAACAAAGAGAATTAAGTACAAGACAGGACTTGCACTGCCTATAATACTTGACGGTGCATTTGAGGATTTGAAGAAAACAAAGGAGGCATCTGCTGTTATTGAATCGCTGAATCTTGCAAACATGATCAAGAATGCAAAGAAAAACGGCACAAAGGGGCCGTTGGTAGTTATGTCAAAGCTTTCAAAGGCAGCCAAGAATATCGCCGGAGTTGATGTTGTGGCTGTTGACAAGCTTAAGGTAAGGCATCTTGCACCGGGAACACATCCGGGCAGGCTGACAATCTACACTGAAAAGGCGGTTCAGGAAATCGCCAAAATGGGTGGTAAGCAATGATAATAAAATCACCAACAAGAACGGAAAAAAGCCTTCAGATAATAGAGAAGGAAAATACGATAAGATTCGTGGTTGACAACAATTCAACCAAGGAAGAGATAAAGAACGAAGTTGAAAAAATATTCAGTGTAAAAGTCGCAGATGTAAGAACATTGGTTGGACAGAAGGGAAGAAAGCATGCATTTGTCAGGCTGGACAAGAAATTCAGCGCTGATGAGGTTGCTGCAAAACTTAAGATGATTACTTAGGGGTGCTAACATGGGAAAAAGACTTAAATCACAAAAGAGGGGTGCTGGAAGGCATAGGTATCTTGCACCAAAAAGAGGAAAGACTGATTTGGTTTACAGGAATTACGATGACATAGAGCAGACAGGTGTTTTGAATGCAAAAGTTACCGACATAGTTGACGACCCAGGAAGAACAGCACTGCTCATGAAAGTTGCATATGACAATGGAGAAAACGGTTTTCTCATTGCACCCGAAGGAATAGCAGTAGGCGATGAACTTGACGTAGGAGTTCAGGGGAGATTAAAGCTTGGTTCTGTACTTCCGCTTTACCGGATTCCGGATGGGGCTTACATATTCAACATAGAAAAAAGTCCTGGTGATGGAGGAAGATTTGTAAAATCATCAGGTTCATATGCTGTAATAGTTTCAAGGGAAAAAGACAAGGTTTACATAAAACTGCCAAGCAAGAGGATAATGACTTTTTCAGGAGAATGCAGGGCACAACTCGGTGTTATTTCAGGAGGAGGAAGACTTGAAAAGCCCATGCTAAAGGCAGGAAATGCATATTACAAGTACAGAAAGGCCATGAAAAGAATATGGCCCAAAGTACGTGGTGTTCACATGGCTGCATATTCACACCCGCACGGAGGTAAGCAGCACCATGTAGGAAAACCGACTACTATCGGAAGAGGCGCTTCGCCCGGTTCTAAGGTAGGACATCTTGCAGCAAAGTCCACAGGAAGAAAGAAGGGTAAGAAAGTAGCCGGAGCCGAAGAGACAAGGTGATTGTATGGTCATAGCAAGAAGAGATATTTGGAGAGGAATTGAAGAAAGCAAGGTTGCAGATGTGACAATGGATCAGTTCATGGAAATGGCTACTTCAAGAGAGAGAAGAACCTTGAAAAGGCTTAATTCAAATCCCAGACTCAAGAAGTTCATGGAAAAAGTCAGGGAAACAAAAAAGAAAGACCCAAAGAAAATGATAAAGACGCACATGAGGGAGGCAATAATACTTCCTGAATGGTTTGGACTGACTTTTGGCGTTTACAATGGAAAAGAGTACAAAAAGGTTGAGATAACCTTGCATACGATTGGAAGACGGCTGGGTGATTTCGCCCACAGCACAGGCAGAGTTCTGCATTCAGGACCTGGTGTCGGTGCTACAAGAGGTAGTAAATTCGTTCCATTGAAGTGATGAAAATGAAAGGATACTCAATTGAATTTTCTCCGGAAGAATGCGCTTCTGCAAGAACCGAGGGAGTAAATGCTTCCTACAAGGACTTGACAGAAGTATGCGGAAGAATCAAGGGAAAGGACGCAGCATGGGCACAGGAATTTCTTGAAAAGGCTTCAAAGGGAGAGATTGCTGTTTTGTATAAAAGGCACAACAAAAGGATGGGCCACAGGAGAGAGCTTGGAGGCAAGAAGGGAAGATATCCCAAAAAGGCATCAAAGATACTGCTGAAGCTTCTTAAGAGCGCTATCCATAATGGGATGGTAAAGGGGCTTGGAGACAAATACAAGATAATCGCAGCATCTGCAAACAAAAAAGACAGCTATCCAAGAGTTGCTTCAAAAGGAGGCTGGATGAGGTCTGACTATGAAACCGCAAGGGTTGAAATAGTTCTGAAAGGTCTTGAAACAGTTCCTAAAGGAGTTGAGGTTACCCCTCCGAAAAAGCCTGAGGCAAAGAAAGAGCCTGAGAAGAAAGCAGAGCCTAAGAAGGAAGAGAAAAAGGAAGAAAAGCCGAAAGAGGAGAAACCTAAAGAAGAACCGAAAAAGGAAGAACCAAAGAAAGCTGAAGAGAAACCAAAGGAGGAAAAGAAGCCTGAACCCGAAAAGGGGAAATCTGATGTTAAAGAGGTGAAATGATGCTTTATCACGACAGACTTATTGAGGAACCGTTTGGCAAATATGAGCTTATGCAGTTCCTGGAAAAGAAACTTGAAAGGGCAGGATTGGCAAGCATAGAAATCCAGAGGACGCCAATGACAACAAGGATTACCCTGGAAGTTCAGAATCCTGCAAGGATAATCGGAAAGAAAGGAAAGTTCATCAATGAGCTTACAGAAACCATCAAGAGAGAATTCAAGATAGACAATCCGCAGATAAGCGTAATGGAAGTCCAGGAACAGTTCCTTGAGCCTAGAATAGTTGCAAAAAGGGCGACAAGGCACATTGAGATGGGAAAGAAAATCAGGGCAGTTCTTCACTTTATGCTCAGGGAAATAATGAGAGCAGGCGCAATGGGAGCTGAGATAGTTGCATCAGGAAAGATCGGCGCAAAAGGTGCAAGGTCAAAGAGATTGAGAGTTTCTGCAGGATACATACCAAAAGCAGGAGAGCCTACAAGGCTTGTGAAAGAAGCACATATCAACGCAAATACAAAATCAGGAGTTATCGGTGTTCTGGTAAGAATAGTGCCTCCGGGAACGGTTTTCCCTGACAAGAAAACAGCAGAAAAAGTGCCTCTTCCGAAAGTAATTGAAGCAGCAAAGGGAATAGGAAGGAGGAGAACTCAGGGGTGACTTATATGGCAGTAATCAAAAAAGAGGACCTTAGGAAAATGAGCAAAAAGGAAGCAGAGAAAAAACTCCTTGAACTTGAAATGGCGCTTCTTGAACTTGAAGGCGAGGGAAAAAGAGAGATGAGGATGCCTTTGAAAAGGGCAATTGCTCAGCTTAAGACGCTTATCAATATGAAAACTGAAAGCGAGACAGACGGAAAAGCTTTAAAAAGTCCTTCTCCATAATTTTATACGGGTGCATGACTAAAGATGGGAGCTATTTGTTCGAAATGCGGAATGCCGAAGGAAATATGTGTATGTGAAGAGCTTGATAAGCAGGAAGCAACCAAAATCAAGATATACACAACAAAAAAGAAATTTAGAAAACTTGTTACTATTATAGAGGGAATTGATAAGGCCCGTATTGATAGTACTGCAAAAACCCTTAAGCAGAAACTAGCCTGTGGAGGAACTGCAAAAGATGGTTTGATTGTTTTGCAGGGAAAGCACAAGGACAAGGTTGCAAAATACCTGAAGGACATGGGATATCCTGCTGAAAGCATTGAGGTGCAATAGTGGAGGTTACTGCAAAAAACCTTCTTTACTCTACTTTTATCGGACTTAATGTTGAAATTATTAACAGCAGCCAGCATGACCTTGTAGGATTGAAGGGCAGCATTGTTGACGAGACTAAAAATCTTATTGTGATTGAGACTGCTGACAAAGAAGTCCAGGTCCCGAAAGTTTCATCTGTATTCAGGTTTTATGTTTCTGATGGAGCAGTAGATATTGATGGAAGAAAGATAACTTTCAGGCACTATGAACGTCCCAAGAAGGTAAAGAAAGACGCTGTTCTTGGGTAGGGATTTAAAAATAACCTGTTCAAATTCTGTTCATGCTTAAGATTACATTCCTGGGAACAAGCGGAAGCTCTCCGACAATTGAAAGGAGCATGCCGGCCATAGCCATACAATATAATGGAGACCACCTCATATGGGATGTTGGCGAATGCACCCAGAGGCAGATGATGAAGCATGATGTCGGCTATGGGAGCATCAATGCAGTATTCATTACGCATGCGCATCTTGACCATTATCTCGGGCTTTTCGGCCTTCTTGAGACGCTTAATCTGAACCGCACAAAGAAAAAAATAGATGTCTTCGGCTTTGATGATTTCTCCTGGATAGAAGAGAGATATGCATTTGTGAAATTTACCAAGATAAAAAAGGCAAAGCTTTATTCAGGAAAGAATTATTCTGTTTCTGCATTTCCTGTAAAGCACTGCAAAGGAGCTTATGGTCTTGTTTTCCAGGAGGATGACCATATAAAATTCTATGAGAAAAAAGCACATTCCCTGGGGCTTTGGGGAAATATGTTCACTGAGATACAGAAAAAAGGATGGGTTGAGGTTAAAGGAAAGAAAGTAAAGCTTGAAGATGTTACGTGGAAGAAAAAAGGCAGGAAGATTGTTTACACCGGAGACACCTTGCCCTGCGATTCTGTTGTGAAAATGGCAAACGGCGCTGATGTTCTTATCCATGAGAGCACTTTTGACCCTGAAAGAAAAGCTGAAGCAAAGGAAAGGCTGCATTCAACCATGGAGGATGCTGCCAAAATAGCGAAAAAAGTGAAAGTTGGGCAGCTTGTTCTTACTCATTTCAGCCCGAGGTATCCAGACGTTAAAATATTTGAAAAGGAGATTAGAAAGATCTTCCCGAATACTGTTTTTGCCTATGATGGTCTTGTTCTGGATGTAGAATTTAAAAACATTTAAATCTATAGATAAACACAACATTTAAAAACCCTTAGATACACATATATAGTCGTAATAAAACTATTAAATGAGGGGTTATGTTATGGATCAAGCAAATGTAGAAGCAGGAGCACCGGCTCAGAAATTAAGTTGGGGCGAAAAGAGAGCATTAAAGAAAGAACGTAAAGAAAAAGCAAGAATAGACGAATTCAAACAAAGACTGAAAATGAGGGGTGGAGATGTAGAAGCTTTGGCAAGATTCAAAGCATTCATAGCCAATGAAGCAAAAAAACCTAATTCAGAACTTCAGAAAATACTCAAAAGAAAGGAATTTCTTGACTTGCTTGCAACATGTGGAATTGAAAAGGAAAAAGATTATTATTCAGAGATAACAAGGAACAGGTTTGCAACTGTATTGGAAAGAACCAACCCCTCACGTATCAAGGAAATGAAAGAACTGCGTGAAGATGTAGTGGATAGGATAAAGAAAGGAAAGTATACTGAATTATTCATAAATGCAGGTAAATACAGTAATGATATTGCTGATATGGTAGTCATAGTAGTTTCCAGAATTTACAAGGATGAATTTTTCAAATTAATGATACAGTCTGCAGTTGACGCAGAAAAAGATGAGGGAGTCAACAAAGGAGTTGAGCTGGGGCAATTGGCAGCAACGCTTTACATCCAGCAGACATTCAGGATAGATGAGGATGAAGCTCCGGGTGAAGCTCTCATTCCAGAAGAGGTATCAAAGAAAGTAGAAATTCTGGGAAAGATAGGAAAGAGGTATGCGGTCGATTATATTGATTTGGAATTTGACAAGCTTGGTGACATGGTAGAGGAAGACGACAAAATAAACGCTTCCATGGGCTGTGATAAGGCATTGGAAAGTGATACTCCGAGCTTATCATACCAGGGACCGGTGAATGAGAAGATAAAAAGAATACTTGAGAGAATTGATTACCTTAAAAAGAGAAAAGAAACTCTTGAAAATGATGAAACTTCCCACAAAACACAGGTGAGAATAAAGGCTGCTCTTGAAGAAATTAAAGCTAAGGCAGAACTGGAAAAAGAAACTGTCGATAAGGAACTTGACTCTCTAAAAGCAGAGATAGAAAACAAACTTGAAAAACTTGATGATACGCTGTATGAACGCAGCATGGAAGTGGATTATACCGAACTGGATGAAGAAGAATCCGCTTTGGATGTATATGAACAATATGAAATTAGGATATACTCTCTTCTCAAGGGAATGGTAGATGATGTTAAAAATGGCAGGGAGCTGGACTACCAGGAAAAGAGAACTAAAATAGCAACTGAAGGAGTAAGTGATGTAAAACTTCTCGAACTGGCGTTCCAGACTGCAGTCAAAAAACTTGACAGGAAAAGATTTGATGCTGAAACATGCCTTGAATATCTTGAAGAGCAGGGTCTTGAATTCAACGAATTGGTAGAACTCCAGGAACAGATGAAAGCCGATGGAGAATTGATGGAGGAATACAACAAAATCAAGCCCATCATAAGCGGAGAAAAAGATGAAGAGGGAGAAAGCATTGGTGGTATTGTTTATTACCTTGACAGGTATATAGAAAACCTTGAGAGCATAACAAGCGAAGACCTGAAAAACGACATGAGAGCAGTTGAGGAAAAGATACCTGGAGACATAAATGAAAAAGAATTACTGGCCATGGAAGACAAGGGCGTAATTGAAGAAGACAGAAAACGCATAAGAAATGCTGCTGTATGCCTTATATGGATAAACAAAAACATGAAAGAAATCCAGAGAAGTGATATTGACGGTATCAGGTCAATCGCACATAACAAGAAGCCAACTATGCGTGAAAAGATATTTGCATTAAAAGCATATGACTTAGAACTTGAATTCCGTATGAAAGAAAGCAAGAGAAGGTATAATGAAGTCATAAAAGGATTGGAATTAAATTCCGAAGAAAAGGAAATTCTTGAAAAGGCACTTGAAAAGAAAAACATGCTTGTTCTTTTTGATGAAAGAAGGCCTGAAAGCCTTAAATTCATGGAACTGCTTAGTGAAAAAGATGCATTTAAGCTTTTGGAAGAAGAATTCAAGATAGAATCTGAAGATATAGTTTACAACATTGACGGAAATAGTGCAAGAAAAGCAAAGAAGCAGAAGGAAACAAGAGATATGGTTGGAAGAAACTTGGATGGCAGAATTCAGGGAGCAATAATCAGATACAAGAGAAAGAGACATCCTGTGAAAACATTTTATGATGAAGAAGGTGAAAAAACAGAAAGAAGGGTCAAGGAATTAAAGTACGAAAGTATAAACGAATTTGAAACCGAGATGAAATCTGCAATAGAAAGCGAAAGAAGACTCAGCCCAGAGAAAAGAGCATACCTCATGCTTTTGACCGCAGTTGTACGTACAAATGAAGAAAAGAGACTGGATATCGAAATAGCCAAAAAGACAGCACCGATAATGGATCAGCCCCCTTATCTGTTTGTAAACGATTACCTTACAGCAT